>Ga0080004_1114542_pt1 | contig 22023 bp, 21 predicted proteins | sample WasSprMetagenome_FD_69207 | JGI IMG/M metagenome (GOLD analysis project Ga0080004, IMG submission 69207) | Sulfidic aquatic microbial communities from Washburn Spring, Yellowstone National Park, USA - WS (SPADES assembly) (version 2) | ecosystem: Environmental > Aquatic > Thermal springs > Hot...
GCATATACTCACTAACATATATATCCTATATCGGTAGACCCTTCTTTCTCAAGCGAAAATTAGATGAAGAAGCAGATAAAAAGATTATGCAGGAATTTCTTTCCTCATTTAGATGCCATTAGGAGCCTGACGCTGCCCTCCCTAGTTCGTCGCATCTCAGCTTTACAACCCTAAATATTTCTTCCCTAAGATTCTCTCCTGAAAGGTTAGATTCTCTAATTATCCTTAACCTACTGGCGAGCTCATCATCACCTAAAGACTGAATCCATCTCTCAAAGTCTCCACGAGAAGCATGAAATTCAATGGATTCTAAGTTTATATGCTTGATTTTCTCGCAGAAGTCAATTAAGCTATTTGAGTAAATCATTAATGGCTTACCTATTCCAATATAAAAATGGAAAGCTCTTTCCTGCGGCACTTCGCTTAAAATCTTTCTCGCTAATGCTTCATCTATTCTTGGAAAGCCTAAAATTTCCCTACCAAGATCAGTTAACATATAGAACTTACTGTTAGACTTTGCTACATAACCTCTCTTCATAAGGTTCAGAATATGCATATTAACGCAACGCGCCTTTAAATTCATTTTATCTGATATTTCTCTTAAATGCATCGGCTTGTTTACCAACCACAATAACCTTAACATATCCATCTTAATTTTACTTAAAGTTTTCATTTTATCCCTCATGTAAGGAAAATGTTTCCATCGAAATGTTGGCGATGAGCTACTTAAACATTAATGTTTGAATTAAACTGTTTCAGCAGGGTCTTGTTGAAGAGCATTATTTAGTAAAGGTTGAGAAAACCTTCTTTCCTAGCTTATTAAATGCGCTTCAACAAAAACCTTAAGGATTAGTGAAGTATATTCAAGCGTGTGGTTTAAATGCCTATGAACGAATTGAGAAAAGACTACATGTTGGATAGGTGGGTTGTAATAGCGCCGCAAAGGAGAAGAAGGCCCTCAGACTTTACGGAACACTTAGAAGAGAGGAGGGAAAAAGTGGTATGCCCATTTTGTCCAGGAAACGAGCACTTAACTCCACCCGCATCTCTAGTATACTTAATGGAAAACGGTAATTTAAGAAAAGATAATGATAGAAATGGGCTTCGTCATAAAGGTTGGATAGTTAGGTGCATACCCAATCTTTACCCGGCTTTCACACCATTAAACCAGAAGAATTCCCAAAATCCCCAAACCAATAATATTTACGTCTCTAAGGAAGCTTTAGGTTATCATGAGGTTTTAATTGAATCCCCAAATCATGATGAGCATCCAAGCACTGCCAGAATAACTCAGCTGATTCATGTGATAAATGCTCTTAGGGACAGATTCTCATTTCTCGTAACCAAGGATTACGTGAAGTATGTCTCAATTTTCAGGAATCATGGTTCCAGTGCAGGCGCATCATTATCGCATGCTCACACTCAAATTATAGCAATGCCCATGGTTCCGAAAATATTATGTGAGGAGAATGCTGCAAGCAAGAAATACTATGATGAAAATGGGCATTGCATTTTCTGCGACATAATAAGTATGGAGGTTAAAAGCGAACGCTTCATATGGGATAACGATGGATTCGTAATATTTGCGCCTTGGGCATCGATAAACCCCTTTGAGTTCTGGATATTCCCAAAAAGGCATCAATCATCAATTTTAGATCTCACAGAGAATGAAGTTAAGTGGTTGGCTGAGACGCTTAGAATCAGCTTTGGAGGATTAAAGAATTTGCTAAATGACCCACCATACAACTTTGGTTTTCACATGATGCTAAACCCCTATTATCACTGGCATATTGAGGTTTATCCTAGATTATCTATTTGGGCTGGTTTTGAGAAGAGCACTGGAATATATATTAACATTATGCCACCTGAAGAAGCCGCAAAGAACCTGAGAGAAGCCTTCAGGATGGAGGGGAATCAAGTTCAAACGTGAATTACCTATACTCGTTGGATTAGAAAAATGCGTAAACACGCTTATACGCCAAAAAATTACTAGAAAATCGGGATAAAGCACATTAAGCTTATCTTCAACTGTATATGCTTAGAACTTTTCTTATTCCCTCAATTGTTATAAAATACTTTTTTACGCCAAAAATCTCACTTACTCCAACATAGCCATTCTCTATAAGCTTAGTGAGGTTTTCTTCGGCTTTAGACGGATCTGTAGCTGTCCAACGCACTATTTCCTCAAGCGTTAATGCTCTATCTAAGTTGGTTGCGCCAACATTATGTAGGATGCATAGAAAGCATATTTCATCCGGGATGTATGTGAATTTACTGGACATGCAATTCACTCTCCAAGAGCCTTCTCATATGTTTCAACAGTTCTTTTTGCTACAGCATCCCAACTATATACTTCGCGAATCTTCCTTTTAGCATTTTGCACAAGCTGAGACGCGTAGTCAGAATCAGAAAGTATCTTGTTTACTCCCCATGCTATTGAATCCGAATTCTCTCTATAGGCTAGAAAGCCAGTTTTATCATGCTCAATCACCTCAGCTAAGCCGCCAGTATTGCTGGCTACGACTGGAACGCCAGCAGCCATCCCCTCCAGAGCAACTATGCCGAATGGTTCATAAATTGATGGGACAACTAAAACATCTGAGCTCAAAGTTAACTCGATAAGATCTTGATCAGATAGAAATCCTAGAAATGTTATTTTATGTCGGTATCCGGTTGAGGCCGCTAGGTTCCACAGTTGATCCTTAGACCAACCATCCCCAACTATAACTATTCTAGCCTCAGGATGCTGAGCAACTATTTTCGGCGTAGCCATAATCAAGTATTCTACACCCTTCTGCGGGACAAGTCTCCCAACGAAAAGAACTATTCTCTCACTTGAATCTATGCCAAAACGCCTTTTAACAAGAGCGCGGTCAACTGTAATTTCATATTTTGATGCATCAACCGCATTTGGAATCACATCTATCTTCCAGCTTGGGAGGCGAAAATGTCCTTCAACCTCATTTTTCATAGAGTTACTTGCAACAATCACCCTCTTAGATTCATATGTGAGCCACCATTCAATCCCGTCAATAAGATATGAGTCTGGGTTATGAAGCCCATAAGATCTGCCAATCTCAGTGCTATGTATTGTTGAAATTAATGGCGCCTTCAAATAGTGTTTTGAGGCTATACTAGCGAACGCAACAAGCCAGTCATGGGCGTGGATTACATCGAATTTAATGTTCCTGCTTAGCATTCCAATCTTCTTCTCCATGAAATGATTGAATAGGAGAGTCCACACTATGAAACTTGGATGCCCTAACTCTATTGGCGTGCGATAAATTTTTACACCATCACTCTCTTCATATTGAGGTGCTCCAGGAAAGTCCAGCGTAACTACATGTACTGAATGCCCCATTCTAGCTAGGGCTCTTGCTAAGCCGAAGCAGTGCCGCGCTAATCCGCCAACTATTCTAGGCGGATATTCCCACGTTAACATGCATATGTTCATAATGTTATCAATTCGTCCAGAATTTTTTCATAAAAAATTAAATTAATCCGTAAATTATCAATTTTTCTATGGTTAAATATGAGAGAACTTCATTGAGAGACCACTTCATTATATATTCTTATCGTATTTTCTGCAACGGATCTCCACGTAAATGCTTCTAGAACTCTTCTCCTGGCGTTTGCGCCGCATCTCTTTCTTAACTCCTCATCCTCCAGAAGAACCGCTACGAACTTGGCTATATCGCTTGGATCATATGGGTTTATGTGGAAGCCGCATTGATTCGGCCCTGAAGGAATAACTTGCTCCCTCATGCCGCTTACGCCTCTGGCGCCAACAACTACGGGCTTAGCCATACTCATGGCTTCGGTGCAAACTATGCCAAAAGGTTCATATTTAGATGGAAATACGCAGACGTCTGCAGCTGCATAATATTTTATTCTTAAATCCTCAGGCAAAAACTCGTATTTTAGGATTACTTTATCCTTCAAATTCAATCTAATAACTTCATCTCTTATTAGAGCCTCCTGCTCGCCAACGCCAACTATTACAAGTTTCGTTTTTGGAACTCGGCTTAAAATCTCCGGCATTGCTAGAACTAGCGTGTCTGCACCTTTAACCCATGTTAATCTGCCTATAAACAGTATCATGTATTCGTCGTCAGCTATGCCGAGACTTCTCCTAACGGCTAACGCCTCTTCTGGAGGAACACTTTCCGGAGAATATTTTTCAGCGTCTATTCCATTATAGACAACTCTAATTTTCTTCTCATCATAACCTAAGCTTACAAGGTGATCTCGCATTGCGTAACTCACAGTTACAATTCTTTCAGCATATTCAGCTGAAAGGCGCTCTAAGCGTTTTATTGTATCTGAGCCATCCCCTGTTCTACCCTGCTCCGTACTGTGAACATGAAAAATATACGGTTTATTCAAACCTTTACTGGCAAGAATCCCACCTATTGAGCCTAGCCAATCGTGTGCAACAATTAAATCAACCCTCCTCTTCTCCATTCTAACCAGATCATTTACTAGTTTACTTGCTGAAAGTATATTGTAGAGGAATATGTCGCCAAAGAATTTTTTACCGCCCTCTGACCAGCGTTGTATTTCCTCGGGTATAAACATTGGCAGAAGTAGGCTGATGTTCATGTTCTCAACTATTGGGCGATGAACCTCAACCCCCCTATATATGTCTCTTGTAGGAGCATCCTTCGTATGCATAGCGAAAAGGGTTACATCATGCCCCATCCTAACAAGCTCTCTAGTTACGTATTCAGCGTATGTACCAAGCCCGCCGACGACGTATGGAGGAAATTCATAAACGAAGAAAACTATCTCCATTTCAGTCTTCTCCTAATCTGGAGAGAGAATTCCATTAAATTTAATGTTTACTTCATTTTAATAGAAAAGCTTAATGGTTGATTGAAGGAAAATATTTTATGTGGGATTCAGGTTGCTGAAGGCTTTTGTTTTTATTAGGGTTGAGGTTGATGCTATCTCGCGCGTAGCATCCCAAATAATGAAGATTGAGGGTGTTGAAGAGGCGCATGAGGTTACAGGAGACATTGATATTATAGCGAGGGTTTCAGCAAACAACATAGATGACTTAAGCAAAATAATCTTTAAGATTAGGGAGATTAGTGGGGTTCAGGGAACTGATACGCGGATTGTTTTAGCAAGCTGTCAAAGGTGATTTTCTTGGAAAGAAAACCACTATCTGAACGCTTAAGGGAGATTCAGGAAAGTGGTTTATCGAGGGAGGAAATATTTAAAATTCTTTATGTAGAGAAATACCCTATATTTGAGATAACGGAGGCGCTAGGGTTTTCTTCTGATGAACTTAAAGAAGTTAATGATAGGTTAAAGATTTTTCTGCTTAGATGCCCGGTCGGCCATAAGTTTATCGATGACCCGGCCTTGCATACTAGTAACGCACACTATTGTGTTGAATGCAAAAGATGGTTTAATGAGTCAACGCTTATGGATGAGATAAATCTTGAAATTAAAAGACTTAAAGAGAGGGAGATGAAGATTATGCGTTAAGCGTCACTTTTAACTTTACCTAGCCTCTTCAACTCTCTAATTCTATTTCTGAGCAATCTTAGAAGAGCCCTCCGCATTTCACTTTTATTATTCCATGTTTTCGGTAAACCCGCTATCCTAGAGGACAGTTCATCATCACCTATAATAGTGGAAACCCACTTTTCAAAATCCCCTCTCTCCATATGGAAAGCAATAGATTTAACGCTAACATTTTTGAGGGCTTCGTAAAACTCCTCGAGGCTGTTAGCCGATAATTTCGCTGGCATTTCAAGACTATAGAAGAATTTAAAGCCCTTATCGATTGGCACACGCCTCAACAACCGCCTATATTTAGTCTCCGGTTTAGCAGCCTCAACTTTACATCTTGCTTCAAAGTCGAGTAAAACATCAATATAAGTTATGAATGCATCTATAGGGTTCCCGTAGGGGTTGAAGCGCTCATGAACCATACCTGGTCCACCACCTTTAGTACACATGTAATGAAAGTGGTCGCTTATCTGTAGGTAGCGCCAAACTCTGGTTAAACTTGAATTATTAATGTCTTTAACAAGTAATCCGATTTCGTTAAGCTTATTAAACGCCGCTTTCTGTTGCTGATTACCTAACCACGCGCTTACGTCACGCTCTACATCAGCCCATGAAATTGTATCACTTGGCGGGACGCTTATAATATCGGAGGGAGCGTACTTATTAATGATTTCTGATGGCGTTGACCAGCAGAGATTTTCCCACTTTAAAACTTCACTCGGCAGCCACCTTAAGAATTCAAGTATACCGCTCTCAGCCCAGTAATGTTCGCCGAAAGTTTCATAATCCATGAATAACACTATAACTTGACCTGGAGTATGAGCTAACCACATGGCGTATTTATCGGCTGTTAGGGGATATTGATCCCAACCCTTTAACGTGAAGCGGAATCCTATATCGTCTGAAAGCCTATAATTTCGCAATAAAACGCTTATGGATGAACCGTCAGCCCTATAAACATAGTTTGGCGACCTCCAGCCTAAAATTTTATCAGCACCCTCAGTCACCACAGCCCTAAAACCTAAATTCTCGGCAACTCGAGCAACCTCATCATTATATAAACATTCAGTATTTTCAAGGACGCTTGGAGTATAACCGAATAATTTCTTAATAGTTTGCTTATGCAATTCAATTTGCTCCGGAAACTCCGAACGGTCTAAATTGTTTAGGCTTGCAAGCGAATGATAATACGTCTGACAGAGCAACTCTACGCATCCAGTCTCAACAATCTGCTTAAAGAGTTCAAGAAGATCAGGATGCCACCTTTCACATTGTTCAAGGAAGACTCCTGAGAAACTGAAGGAGAGCTTAAAGGGCTTCTTTTCACCGCGAAATTTATCTATCTGCTCAAGAATAATTCCACTAGCCGGAAAATAACACCTCTCAGACACTCGCATGAAAATATCTTTATTAAGGTTTTGATCAAAGTAAATCTCCTCAAGATCTCTAATGCTTGTTTTCCTACGTTTAATAACCTCAAAACTAAAGTTTCGGTTTAACCTAAGGGGCTGATGAACCTCAAACATTAAGCATATATCTGCCAACCTAACCACACCAACTAAAAAATATTTTCAATAGTTTATGCTTTGTTAATCTTATTGATATTCACAGTTAGATCCCTTTTCTATAGGTGCAACCGCCCCTCTTAGCTTTAACTCAACCGGATCTTTCCATCCAATGAAAAGAAAACGCCTCTCGTCAGCCACGCTGTTTAGCACCGTATATAGAATTCCAGCACCGCCGGAAAATCTGGAAAAACACTTTTCAACACTCGAGGTTTAAGCACAGGTACTATTTTCCTATCTGCACAATTAATCCCTCAAATGATAGAAGTTTAACCGTATATGGAAATATGAATCTTTAGGCGCGAATCTTAACCTGCGGATACAAAATCCGTTTTTATGTTAAAAATAATAGATATTGCAGGTTTTATAGTTTCAGCTCATCTCCTAAAAACCTAATTTTCCTACTAAATGAATTCTCATTCTACTGGGATTATTCTTTTCATTTATATTTTGGATTTATACACGTATATGTGAGATATATTTGATTATGATGTAATCATCCAGTTGAGTTAACCTTAGTGGGTGGTTAAATGTATGGGTCAAAGTTTAGGGGCTGGTGGGCTTTCTAATATTGAATTCGAGTTTTACTCGCGCCAGCTGGTTTTATCTGAGATAGGTTATGAGGGACAGCTGAAGCTTAAGGGTTCAAGCGTTTGTATAGTTGGGCTTGGCGGTTTAGGTTCTCCAGCAGCCCTTCAGCTAGCGGCTATGGGTGTAGGGCATATAAGGCTGGTTGACCAAGATTTCATTGAACTCTCGAATCTTCATAGGCAGCTGCTTTACAGCGCAAACTATGTTGGCTACCCTAAGGTTGAGGTTGCTGCTAAGAGGTTGAGGGAGCTTAACCCTAACATAGAGGTTGAGCCGATGCCTGTTTCGGTTAATGCTGAGAACGCTGAAAGAATAGTTAGGGGCGTAGATGTTGTTGTTGATGGGCTTGACCGAATGATGCCTAGATATGCGATAAATAGAGCTTGCCAGAAGCTTAATGTACCATACGTTTTCGCAGCAGCTATAATGACCTTCGGCAATATTTCAACAATAATACCTGGTAAGACGCCGTGCTTAGAGTGCTTTCAAGGTAACATTAATGATGAAATGCTACCGACGTGTGCAACGGTTGGGGTTCACACATCACTGCTTAGCGTTATCGCCGGAATAGAAACGTCTGAAGCCATCCGAATAATCCTCGGTAAGAAGCCGCGTTTAGCTGGCAGGATACTGCACTGTGATATTGGAGACTTAACATTCGAGGAAATAGAGGTTGCAAAAGCTGAGAATTGCCCAGTATGCGGCTTAAAACCTTCAGGGCCACCAGTACCCTTAACAAGGAAGTTAATTACAGAATTACATAGCAGGTTTGGGAGGAGAGTTTTTAGGATAACTCCTAAGGAGGATCTTGAAATTAATTTGGATATGCTGGCTTCGATTATTAAACGCGCTGGACTAAAAATTAAAGTTAAGGCTGAGATGGGCATAACTTTTGAGAATGAGTTTGGTGGGCTTACAAGCATATTAAGAAGCGGCATATCTGTAGTTGAGGGAGCTAAAAATGCGGAGGAAGCTTATAAATCGATCTCAAAACTAATTATTGATGAGTTAGGTATCCCAAAATCGAAAATTGAATTCTAGATTGTAGAGGCAATAAATTAATATGATTATCAGGTTGAGGAGAACTCAAATTAACATGCTTCTAAAAGAGGCTAGAGAGAAATATCCGGTTGAAGCATGTGGGGTCCTATTTGGACTCATAAAAAGTGATGAAATACTTGTGGAAAAAATTGTCCCACTTAAAAATATACTTAACTCTGAAGTAATGTTCCAAGTAAACTCTGAGGAGTTCTTGAAGACCCTTATAGAGCATGAGGAGATAGGTTTACAGCATATAGGCTTCTTTCACTCTCATCCGGGAAGCCCAAATCCATCCCTGATAGACTTGAAATATATGGAGCTATGGCCTGAAAGCATATGGATAATAATTTCATGCACAAATTTTATGGTTGCAGCCTACCAGTTTTCTAATGGGGAACTTAAGGAAGTCGATATTATCGTAGAGAGCGAGTAATATTTGAAGGTTAAAAATAGAAAGAAATAAAAGCCTAACATATCTATTTAAGAGAATTATTGAATGTTATGGGAAAACTTGTTGTAGTTAAGGTTGGCACAAGTAGTGTAACTAAAAGCGACGGCAACCTTGACTTCGACGCTATGAGAGCATTAACTGATCAAATAGCTGAAGCCGTTAAGAGAGGTTACCATATAATCCTTGTAACATCAGGAGCTATAGCTTCAGGGGTCGCTGAGCTATCAATAAAGCCGAATCCAAACGATATAGTTTTTAAGCAGGCCTGCGCAGCCGTTGGACAGGCAATTTTAATGGAACATTATCGCCAATTATTTAAGCGCCACAACCTGAAGGTTGCGCAGGTTCTCTTAACTAAGGAGGATTTAGCGAATAGAGTTTCCTATATTCATACATGTAATGTTCTTGATAGGCTTCTCAGTTTGGGAGTTATCCCAATAATAAACGAGAATGATGTCACATCCGTTGATGAAATAATGCCGGTTATGAGAGGCTATAAAGTTAACTTCAGCGATAATGATATACTCTCTGTTCTAATAGCTAACGCTGTTCAGGCAGACTTAATCGTAATATTATCTAATATTGACGGTCTTTATGATGGGAACCCATCTAAGAAGAGGGGGGCAAGAGTAATCCCCATAGTTGAGAAGATAACTCCCGAAATTAAGGAGGCTGCTGAAGGTAAAAGCGCTCTTGGGAGGGGTGGAATGAAGACTAAGCTTGAGGCTGCTGAAATAGCTATGCAAAGTGGCATACCCCTAGTAATAGCAAACAGCCGAAGGGAGAATGTTCTCCTAGATATATTGGAGGGGAAAAATGTGGGAACATACTTTAAGCCTTTAGGTGGAAGAATACCGAGCATAAAAAGTTGGATAGCTTATGGCGCCGGATCGAAGGGGCAGATTAAGGTTAATGAAGGCGCTAAGCAAGCGATTCTTAGAGGTGCAAGCTTACTGGCCGTCGGTGTAGAATCAGTCTCAGGCCAATTTAAAATAGGTGATGTTGTCAGCATAGTTGGACCGGACGAAAAAGAATTCGCCCGCGGCATAACCAACTATTCTAGTGATGAAATAAACCTAATAAAGGGTTTAAGAAGCACGCAGATAAAAAAGGTTTTAGGCTATATTAGGCGTAAAGAGATTATTGTTAGGAAACTCATGTATGTGTTTGGTGAGGTGAACTGAGTAATGAGCGTAAATGTAAGTGAACTTGTTTTAAACATATGCAAAAAAGCGAAGGAAGCCTCATATATTCTTGCTAGACTGCCGGCTGAGACTAAAAATAGGGCATTATATAATATGGCTGATGCGTTAGAAGAGCATGCTGAAGAAATATTGGAAGCTAATAGGAGGGATGTTGAAGCATCAAGAGTTAGAGGAGTTAAAGAAGCCCTAATAGATAGGTTAATTCTAAATAAATCGAGAATTTCGAAGATGGCTCAATGCTTAAGGGAAGTAGCTGAGCTCCCGGATCCTGTGGGTGAAATAGTTAAGACATGGGTTAGGCCGAATGGATTAATAATTGGGCAGATTAGGGTTCCATTAGGGGTTGTAGCGGTAATATACGAGTCTAGGCCAGATGTAACATCTGACGCAGCTGGAATATGCATAAAATCCGGAAACTCTGTAATATTGAGGGGTGGGTCAGACGCTATAAACTCCAATATTACAATAGGGAGAATTTTAAGTGAAGCTGCTGTGAAATCTGGAATCCCGGATGGAGCAATACAGGTTGTTCCGGTAACTGATAGAAGCGCCGCCATAGAGCTCATGAAAATGAGGGATTACGTTGACGTTCTCATACCTAGGGGTGGAGCGGACCTTATTAAGGCTGTTATAGAGAACGCTAAGGTTCCAGTAATTGAAACTGGAACCGGGAACTGCCATATATATGTTGAAAGCGACGCCGACTTAGATATGGCTATAAAAGTGATTATTAATGCTAAATGCCAGAGGCCAGGAACATGTAACGCCGCCGAGAAGCTGCTTGTTCACAGGGATGTAGCTCAAACCTTTCTTCCAAAGGTTATTGACGCGTTACGTAATCATGGTGTTGAGGTTAGAGGCTGTGAGGAGACGCGTAAAATTGTACCAGACGTTAAACCAGCAACGGAGGAAGATTGGTACACGGAGTACTTAGATTTAATAATAGGCATTAAAGTTGTGAGCAGTTTAGATGAGGCTATAGCGCACATAAATAAGTATGGGACAAAGCACTCCGACGCCATTATAACATCAGACTTCAACAAAGCCCTACGCTTTATTAGGGATGTGGATTCGGCGGCAGTCTATTGGAATGCTTCAACAAGGTTCACTGATGGAAACCAGTATGGGCTTGGCGCTGAAATAGGCATAAGCACGCAGAAGCTTCATGCCCGTGGACCTATGAGCATACAGCACTTAACAAGCATCAAATACTTTGTTATTGGGCGCGGACATATAAGGGAGTAAATCTGACGGCTGGATACAAAAGCATCAACAAACTCGTAATCTCAATAAATGGAGCATTCATCTTCCAGATGGAACCTAAAAATGTCTCCAATCGAAGGGGAAATTTTAGTCACCATTCTAAAGAAAACAAGGAATCACTGCTGCACTAAGATGGAGGATATCAGTAGAGAAGCTCACGTACCAAGCGAATTGACTCTAGAAGCCTTAGATAAATTTCATAAAGAAGACCTTTTGGAAATCAGGAACGATGAAATTATTATTAATGAAGAGCAACGCCTAAAAATAGCTGTTAAAGCAGTAAGCTTAGGCTTAGATATTGAGAGAATAGCGAGATCTTTAACGTGGTCCGAGTTTGAGAAGATTTCAAAGATAGCTTTTGAAGCAAACGGTTTCACAGTTAAGATGAATTTTCATTTCACTTGGCAGAAGAAGAGGTGGGAGATAGATATAATTGGCCTTAAGAAGCCTATTGTAATCTCAGCTGATTGTAAACGTTGGTGCCAGAAATGGAGTGGGGCGGCAAGCATTAAGGCTGTAGAGAACCAAATTAAAAGGACGAGAGCCTTAGCTGAAGCCTCAAGAAACATTACGAGTAAAATAGGCATTAATGGATGGGAATACGCATATTTTATACCGATAGTTCTATCACTCCTACAATCCCAACACAAATTTTATGAGGGAACACCAATAGTCCCCATATTCCAGCTTAAGGATTTTCTCCAAAACATTATGGTTTACATAAATGATGTGAACAGATTCTACGTATCTTATGCCATTCAAAAATCGTTAGATGAATTTAAAAAATAGAGACAACAATTAAGTCCAAAAATGCTCATTCCAAATTTGTAATTTTCAAGTAACATTTTGGACAATTAAATAGCCTATAAACTGGACGCGGCAATCTAAAATATAAAGCCTTTATATGTTAAGTTGTCAGGTCTCCATAAACTTAAAGAAACTTTAAAATTATTTCGGCGTATCCTTTAAGAAAGGACATTACATTGGGAAAATAAAGTTTTATGGCTTAATTCCAGTTGGTTTTTTGAGATTTCTCCATTTCATCCAGGTTTTACCGCGATTTAGACTTTGTTTTTCAGCTGAAACTAACAATTTAATGTAAATTTCGATTAAACCTGGTGGCTGAAAAATTCTAGGGGCTGAAAGCATTAATCAAAAGATGATTAAGCCATAAGCAAAATTTTTAAGATTTTGAGGGTACTTTTTTAATCCAAAAAGGAGGTTGAAAAATGTCTCAATTAAATGAGGAGCTAATTAAGATAGTAAATGTGTCCATGCCTTTTCCAGCTGAAGTAATAAGAGCTTACTCGCGATTAAATATGACATTTACAAGCGGCGACCTCGCGAAGGAAGCCGGTATACCAAGGTCAACTGCTAAGTATTATGTGAGAAAGATGCTTGAGATGCACATGATTTCTAAGGTTCCTTACAAGAAGAAGTATCAGAAGTATGCTAACGCCAAAAACTTCTCAGATTGGCTTATGGATCTAATAAAGCTGGCGATAAGGCCTCTTGAAGAGAAAAAGTATTAAGAAGAGAGTGTTGTGGAGCGGCTAATATTTGTCGCTGAGAGATCTAGCAGCTAAAAGTAAACATAAGGGTAAGAATAGGCATGGCAGAATCCTCACAATAGGGGAGATTAGGCGGATAAGAAAAAGGGGCTATCAAGCTGAGAGGGATCTCGTAAAAAAGCTACGTGAGTTAGGTTTTAGATCCGTCAGAGTCCCTGTTTCAGCGCCTAGCAATGAACCGCTACCCGACGTGTTTGCATTAAAGGGAAATTGCATAATGGCATTTGAGGTTAAAGCTCCAAACGCTGAAAGAGCATATTTCCCTAGGGATCAAGTAAAGAAGCTATTTGATTTCTTAGAGATGTTTGAGGCGTACACTATTAAAGTTGCTGTTTTAGCAGCGAAGTTCCCTTATAAGTGGGTTTTTAAGCGCGTAGATAGAATTGACGATTATTCAATTCATAAAAGTGAAGAGAGTAATGTGATATTTGAAGTTTAACTTGGATATTTTTCCAATCCAAACTTTAGAGATCACATAAATCATGAAGGCTCCGAGAGAAAGCTGATTTACTAACGCGTCGCCTTTCTTGTTTTCATGCTCAGCGATAAAATATGGATGAAAAATATACACAAAATATTTCTCATACATTACTATAGTGTTATGATTTTTACCTGCCGAGGATAGAAAAATTACCCATCACAGTAAATTGACAATCCATTAATCTTCCTATAATATTTGAAGGATGAAGTGGATACAAAAGCATCAACAAACCTTTTTCCCTCTTAATCTTTTCTTATATATCAAGTGAAATTCATGTTATGGGGGAAATTGGCTGAATTGAGCATTAAGAAAAATGTTGGATTAATCGTCAATCCGATAGCTGGTATGGGTGGATCTGTAGGGCTTAAAGGAACAGACGGAAAGGAAATACTGGAAAAAGCATTACTTCTTGGAGCTAAACCAGTTGCTCCTCGCAGAGCTGAAATGTTCCTTTCTCATTTAAAGCCGCTAGACAAGGAAATTAATCTCTTAGTTGGGGCTGGACTGATGGGTGAATTTGAAGCTCAGAATGTAGGTTTCAAGAATATTTCAATAGTCGGTCAGAGAAAGAGTGAGACAACGGCTGAGGATACAAAAATGGCGGCTGAAAACATGATTAAAGAAAATGTTAGTCTACTTGTCTTTTGTGGTGGAGATGGAACTGCAAGGGATATAATGGATGTTGCAGGAATAAAAGTGCCAGTTTTAGGCATTCCAAGTGGCGTAAAGATGCATAGCGCCGTATTTGCAGTTAACCCGGAATCAGCAGCCAAGATAACCATTAGATTTATACGGGAAGGATTGCCGCTAAGGGAGGCTGAAGTTATGGATGTTGATGAGGAAGCTTTTAGAAGGGGATCACTTTCGGCAAAGCTATATGGCTATATGCTAGTACCATATGAGCCAGAGCTGATTCAAGGAACTAAGGAAGCCAGCATACTAACTGAAGATGAGATACATAATCAGGCAGCAATAGCCATTTATTTTATTGAAAAAATAATGGAGCCAGACACCCTTTATATCTTAGGTCCGGGAACAACAACGCGTGCAATAGCGGCCCTATTAAATGAAAAGAAAACTCTTTTAGGAGTCGATTTACTCTTTAACGGCAAAATAATAGAGCATGATGTGAACGAAGCAAAAATACTTGAAAATATTCGTGATAAAAGAGCCAAAATAGTTGTTACACCAATAGGTGGACAGGGCTTCATATTTGGTAGAGGGAATCAGCAAATAAGTCCAAGAGTAATTAGGGAGGTTGGAAAAGAAAACATTATAGTTGTAGCCACAAAACACAAGATAAAAGGCTTAAGGAAGCTTAGAGTTGACACGGGTGATCTGGAATTAGACCGAGAGTTAAAGGGCTATATCAGAGTCGTAATCGATTACGGCGAAGAATATCTAATGTCCATAGAATAATTTTTAGGAGAGTTTGTTATCTGATTAACTATTGGATTAAAAATTAGGCCATTTATTAAATGAAATTCATAGAATTCTCTAAAAATGAATTGAGTCATTTAAATTACCCATTAAATTAGAAAATGTTTCTTTAAAAGAAGATTTTCAAATCAAAGAAGAAGGGATTTTCTATCTTTGCGACTTAATTCTAGTTGGTTTTTTGAGATTTCTCTTTATTTTATAATTCTACCAATTTTTCTATAGCATTTCTGCAATTAGACCTTATTTTTTCAGTTAAACTAAAAATTTACCATAAATTTTGATTAGATTTGATGATGGAGGAAGATTCATCCACCTGAAGAAAACGGATAAAAAATTCCCAAAATGGAAAATGGAGCAAAAATATCAATAAAAGAGATAGTTAAACAACAAAGCATTTTCTCAATTTTAGCCCTACTATTTGTTAATTTGTGAGCTAATTTTTAGTCCAAAAATAAGCCGGAATTTTTCTTTTTCAGCAAAAATAGGCAATAGGATATTTTTTATAGCCATTTTATAACAGAAACCTCCCGATCACACAAACTAAGCTTTGAACATTAAACAGAAGTTAAGTAAATAGTAAACTAGGCGGGAGAAAAGTCCTTCGCCGTGAACAGTGAAGTTTTCGGTTATATAAAGAAAGAGAGACGTCTCTTTTTAATATATTTGCCATGTATGTTTATTTTGAAGCCGCATTTCGGGCATCTTTTGTCTTCAGTAATATTGTAGCGTATAACTCTAAATCCGAATCTTTTTATGAGTTGCTCGCGGCAGTTTGGGCAGTATGTGTGCTCATACCTGTGCCCTGGAACATTGCCTATGTAAGGATATAGGATGCCCATGCTTCTAGCCATTTCATAAGCCTTCTCAAGGGTTTCTATTTTAGTTGCTGGCTTATCAAACTTGTATGCTGGATAATACCTTGTGAAATGTATAGGTGTATCGGAACCAGATTCTTTAAGCGCTCTCTCAATAATTGCTCTTAAACACTCCTCATCATCATTAACGTCGGTTATAACGAGATTAACTAGCTCAACATGAAATCCCATTCTTTTAGCTTCCCTAACATTCCTCCAAATTTTTTCAGCATCTATATTACCACAAAATCTCTCGTAAACATAAGAGTCTCCTTTAATATCTATTTTTAGTCCATCCATTCCCGATTCTTTAAGCGCTTTCAAAGCTTCAAGAGTCATGTAACCATTCGATACATAACATGCATACAAGCCTATTTTAGATCCTAGCTTAAATAAATCAATGTTCCAGTCTGTTAAAAGTGTGGGCTCCTGAAAACTGGCGCAAAGCCCCTCATCACCACTCTCAACGGCTAAGTTAATAATGTTCTCAAGCGGATAATAACTCACGTTACTCGGATTTGGATAATTTTTCGATAAACTCCAGTTTTGGCACCAAGGACATGTAAAATTGCATGACCACGTTGAATATGTAAGAGCTGTTGAACCCGGCCAATAATGGAAAAAAGGCTTAATTTCTATTGGCCTACTCTCTATGGCGCTTAAAGCGCCATAAATTATGGTGTAAAGTTTGCCATTAATATTTAATCGCGTTTTACAAAATCCATACTCCCCAGGTGAAACCACACACTTTCGCTCACATAAGGTACATTCAACTTTATCGCTAGAAACCCTACTATAGAAGATAGACTCGCGAACATTAGGTAGACTAAGTAGATCTTTCAATCTTTCACCAAAAAGAATACCGTTTAGGTGAGAGAAATAATTTTCTGATGTTCACGATTGCAAAGTAAGCTACTAAATTTTCCGCCTGTAAATTTCGCTCAAAATAATTTAGTTGCTATTGGGGCTTGAAAGATTCCTGCCGCCGTGAGGTTTTCCGCCTATAAATTTTTAACAAGGAATATCTAAAGTGTATTGGTGACCTAGCATGATTGTGAGGATTAAAAATAAAGAGGATCTTATTAACAACGCTATGTCTGATCTTGATAGAGAAGCCAGAAGAATAGCTCTAGATGTTATTGAGAAGACTATGGAATCAATAGATCCGAAAAGGCTCATGTACTCGAAAGTTAAAGTCGCTGAGGAAAAGCTCGCAATCAATAATGAAATATTCGATCTCAGAGATTTTAGGAGGATATTTGTGGTTGGCGGCGGGAAAGCAAGCGGATATATGGCTGAGGCAATAGAAGAAATATTAGGGGAAAGAATAAGTGATGGAGTAATTGTTGTCCCCTATGGGACTTCTAAGAAATTTAAAACTAGAATAATAAGGGTTCATGAGGCTAGCCACCCAATCCCAGATCAAAGCAGCATAGAAGGCGCGAAGAAAATTATGGAATTAACTGAAAAAGCGGAGAAAGACGATTTAGTAATATGCCTAATATCTGGTGGCGGATCAAGCCTTATGGCTTATCCACGTGAGGGAATAACTCTCGAAGATAAGAGAAAGGTTACTGAAATTCTCTTGAAATGTGGAGCAACCATCAATGAGATAAATACTGTCAGAAAGCATCTATCGAAATTTAAGGGTGGACAATTAGCGAGAAGCGTTTATCCAGCAACATTAATTAGCTTGCTTCTCTCCGACGTGATTGGTGATCCACTAGATGTAATAGCTTCCGGACCAACGACTCCAGATTCAACTACATTTAAAGATGCAATCGCTGTCCTTAGGAAATATAATATTTGGGATATAACTCCACAGTCAATTAGAGAGCTTCTCTTAAATGGTGAAAAAGGATTAATTCAGGAGACGCCAAAGGCGGGTGACCCATGCTTTGAAAAAACTCATAATTTTATAATAGGAAATAATCGCATCGCGTGTCTCTCCGCAATAGCTGAGCTAAGAAGGATGGGATTAAACACACTTTTATTAACATCATATGCGGAGGGGGAAGCGCGGGATATAGGCTTAATAATCAGCGCTATAGCGAAGGAAATACTATCATCAGGAAACCCGATACCACGCCCAGCAGGCCTAGTTATAGGGGGAGAGAGCACAGTGACCGTAACTGGAAAGGGAGTTGGCGGCAGAAATCAGGAGATAGCATTATCCTCAGCGTTAAAAATAGCTGGACTGAGAGGTGTAGTTATAGCCTCATTTAGTACTGATGGAATTGATGGGCCAACGGATGCTGCGGGAGCTATTATCGATGGTAGTACAATAGATCGATCAATAATTAAAGGGCTTAATGCTGAAGATTACTTGCGTAATAATGATTCTTACACTTTCTTTAAAAACCTCAAAGACTTGATATTTACTGGTCCAACCGGCACTAATGTAAATGATATATCGCTACTTGTAGTTTTGTAGTTTTTCAATCTTCACCCTTAAATAAGAGACTTATTTTTTCCTCCTCAAGTTTTTCCTCCGCATGCCAATTAATAGTGTAGCCGCCTAAATATGTGCCGGCGGATATCACCAGAATGGGTATAAGTAACTCCATTAGATAATCGGCTTTTGGCCCTACGTAGAAGTATTCGAGTAACGCTGAAAAAATGAAACCAATGATGCCTGGAAAAATCAGGTTAACTTTAAGATTATCTTTGATTTTATGGCCTGCATATAACCCGCTTAGAAAACCACTCGGCAAATAGATGAGCCCCAGAGTAATTAAATAATATCCTATTTGAGCCTCCTTAAAAATTAATGCTCCAATACAATCGGTTGATTTAAGTAGCCATCCAATAAACATCCACACTAACCCTAAACCTTTAGAAACAAATATTACGCCAAAACAGACAAATCCGCCTATAAATATATGCAATAGAACACTCAAATTTATTTTTTCATTTAACCCCATACTTAATCACCAGAGAATCTAGCATCTCTAGCTTAAAGGTTTTATATCTATCCTCCCAGAATTCATCTTTCCAAGTATAAAAGACAATCTTAAACAATCCGTTATTAGCCATTAGTAAAGATATAAAGACACCAGTAATGTTATAAGTGCCTTCATTAGTTGTAAAGGCTCTTTGTATATTAAAAATAGTGTATGATGCATTATAGCCGGAAATTAGAATAGTGCCATTCTCTATAAAATGTAATGTAGCGTTCTGAGATCTTTCTCGGAGAATAATGAAAAACCTATTAACCTCAGATATTGCTATTGAGAGATTGTCGGTGAGATTATTCCCTTTAATTAAGGAGAAAATTTGCTTCCAACTCTTATAATAGAGAATGATTGCAACAGAGTCTGATTCGGCATTAACTAGATAGATTAAACATAACGTCTCATTTTCATAAAGTGGATATGCATACCAATTTCTGGGAAAATTAAACCTGAAAGTTTCCGTTTTAACAGTTATAAATTTTCCATCTTCAGATAAGTTTTTCATTAGAGTTAAATGAATAATTAAATATCCGCTTAATGATAAAATTAGCATGGATATTATAAATATTGCGAGGGGTGGGCGAAGACCAAATATTTTACGTTTAAATATCATTTAATAGTCTCCATAATCTCAGTTTTCAATTCAATAGATACATTATTTAACTCAATATTACTTAAATAAATAGTTTGTTACCTCAACTTGATGGGGGAGATTTCGCGAGCCGCCTACATTTTGATGCTATTTTAATAATTTTCTCAGCTAACTTGGCAGCATCTTCATCGAAGAGAACTATCATCGGTTCTTTTCCAAAGTCTCCCGTATGGTATATGACGTCTGGGATTTCACCCAACCTAAGTATTGCCTGTTTAACGCCCCAAGGTATTGTCAGTCCTTCAACATTTTTCACTTCAAGCGGCTCCTCACGCCTATCGTAAAATGATATTTTTAACCCCATTAACTTTAATACTTCAAGAAGATCCTTTGAAAACTTTATATTAATTGCAGCTCTCTTGCCTGAATCATACTTCATCACCTCAAGCAGATATCTAGCTAAATGGCTTGAGACTCCAAATTCTGGGGGTAAGGAAGACTTAACGCCGCCTGGAACCTTCATTAGTCTTCCCGGTAGGGCTGCCACATCATGGAGATCTTCAGCATAGGGTAATGCCATAGCGATATTTATTCCAACTTCGGGTGCTAGATTAGCTACGCTAGGTGTTGCCTCAAGGATTCTTCTAGCCTTCTCAATACTCTTCAGAACATGATATTTTGCAGCTTCCCGATATAGGGGCGCCATTGGATTAACTGGTTTTACACCTTTACCGACATTTAACCCAAATTTTATTGCTTGCGTGATGAAGTCTTTCGCGTATTTAACCGCTGAGGGCAATTTCTCTCCTCTAGCCAGAAAGGCAGTTATAGCCGCTGAGAAGCTGCAACCTGTTCCATGAGTTGTCTCCACATTTAATCTTTTAACACTAAAAATTCTGTATCTGCCCTTATAATAGAGTATATCAATTGAGTCTTCAGCAATGTTTAAATGGCCACCTTTAATTAGAGCGGCTTGAGGACCCATAGAGCATATTTCTCTAGCAGCCTTCTTAGCGTCATCGATACCGTCAATTGATTTTCCAGTGAGTTTTTCAGCTTCAAATTTATTGGGGGTTACAATTAACGCTAGAGGAAACAAGTGCTCTATTAAAGCTTCTTCAGCGCCCGGCTCCAGTAACGGCTTTCCAGATTTAGCAGACATGACTGGGTCAATAACTAGCGGAAAATTATATTTTGAAACCTCCTCCGAAACAACCTTAATAATCTCTCTACTATATAACATCCCCGTCTTCCCAGCATTTATACCCATATCTTCAGCCACTTGCCTAATCTGCTCTCTTACAGTATCAGGCTTAACACATTCAATGGCTGTTATGGAATAAGTGTTCTGGGCGGTTATACATGTGACAGCCACTGTACCATGAACATTTAATGCAGCAAAAGTCTTTAAATCAGCCTGTATTCCTGCGCCTCCACTTGAATCGCTACCAGCAATAGTTATTGCTACTGGAATTTTCTCTATTTTTCCTAAATCTTTAAACATGAGCAGACACTCTTATTATGCACGTTATTTCTGGAAAAATGCTAAAGCAATATAATATGTTATAAGCATTGAACTTTTAATGTTTTTTTCAACATTTTTATTGCGCAGTATTCAGAACACATTGAACATGCTTCTGGGCTTTTAAGACTGGTTCTTCCACGAATCTTTATAGCCTTCTCTGGATCTATAGCATTCTCTATTTGGCGCTTCCAGTCTAGTTTCGCTCTAGCCTTAGCCATTTCTAAATCTTTTGATAAAGCTTTATTTCCAAGTCTCACGATATCAGCAGCATGCGCCGCTATCTTGGCTGCTATAACCCCCTCCTTAACATCCTCAAGTGAAGGTAATCCAAGGTGCTCTGAGGGTGTCACATAACAGAGGAAATCTGCTCCAGCTAATCCAGCCAACGCTCCTCCAATTGCACTAACAATATGATCATATCCTGGAGCTATTTCAGTTACAATTGGACCTAAAACGTAAAATGGAGCATCCCCACATATTGATTTAGCGAGCCTAACATTTGTCTCAACATGATTTAGCGGTAAATGCCCAGGTCCCTCAACCATTGCCTGCACATTCATCTCCCTAGCCTTCTTGACAAGTCTACCTATTGTTAGGAGTTCTTGAATCTGATAATAATCTGTTGAATCAAATATGCACCCTGGTCTAAGCCCGTCGCCTAGGCTTAATGTGAAATCGTATTTCGCGGCGATCTCAAGTAAATAATTATAATTCTTGTAGAGCGGGTTCTCCTCTCCATTACTAAGCATCCAAGCGGCTAGGAATGCTCCTCCCCTACTTACTATTCCCATTAAGCGCGGCTGCTTTGCAATCTCCCTCACAATCTCTCTTGTAACCCCGCAATGCACCGTCATAAAGTCTACTCCGTCCTTAGCATGCTTCTCTATTACATTAAATATGTCATCTTCAGTCATGTAGATTATTGAACCCTTCTTTTTAGCAGCCTCAATAGCGGCCTGATAAATTG
>Ga0080004_1098064_pt1 | contig 22020 bp, 18 predicted proteins | sample WasSprMetagenome_FD_69207 | JGI IMG/M metagenome (GOLD analysis project Ga0080004, IMG submission 69207) | Sulfidic aquatic microbial communities from Washburn Spring, Yellowstone National Park, USA - WS (SPADES assembly) (version 2) | ecosystem: Environmental > Aquatic > Thermal springs > Hot...
AACGTGCCATAGATGCGGGCATATAGGGCTTCGAGCCGGAAGCCTCTTCAAATGCCCAAAATGCGGCTACACCTGCAACGCAGACTACAACGGAGCCATAAACATACTCAAGCGGGCTATGGGCTACATGCCCATAGCAAGGCTGCCTTGACACAGCCCTTGAACTCGGTAGGATGAAGCCTTTAGGCTAACAAACCGAGAATCTCCCGACTTCAGTCGTGGAGAGTGTCAACCAAGCTGAGGTGTTATGCGCAAATGTTATCTCAAACAAGCCATAAAAGTCAATGAAAAAAGCCGAAGCTGAAAAAGCATTAAAGAATTCAAGGACGAAATGATCAACTTTTCACCGCACCGTCAAAATAAATCACTATAAACTTTAAACAATAAAAAAGGAGTTTGCATGGGTGTCTCCCGGCGCCAAAAACATTTGGGTTAGACAACGTAATCTACGCGGCGTTTCTTGTCGAGTTTTAGGGCTTCCATTATCATTTTGAGGTCAAACTCGTCTAAGAGGTCTGAAGCTTTGCGGCGCTTCTTTTTCATCAATAAACTGCCTGCCTTTCAGCGTTTACAAGCATTTAGATTGAAAATGAAAAACCTTGGGATAAACGTTATGATGAGCTGCTGCCCTTGAAAATTTGCTATCTGCAGTTGTTTTAGGTTAAGTCTCCGCAGACACATTTGACCTCATAGAGCATGTTTAAAAGCTCATCTAGCCCTTTTCCAGTTTTTGCCGAGATAAGGGGGATGCGTTGGGCTGGAACCACCTTTTGAAGGAGCTCTGAAAGTGGAATGTAAAGGTCTTGTAGTACGCCTTTCAGCTTCAATTTCCCCCTAAATTTGGAAGGATTAAAGAGATAACCCCTAATCTTTTCTGCTTTTTCCTTACTCAACAAATCCGCCTTGTTTATGGCTGTTATCATGTTGACTTCAAGTCTGTATCTAACAGCTAAAGCATACAAGTAGGCTGCTGGAAGATCTTCAACGTTTATGGTTCCATCTATTATGAATAACCCGACGGGATCTTGGAGACTCTCAACAATTTTTGGTCCAGATTTATGAAAGACAAAGACTTCCAACTGTCCGGGAGTGTCAATCAAGGTGTAGTCTGCGTTGAATTTCGGAATTTTAATTTTGCAGAGCTCCTCCATAGCTCTCAACATGGCTCCGTTAGGTCCAAGCCCTTCTCTACGCATGATCTCCTCAACCGTAAATATGCCTCGCACGTCATAGTCACATTTATAGGGAAGCACGGCGCATCCTGGATCCAAATTCACAAGCTTCACGGTGTAGCCTTCTTTCCATAAATATTCGCCAAAACTTGCCGTCAACAAGCTTTTACCTGAACCCGCCGATCCCAAAATCACAATGTCCATTACGTTGCCACCCAACTTAAACCCATTCTGGTGTGCGGGCGTTTGGAACCGCGTCCAGCCTTGGAATATATGGTTTTATGTCAATTATTGGAGAGCCTTCTAAAGCGTCGAGTCCTTTAACAGTTAATATGCAACTTTCCTTCTTCAAAAGTTCAACAACGCACAAACCTATGGGATTTGGACGGGATGGGCTTCTACACGCAAAAACTCCGGTTAAAACGTTTACCGCATGTCTCTTGGGGTAAACAAGCAGCGTCCGCCTGTTCTCCTCATCGTCACGCATGTGAATCCAGTACAAAACTATTAGATGTGAATAGTTCTCTAATCCTTTAAGCGCCTCACAGAATTCTGGGAAAATCCTCACTATCGCCTCATCTTCCCAAGCTTTTTCGACAACTCCCACAAACGTTATTTTGGCAGCTCCACCCTCTATATGCTTCATTTCAATCCGAATTTGTAATATGAAATCCAAATTCATAAGTGTTTTAATTATTTAAGAGCAAGCTACATAACGCAGGGTGAAGCTGCCTTGAATGCTCGAATACTTCAAGCATGCAAGGAATTAATTGACGATGCGAAAATGAACTGTGCCGACCTTGTTTTTAAGGAAATCTGCCTAGAAATTTTAGCTAGAGCGCGCCACGTGCTTACACAGAAACAATTTAAGGACCTCGTAGAATACGCCGCTGAAAAAATAAAGGAAAAAGCTCCCTTTGAAATGCGGCAGGAGCTGATAGCCTTCAGATAGCCAATTTACCGCCCTTTTTGCAGCTTCGCCCTGCACGCTCTTTTTCAGCTAAGCTTGTAGCCTATTTTCCGCAGAAACCCTCTTCTGGCTTTTATGTCTTCTTCCTTCTCGATGCCTTTACTCTTGAAGCCGTCAACGACGCCGATTATGCCTCGACCTTGCTCTGTCTCTGCCACAACTACTTGTAGAGGGTTGGCTGTAGCCGCGTATATTGTGCAGACTTCCGGCACTTGCCTAATTTTGTCTAGAACATTTATTGGGTAGGCATTTTTAATGAAGATTATGAAGCTGTGGCCGCATGCCAGTTCAAAGGCTTTCTCCGCGGCGAGTCGCCTAAGCTCTTCATTGTTTCCCTCATGTCTCACAAGACATGGACCTGAAGCCTCGCAGAATCCTATGCCGAACTTTATATCCGGAACAGCGTTCACGAGGGCTTCGTAAAGGTCCTCCACTGCCTTTATGAAGTGGGCGGTTCCGAGAATCACGTTGCAGCCTTCTGGAACCTCTATTTTTACGATTTTAAACTCAAGCATAAGGAAAGCCTCCTCCATCAGAATACTTGAATTGTTATTCTTCCCTTAATAACGATTGACTATTCCTATGTGTAGAAACCCTTTTATGGATAGTAAAGCCTAGATGGAATGACCCTTAACGGGGTGTCCGTTGGTTGAGTCGGGAAGACATTAAGGCTATTTTGGAGCCTAGATCTGTGGCGGTTGTGGGGGCCTCTAGGCAGGAGGGCTCCGTTGGAAACCGCATACTTACGAATATTATAGAAAGCGGGTTTAATGGTTCCATTTACCCCATAAATCCTAAGGCAGATGAATTATGCGGGTTAAAATGTTACCGATCCATTCTTGAAGTGGAGGAACCCGTTGACCTAGCTGTTATAGCCGTTCCAGCAGCCATAGTTCCGGAGGTTGCAAGGCAAGCTGGAGAGAAAGGTGTCAAGGGCTTGGTGGTCATATCAGCCGGCTTCAGGGAGATGGGCCAAGAGGGAGCGAAGCTTGAGAAGGATCTCCTTGACATATGTAGGAAATATGGCATGAGAATGGTTGGCCCCAACTGTTTGGGTGTTATAAACACGTCTGTTCCCATAAACACAACCTTCGCCTCCTCTAAGGCTCTGCCCGGAAGAATCGCCTTCCTTTCCCAGAGCGGAGCCTTGTGCTCAGCTATCCTTGACTGGGCTCCCATCGAGGGCATAGGCTTCAGCGTCATAGTCAGCTTGGGCAATAGCGCCGACCTCAACGTCATCGACTTTATAGAGGCTTTAAAAGATGATAGCGGAACCCACGTTATAGCGTGTTATGTGGAAGGGATAAATGAGGGCGAAAGGTTCCTCAAGGTTGCCAAGGAAACATCGAGGGTTAAGCCCATAGTGATTTTTAAGGCAGGTGTAACAAACTTTGGCATCAGAGCGGTTTCATCCCACACCGGCTCGATGGCTGGCAGCGCCGTAGCCTATGAAACAGCATTTAAAGAAGCCGGAGTCATCAGCGTCAACTCTGTTGAGGAACTGTTTGATAATGCTAAGGCTTTTGCATATCAGCCTATCCCCCGCGGCAGAAACGTTACGATTGTAACAAACGCTGGTGGCCCGGGGATAGTGGCCACAGACAGCTGTGAAAATTTCGGCCTAAGTCTATCATGGCTGTCCACAGAAACTATTGAAGCTCTTCGGGCTATTCTGCCGCCGCATGCCTCGGTCATAAACCCTGTTGACGTGTTGGGAGACGCGACGGCTGAACGTTACCTTAAAGTTTTACAGGTTGTTTTGAAGGACCATGGAGTTGACGCTGTCATAGTTATCCTAAGCCCCCAGGCGGTTACAGAGCCCCTTAAGACCGCTGAAGCTATAATCCAAGCCCATAGGGAGAACCCCGAAAAACCTGTTTTGGCGGTTTTCATGGGCGGTGAGGGTGTGGCTGAAGCAGTGAAACTTCTTAAGGAGAATAGGATGCCAGTGTATGAGTTTCCTGAAAAGGCTGTTAAAACCCTTCGAAACATGGCAGTGTATGGGGAATTTATCAGCGAGCACCACGAAGAGGAGATTCCAGAATTTGAACGGGACCTCACGGCAGTTAAGCGGATTATTGAAAGGGCTAGAATTGAGAATAGAACGGTGCTTCTAAGCCCGGAAACAAAGGCCATTATGAAGGCTTACGGCATAATGGTTCCCGAAGGCGGGTTTGCCCAAAACCTTAGGCAAGCAATAACAATTGCCAACAGCATAGGCTACCCTGTAGCATTGAAAATTGTTTCGCCCCATATAGTGCACAAAACAGACATCGGCGGCGTGGCACTGAACATTAAGTCGGACTACGAGCTTGAAAACGCCTATGACGCCATGATGAGAAATGCTGCGACGCTCATGCCCCAAGCCCGCGTGTATGGAGTTGAAGTTCAAAAAATGGTGCCTTCAGGTAAGGAGGTCATAGTTGGAGTTCACAGGGACCCCCAGTTCGGACCCCTCATAATGTTTGGGCTTGGGGGAATTTACGTCAACCTCATAAAAGATGTCAGCTTCAGGTTGACGCCTCTAAGCAAGAGAAAGGCGTATGACATGATTATGGAAACAAAAGCTTACACACTTCTAAGAGGTTTTAGAGGCGAAGTTCCATCCGATGTAGAGTCGGTTGTCGATGTTCTACTCCGGGTTTCAAGACTCATTATGGACTTTTGGGAAATCGCCGAACTGGACATCAACCCATTATTCGTTTACGAAAAGGGGAAAAACTCTTTAGCCTTAGACGTCAAAATAACCCTATCGTTCAAAAGGTGATAAACTTGCATGAAAAGCCCATGGGGATTTGTGTAACCACTCCGCGAATAGAACACTATGGAAAAACTGCATTCTGCTTGGGGCTTTCCCAAGTTTTAATGGATGAAGGCTTAAAGGTTGGATACTTCAAGCCCTTCAGCTGGAGCAACGTTCCCTACGGAAACATAAGGACAGATGAAGATGTGCTTTTGATGAGGGAGGTCCTCGACATCCAGGAAGATTTGAGGGTGATATCCCCTGTTCAGCTTGGATACTACTACCTTGAGAAACTGAGCGCCATGGATCGCGACGTGATTTTCGAAACCATTGAAGAGAGCTACAAAAAGTTGGCCGCGAATAAGGACTTAATTGTCGTCGAAATGGTTCGGGACGTATTTTTCGGAAGCTCAGTGAGCCTTTCAGCCTTAGAAATATGTAAACGTTTAGGCCTAAAAGTTCTGATGGTTTCCTCCGTTCACACGGACGCGGTAATAGACGTCACAGTTGCGGAGAAAAATCACATTTCTTGGATGAATGTACCCTTCCTTGGTCTCGTAATGGACGGTGTTGCAGACGCTGACTTGGACAGAATTAAGCGAGTTTACATGCCGCTCTTAGAAAAAAATGGCATCAAAGTTTGGGGGATAATACCGGATAAAACCGAGATGCGGAGCCCAACAGCATTGGAAATTAAGGAGCTTTTAAACGCTGAAGTGCTTGCATGTGAGGACAAGCTTGGAGAGGTTATCGTTGAAAAATACCTCATAGGGGCTATGACGCCGGACGCTGCTCTCAAATACTTCAGAGCTTCGCCTAGAAAAGCTGTCATCACTGGTGGGGATAGGCCCGACATATGCCTCGCAGCATTAGAGACGGATACTTCGTTGCTGCTTCTCACGGGCAACATTCACCCAAGCCCCGTGGTCCTCAACAAAGCCCAAGAGAGAGGTGTACCCGTGATACTTGTGCCCTACGACACATACACCACCGTGAACATGCTTCAAGATATTGCTGGCAAGATAAAATACGGCGACAAAAAACGGATTAAACTGGCCAGACAGCTTGTGGAGGAGAACGTTGACTGGAGAGGCTTACTAAAATTCCTTCAAGGAGCCTAGTCTAAGGCTGAGCCTTCTTCCTTATTAAAAGCCAGTTTTGCCGCCCTTTAAACCTTATCAAGACATAGTCGCCTTTCATTTTTTCGCCGTTTAAAGTGAACTCTATTTTGTCTTCGCTTCGATGTTTAAGCTGGTATAAGCCTTTATCCCATATCTCCACCATTCCAGCACCGTACATGCCTTCAGGGATTACCCCCTCAAAATTTGCATACTCCAATGGGTGATCCTCAACCTCAACAGCCAACCTTCTAACACCAGGCTGCAAGGGTGGCTCCTTAGGAACAGCCCAGCTTTTCAAAACACCATCCATTTCAAGCCTAAAATCGTAATGCAAACGCCTAGCTTGGTGACGTTGAACAACAAATATTCCCGAAAACTGTCCAGTCAACTCTGTCAACTTCCCATTAACCATTATGGAGCAGAGAAAGATAAAGACTAATTTATAATTCGGTTAAAAACTACATATTGGTTCAACAAAAATCTAAATTATAAATACTTCATATTTAATATTCACCAATTTGCATAAGCAGGAGCGAGACAGGTGGGCGAGATACATACAAATACAGGGGAAAACTCCGAAAAAAGAAAGTTGGAGAAAATCCCCGTTGAAGAAGTGTTAGATTCGCTTCCCTTCGGAGTTTTGATAGTGGATGAGGAAACCCACAGGATTGTGTATGCAAACCGCCACGCCCTTGAAATGATAGGTGCTTCAGAGAAAGATGTTGCTGGGAATATATGCCACTGTTTCATCTGCCCAGCGGAGAAGGGACGATGTCCAGTCAGCGATCTAGGCCAGACTGTGGATAGATCTGAACAAATTCTGTTGAAGGCTAACGGAGAAAGCGTCCCAATTCTCAAGACGGTGGCTGTTGTGTCATGGCATGGGCATAAATATCTCGTGGAAAGCTTCATAGATATAACTAGGAGGAAAAAAGCTGAGGAAGCGCTTCAAGAGTCTGAGGAAAAATATAGGAGACTCTTTGATGAAAATCTTGACGCTATATTTTTAGCTGACGCCGAAACAGGCATAATAATTGACTGCAACCGTGCAGCAGCAGAGCTTATAGGCAGAGATAAATCAGAAATCATTGGTCAACACCAGCGGATTCTTTATCCACCAGAAAGGGTCAAGGATGGATTCAGCTCAACATTCAAGCAGCACGTTCAAGGAGAAAAAGGCGTACTGGAGGATCAAATTATAACAAAAAATGGAGAAATAAGAGACGTTTTAATTAAAGCCAAAGTTTTTGAACTTAGGGGCAAAAAACTGATTCAAGGCATATTCAGGGACATAACTGAACAAAAGAAGGCTGAAAAAGCCTTGCGGGAAAGCGAGGAAACCTATCGAGCCATCTTAAACGGCATGAATGACACTGCATGGGTTATAGATTTCAACGGAAGGTTCATTGACGTAAACGAGACAGCCGTTAGGGTTTTAGGATATTCCCGGGAAGAACTCCTTAAAATGGGTCCTGTAGACATCGACTCAAGCCTGACTGAGGCTCAAATAATGAAGCTCATAAGAAACATGCCCAAAGACAAAATTCAAGTTTTCGAAACATCCCATAGAACTAAAGATGGAAGAATCATACCCGTTGAAATATCCTCAAGCCTCATAACCTATAAGGGTAAAACTGCAATCCTAAGCATAGCAAGGGACCTAACTGAAAGGAAAAAGGCCGAGGCTGAGCTCAAAAAGCTAATGGAACAGCTTAAAATGGCTAATGAAAAGCTAAGTGTTGTGGGCAGATGGACACGCCACGACGCAAGAAACAAGCTTACGGTTATAAAAAGCAACCTGTATCTAGCCAAAAAGAGGGTTCCAAGCGATGATCCGATTAGGGCGTACTTGGATGAAATTGAAATAGCGTGCGATCATATAGCCAAAATATTTGATTTCGCCAGCGCATACGAAATGCTAGGCGTAGAGGAACGATTCTACGTCGATGTTGGAAAAATCATCGACGAGGCAGCAGCCCTAGTTTCAGGCTTAAACAACGTCAAACTGATAAACAAATGCCACGGCCTACAAGTTTTAGCCGACTCCCAGCTCAGACAGCTATTCTATAATCTCATCGAAAACTCCATAAAACACGGAGAAAAAGTCAGCAACATTAGTATCAACTACAAGTTAGTTGACGAAAACCTCGAAATAATCTACGAGGACAACGGGGTAGGCATACCAGATGACGCCAAAGGGAACCTCTTCAAGGAGGGTTACGGAAAAGGCACGGGCTACGGACTCTATTTCACAAAGAGACTCTGCGAAATGTATGGTTGGGAAATCCATGAGGCGGGCGAATACGGTAAAGGAGCACGGTTCATAATAACAGTACCGAAAAGAAGTCACAAAGGCGAGATTCTCTACAAAGTAGGTCAGAATTATGCATGATAGCATTTGATGCTAATTTCACCATGAATGGTTAAAGTTCCCCGTGGCAAGTCCGCCACATGAAACTTGACGCTTTTGCATTTTAGCTCGGTAAGCATTAAGCATAAAATATTTGCGTGCTACCCCACGCCACAGTTATACAATTCTGCATCATTAGAGAGGGCTGTAAAACCCTTAAATAAAGGCCCCACTAGTGAAAATTGAGAATGGGCCGGTAGTTCAGCTGGTATGAACGCCCGACTTGCACTCGGGAGGTCGCGGGTTCAAATCCCGCCCGGTCCACTTGATTTTTTAAGCGAATCCTTAAATAGGGAATATTCCACTATCCCTATTGGTGGATATGAGGGCTAAGTACGCTTATCTGCTTGAGGATGAGGATCTGCGGCGTTGGTTTGATAATTTGGCGGCTAAATCCCTTTTAACGGCTACCGTCTATCTTAGGAATCTTGGGTTTTATTGTGAGGTTAATGGGACGAGCCCTAAGGCTTTGCTTAAGGTTGCAGGGACCAAAGCGTTTAGGGATGGCTTCACAGACTTTGTTAGGAGGTTGGAGCGGGAGGGCAAGGCAGGCTCTTACATAGCTAGGTTCAAGAAGACTTTGCATTCCTGGTTCAGCTACAATGGATTGAACGTTAGGCTTAAGGTTAATGTCAGGGGAGAACATGAAACTCCAACCATAGCCAACGAGAGGGTTCCAAGCAAGGAGGAGCTTGACAGAATCCTCAGAATGGCCACTCTGAGGGGTAGAGTTTCAATAGCCCTTATGGCCTTCAGCGGATTGAGACCCCAAACTCTGGGCAATTACACAGGAACCGACGGCATAAGGCTCGGAGACTTTGTAGAAGCCAAAGTGAATGAAAAAGGCATAACATTCACTAAAATTCCAACCATGCTGGTGGTTAGAAGGGGATTAAGCAAGGCTAAACACCAATACTTCACCTTTGTACCACAACAAACAATAACCTACATTGAAGAATACTTAGAAGAGAGGGTTAAGCAGGGCGAAAGGCTTGGCAACGATTCTCCCCTGCTGGGTTTTGATCCAAGAGGCGTTAAAAAGAATAGGTTTCTAAGGACAACTCTTGTTACGAGGGATGTTAAAGAAGCCATTCTGCGGGCTGGCTTCAGCTGGAGGCCTTATGTGCTCAGGGCTTACTGTGACACGAACATGATAATAGCCGAATCCAAGGGCAAAATCAGCCATCCATACCTCCAGTTTATCATGGGGCATAAGGGCGACATAGAAGCCAGATACAGCACCAATAAGGGTGTTTTGCCTCCGGACATGATTGAGGATATGCGAAAAGCCTACAAGGAATGCGAGCCTTTCCTCAGTACTGCAACGCAGCCCCTAGAACAGGCGAGCATAGTTAAAGAAGCCAAAATAGAAGCCTTAAAGAGTATGGCTAAAAGCCTCTTGGGAATAGACTTGGTTGACGTTAAGGTTGCAAAAGAGAAACAGCTTGGAAGAGAACTAAACAAAGACGAAGAACTCGAGCTCTATGAAAGGGAACTGAAAAGGCTTAGAGAGGGAAAACACAACCCACAAAGGATAATCCACGAGAAAGAGCTTGAAAAATACTTGGCTGAAGGATGGCAATTCGTAAGCGTACTACCCTCGAGAAAAATACTAATCAAAAAGCATTGAAAAGTTAACTTCTGGGTCGTCCATAACGATCTCATTCAATATAAGCTCAAACTTAATGATAAATCGCGCATACTTTTTTATCTATTTCCCTTAATATTGAATCAGAGGATAAACATGAGCAAGCCAAAAAAATTGCAAAGCAATGCATGGAAAATAATAGTCGGGTTATCGGCTGTGGTCGGTTTAATCGCCTCTTTGCTTCAGATATTTGGGGCAGTAGACTTTTGGAATCTTCTATTTACCCCTTTGTATAATTTACTAGTATCTTCCGTTCCAGCTTATCAGGTTGTTTTAATAATAGTCGCGGTCTCCATTTTATCCTTGGCTGTGTTAAGGTTCAAAAGACATAGATCCAATATTTTGGATTTAGAAGATGCAAGACGTATAGCATTGCTTTGTCAAACACCCCAAACAACGGAATATTTAAGACAACAATACGACTATTGGCAAAGTCAAAGCCATGTCGTAGTTATTGGCGGATATAATTTTGACGACTATATAAAACAGCTAGAGAATCAAGGTTATCTCAAGTATCAAAATGGAAAATGGGAAGCTACGCAAAAAGCTTTGGACTACATTAAAAAATATCATGGGAATTTGCTCTAATTTGACAAATGTGGGTTGCTTTTCGACTGTCTAACTGTTTTGTCCGCTGAGTTCGTATGAATGTTTGATTAGCTCTATTGCGTAAGGTATTTGTTCCTTGCTTATTATCTTGAATTCTCTTTCTTGACCAGTTTTGAAGAACCATGCCTTGTAGATTTTATCACCAGTCAAATTCTCTGGGTCTTTAAACGTGGTGGGGTCTGTTCGGATTCTAATTTTAAGGGCTTTCTTGGTTAAGAGGAATGCTGCGAATGTGGATTTGACGCTTAATTTTCCTTTGTAGAAGCATAAGTATCGTCCATGAACTGCTTGATTCACGTTTCCTAATTCTGTTATTCGCTTGCTTAATAAATCAACCAGCTCTTTTACATTGTCATTGACCCAGGAAAGCAGATTGTCCCAGCTTATGTAATGTTTTGGCAAACGTCTTTCTCTCTCTTTCTCTTCAGCTCCTATAATTCTTTCAACTTCGCATAGTGGTTGCCCGATTAAGTACGCTTTAACATTTGGAGCGTCTTCTCTTACATATGTTCGAAGTTCTATGATATCTGGTTGGTACTTTAAGACTTTACAAGACGTTACAAGACTTTACGATTTCTTTATGGCATTTTCTAACTAGTAGATGAAATTCTTTTTCCTCATCTTTAGGTGTCCACAGTTTATACTTAACACCATCAACAATAAGCTTCGATATTGCCACCACACTATAATCTTCTGGGTGAATATTTAACACTTAAATTTCATTAACTGCTACTTAATCCAAATGTCAAGTTTTTCAGATGGACGTCCAGTTCTTTCTAAACCAGTTTTCGTTTTCTTCGGTTGCCTTCTTGAAGTCTCCAAAATTTTATGCATGGTCTCCAATTCTTTCGCAACAGCATCGTATATCTCGTCTAAACGTGATCTCCAATGTTCAAGCCCAAGCATTTCCAAAGCTAACTCATCAATTTCTCTTTGAATAGAGTTATGCTCCTTAATACGCCAAAAAAGAGGCTTAACATCAGCCTTACCTATCTTGTCGAAAAGTATCAGTGCCCTTTGAACCAATTTATTTTTCAGCGAGTCAATGTTTGGGACGTGAATATTCAACCATACTCTATTGTGATCTAGACTAACCCATGATCCACGTGATTCTGCTACGAACGATAAAAGTTGGATTAAAGTGATAACACTGTTCCAGTATAAAGTAAGCAATTTCCCTTCATTATAGTTTTTAAACTGAATGGATGGAAGCTGGGAACCTAGAATCTTGTTACTTGAAAAGAAGGCTAACCAGTAAGCTCCAGGCGAAGTTAGCTGAACCCTTCTAGCTATTAAAGCGTTGCCACCGATGCTATTATAAGCCTCTTTTATGTCTTTGCTTGCTTTAGAGACTTCGCTTAGTGGAAGCATGCCTGTAAGATTTATTACATGTCTCGGTATTACGTTGGGGTCGATTATAGCAAATTCCTCTTCATTTGTGATGTCAAAGCGTTTGACGCCACTGTATGATCTCAAAGAAGGAACTGCTGCTGTATGAGGTACGTCAAAAAATGTGCTTGGGCTCTGTTTAAGCTTAAGTCTTACTTTATCTTTATCAGCTTTGTCAACGATAAAAGTCACATTCGGGCTTCTTGCTCCATATCTGCTACAAAATAATTTTTCAGAGTAGCGCTCCACACCTTTTACTTTAAATTGTCCAGGTCGATAGAGTCTTAACTTGACTTTTCCAGCTTTCCTTAACTCTTCTAGGGTGGGATTATCTTTAATTTCATTTAGCAGTTCAAGAGCTATTATCTGCGCTTCAATGGCATTAAAACCAACTAAAGGTTTCAAATTCTGTCTGTGTCTTAATGCTATATCAGTCTCTAGAAATTTAATAGCATCGAATTCTTCTTTAGAGATTTTTAGGCTTAAGGACGCTGTAAAATCCTTAATTTGGCGTGCGATGTCTTCGATGTCCTTTTGTACATCAATCAATTTTTTGTTTAATATAACAACAGTGAGTGGCGCACCGGCTTTCGCCTTTTTGAGAACTATCAAATAATCTCTGTAAAGAGCTGACTCGCTAAAGGCTATCTCGACGCAACTTCTAATAACATAGACAGGGCAATATCTATTAAAAATATAGTCTCTAACACATTGGGCGCCTCTTCCGACGAAAAATTCCTCTGGAATAACAATAGCTAATGTTCCATGTTCTTTAAGTAACTTATCGACCGCAACTACAAAGTATGCCCAGTATCCAGTTTTTCCTTTTACTTCGGGCACTAGTTTTTCTAAGTCTTCTTTTTTCGCTGGTATACGTTCTCTCCTCGTGAATGGTGGATTCATAATTACAACGTCAAAATCTTTGGGGATTCTCTCCTTTCTCATTAGTTCTAGCCATCTGGTTAGCGTTTGCTCTTCGGTAATTCTCGGCGGATCGCTTTTCTCTTTTTCTAATGCTGATTCAACCATCGTTTTTATGCCGTCTTGGCTTAAAACGTGGGGCTTTAAAGGCACTTCAATGTTCTGCGCTGTAAGGTTCATGGAAGTCATATGGGAGGCAAAATGCATAACATCTATGCCCCAAATATCGTTAATGAGCTTTTTATGAAGCTCTTCTTTGCTCATCGGTGGGGCTAATGCCGCTTTTCGCTGGTAGGCTTCAACCAACAAAGTTCCAGAGCCGCATGCTGGGTCTAGAACTTTGACATCCCACCGATCAATGGCTAAGGCTGCCAACAACTTAGCTGCTTCTGGTTTGGTGTAAAAAGCGCCTAGATTTTTGCGTGTTTCTGGTGGAATAGTTTCATGGTAGAGTCTGCCGAAAAGGTCTTCTCTAATGTGTTGCGGGCGTAAAGCTTTCAATGTTGAAACTATACGGGCAATAACATAGACTATCCTTAAATCGCTGCGTAGAACCGGGAACAGGTCAAAACCCAAAATATGTGGATAGGCCTCCCGCCCGTTTCTGAAAGTTTGCTCAAGAATGTTGAGGAATTCTTTGGGCGGATTTAATGGGTCGATCTCCGGAAGTTTGTCATAGCCTAGCTTTTCAGAAATGATGTGGTAGAACAAAAGCTGATTGACCAGAATATAGGCTGTAATGTCAGCAATGTATAAACGAGCTTCTTCCTCGCTTACCCCAGAGAAATCTTCAAGCAGACTCTTGTAAATGTCGAAACGTCCCACAACAGTCATGGCGCTATCGAAAACTGGCTTCTGCGTTAAACTTTGACGCAAATACCCAGCAATCTCTCGAATAGAGTCGCGAGCAACATCGACAACCAAATCATAACTAACTCTAGTCTTTCTCGTTTGAAGCCAATCTTTGAATGAGGTTGTAAATGTCTCGGCCAAATCCTCGAGGGCCAACTCGCGTCTGTCAGCAAGCCAATCAGTCAAAATAATCGCAGAGACTTTCATCCGCGGATAATTGCGTTCCAACTCGCCAAGTGGAACATCCCTCACATAACTTGGAAAAAGCAGAGCAACAGCATTACGAGTTCCTAGCCTCCGCGCTTTCTGATCAGCTTCAATAATAGCCTTTGTCAGCTGAATCTCAGAATCAATCTTAACTTCAGAAATAACCTTAGCACCATCACCCTCAAAAACCAAGTCTGGAAAACGCTCATCCAAACCAGTCTCAGAAAAATAACGCCATCCGAACTTTTCAAAAACCCTCCCAATAAAAGGATAAAGAGTGCGCTCAGTAACCCTGCTCGACAATCAACACCACCAAATCACTGTTATCATAATTCACTAATAAACAAAAACCACACTTCCCAATTAAAACTTCCGTTAACAGCGACTAATAGAACCTGTGTATAAAAAAGTATAATTATATTGCCGATCATTACACAAAATAGGAAAACTATGGAAGCGAAACTTTCCCGATTATTAGAAGACGTAGGAATTCTTATAAGAACTGAATCTGTTTTAAATGGAACTTATTATGATAAACAAAAAACACCTTTATTGTTAAGGTTAAGAACTTGCAACAGACATTCCCCTAAAATTAAACAGATCGCGCATAAAGGACCGTTGAAAATCTTGGCTTTTTCCGATTATAGAACGCAAAAAATCGAAGAGTTATTAAATTTTTTAAGCCGCCTTGAAGAAAAGCCGGACTTGATAATTTATGCTGGCGACGATGTAGATAGGTTTGCTCCTTTACCGGAAGAACTATTGTCATTCCATTTTAGTGACAATGACGCTCAGGAATTGGAGCGCGTTTGGGTTTCAAACGGTTGGGGGAGGTATTCAAGTCCTCTTTATGGCTTTATTCTTCGATTGCCTAAACTTGTCGCCAGCGAAAACATGGCTAGGGGAAGGATTCTTGAAGTAGTAAGGTTCGTGGATGCAATTCATGAAAAATGGCGAGAAAACAAGATATTAAGCGAAAAAGACCTTGAAGAGATACTCTTGGAATATCCAACCTTTCGATTAAGGCAGGGTATATCTGAGCTTGGGAGATTAAAGATAGATATTTTAGATAGCAGTTGGGGTACCGTAATAATAAGCCTATTTAAAACCATTCCAAAGGGTTTCACTCTAGACTTCTTCTCCAATTACTTTATCCTTTATAGGTTAATCAGGAGAAATGAATCTCCATTCCTCCTTACTAAGAAAATACGCGAGGATCATGATTTTGCTTATTTTTACATTTTACCAGATGAGAAAAAATGCAATATATTTGAAGAATTGGCAAGTTACGCAAAATATGGATTGGTTGCCATAATAGGTAACGATGATGCACCTGCTGATAGGTTTCGAATTTATGGCAGGAATGTTTATGAAATTCATGACACTTGGATCGAAATAGGGCCATTTCTTATTATCGGTCTTGAAGGATCTACATGCGGGTTAGGGCCTTCCGGCGATTACGGTGAGGGAAGTGTAAGGTTAAGGCTTGAACTTGCATTTGAAATTTCAAGGGACAAGAAGTTGCTAATAGTATCCCATTCACCTCCGAGAGGGGTGCTGGATAGGGCTATGCGATTTGGTGATGAAGCTATAGGAAGTCTTGCACTCAGGGACTTTTTGGAAGAAAACAATAACGTAGCGCTTGTTATTTGTGGCCACGTCCATAAATGTGGCGGGAAGTGTGAGAGGATCAACAACACGGTTGTTGTGAACGTAAGTTCACATGACGACGCGTTTAGTAAAGCAAACATGGTATGGATTCTTTTAGATCAAACCGGAAACGCCGCGGAGATAAAATGGTTCAAGCTGCCTTCTCTCATAGAAACTATCTTGAGGGAATACAGCGGGGAGGAGAAGCTTCTTCACCTTCGGGAGGAGGCCGGACTATCAAGAAACGAGGCTACTCTGCTCACGGAAGCCCACGAGAAATACGGCAATAAGTTAATTGATGACATTCAAGATATGGCCAACCTCAAGTTCCGCTATGGGTTTTCATGGGATAATATAATTAAATTCTATAGATACGGTGTTAAGGCGCCAGAGCATATAACTCAATCCCTCTATGAGACGGTGCTTAAGGAAAGCTGCGGCATTAATAAATTGCACCTGCAAAGAGCTTACCGAAAGTTGCTGAGCGAAAGGGAAAAAGATAAAATATACTTGATCAGCCCTATCCCGCTTCCAGACCATAGCCACATAGTTATTTTTGACACGGAGTACAGTCTAACAGACGGAGTTCTGTACGGCTTCTTGGACATGGAATCGCATGAGTTTAAGCAGTTCTGGTTTGACGAAAAAGTTCAAGCAAAAAAGTACTTACAAAATAAAGACGACAAAATATTTGTACATTGGGGAGGGGCTGACAGATCGCTATTACAACGAGATCTCGGTTGCAGGGCACGAACACTTAACCTGCTGTATTATGTGCAAACAAGTCTTGTAGCACCCATATCATCGGCAACTCTTCATGAGGTTCACGATGTCTTATATGGGACACTGGAAAGAGATGAATTCTGGAAAAGATCCTTTTATGATAAAAATGGGTTTGACAAGCTGATATTGTGTAATAGAATTCTAAAAGAACCGAATGATGCAGAAGCTCGAGAAGAACTTGCGGCCACTAATAAAGCCGATATTTTAGCATTACAACACATAATCGAAAAACTTATGCAACACAAAATTGGAGTCCGCCTTTATCCTTGCAAAGTTGACAAACATGACTCCATTAAAAAAATTGTTCATCCAATAATGAATAAAGACATGTTTAACGATATCATTCGTCGTTTATATGACAGCATGATCAAACGCATGAAAAGGGAACAAAAGTATAAGATTGAAAAACTTATGGCTAATGGGTTGCCTAGAAGAGAGCGGGGATTCCTAACGTTGTTTAAAGTTTTACGTAAAGCATCAATTTTTAGTAGGCAGGGCGATATCAAAAGATCAAGATTCTACTTGGGCTTAGTTAAAAGGGAGTGGAATTTTCTTTGCGACGAAGTTCCGGAGGATCTACGGATAAAAATAGAAGGTTTAGTTGAAAATCTTCGTTCAACAGACGCGGATAAAACTATAGAGAAAATAGAAACAGATCTGCGCCAAACGATAATAGAATATCTGGAAAAAAATCTTGGATCCGATGATTTCTTGTCCAGATTTAAAAGCGCCATTAGTGAGCAGGATGAGCTTCTTGAAAGGAGAGCTCTCAGAAAAAAGCTCAAATAGCGTCTTTATTTAAATGAAACTTCTTTTAACGATGATTAAGAGAATATTTTAGAATACTTAGTTTTATATGTGAGTATGGTGAGAACATTATTCTGCCACATTTATTTTCAAAATTTTTATCAGCTTTATGTTTTTCGAAGGTTGTTGAATGTATCTTAGATACATAAGGGATTTTTATGTTTGGTCGTTTTATATAGTTGATTGATATGTCAGAAAAACTCTTGAATAAAGTTAAGTATGAGTTAAACTGTGTTTGGATCGTTTTGAGCGTTTCTTTGGTTATATCTTCATTGATGATTTCGGATGCTACGAGAAGCTTCAGTGCAAATGCTATTTTTGGATTCGGGCTTACAATAGCTATCGTAAGAATATTAGAACTGGTAGTTGGTATTTTATGGTTGCTTTTAACGCTTAAACTTCTGCACGAATTTTTAAAAATTGGGAATAAAAGGAAACATTTATTCTGGTTTTATCGCAAAGGAATAAAAGATGGTGAAGTTTCTGGAATTATGAGAGACTTAATCGCATTTTACAGGGGTTACTATAAAGACATCAGGGTATTGCTAATATTTTCGTTCTTAACTGGTTTGGCAATGATAACGTCAGGAGTTTACGCCATTCATTCAAGGACTATTCCTGTAGAGGAGTTCTTATTCCTTCTTTTGATAGGTATACTCATTTTAACATATTCTTTGCTAACATTCAGGTATATAAACAAAAAATGGGGTCGAAAACTCTTGAAAATTAAAAATGAGGAGAAAATTCTCAGCGATTTCCTCGGTGAAGCCTGTTGAAACCTAGAAGAACACGCTATGAAGTGGTTTGGGAAATGCTTGAATACTGTACCATGCCGAGAAGAATCACCCAACTTATTCAAGGATGCAACTTAAACCCCAACAGCGCTAAAAAATACATTGATCTACTAATGGCTAAAGAATTATTAATGAAAGAAGGCGAATACTACAAAACAACAGAAAAAGGCACAAAGTTCATTAAGCTAATAGAAGAAATTTATAGAGGAATATTTCTGGAGTAAACATGACTAGATGATGCCATTTTGTAAAAATAAACCCATATAAATCTTCGTTGTAACAATTTCTGTTAAGAGACACTAACAGAAAATATACGCTGTAAACTTCGATTCTTCGCATGCGCTCTGGTGGGAGTTTCTCTTGGAGTCACCACGGGCCCCCTTTTTTGCTCACTGCAAACAGTAGCCCTTATGGTTATTTACGTCGTGTTTTTTACGGGAAAAGCCCAGTCTGAACCGTTCAGAAAGGTCCCCTCATGAACATAGGCTCCTTTTCCAGAAGCTTTGTGGAGGGTGAGGTTGTGGTTGAGTCATGGCTAGGGCAGTTTTCAGCTCCTTCTGCTTTTTATTTTATTTTTAAGATGCCGTTAAGGAACTCTTTGTAAGGGCAGATGCGCATACTAACTTCGGCCGAGTAATTTTTCTTTAAGTTCGTTGGTATACTTCTTAAATTCCGAGAACTTTTCTTCTTGATTTAATATGGCTGTTTCAAATGTGGGATAGACTTCTACGTGTTTCTTTTCGTCAAGTTTAAAGCCCAATGACTTCAGTTGTTTTATATATTCTGAGATTAGCCCTTTGTCAACTTGTTTTCCCACCATTGACTTGAACCCGAACCAGTTTCCTTTACCGGTAGATGTTATTACATACAAGTTTATCTCATCATTTTTGTATGGTAGCCAAACTCTAAACGTTCCGTAAGTTCTGCCCTTACCAAAATCCACTTTGCCAAGTTGCAGAGAAAACTCATATAACTTTTGCAATGTTGCTAGCGTAGCAGCATCAACCTTTTTCTTTGCATCTTCTACGAATCGATCCCAATCCCATGTTGGGAGCGGTTTAGGTGGTTTCTTTTTTCCGCCGTGAACATTTGGTACCAAAATCTCCATTCCATCCTTGTCTTTGAAGTATCTGAGCTCTAAGGCGTAGATCTCCATGCTGAGAACGTTCTCCATATAGTTGATGATTCGCTGCAAGTCAGGGTTCATTTCATCAACTGCTATGAAAAGTTTGAAAGTTCCTGAGTTTAGGTTATCTCGCAAGTTCTGTTCAAAAGATTCCTTGTCCCAGTCAGGATCATTTAGCTTATCAAAGTATTCGGAAATGCTGACCTTTTTTTGCTTTTTCACGACGTCATCGAGCCAGTCTAGGCCCTTCTCGTGTAGAAAGGCAGCATACTCCAAAATTTGCCCTATAACTTGCCTTCTAACCTCAGGGTTGCGAGCAAGCTTGGTTTCTATGATGTATATGTTGCCATTTTTGTCAATACCTACAAGGTCTGTCGCTCCAGAGCCTGGAAGACCAACTTCTTTAAGCATCAACTTAATTGGAGAAAGCTCTGTATCCGACGATATATCTTCTACAGGAACTATATCTGGGTCTCTAAAAAGAATCTCCTGTAAATGGGCTTCCCCCGAATAGCCTTCAGAAGGCAAGCTAATCCACCCTTTCTCTTTTTGCTTGCGAACAAGAACCTTCATATTGAGACCCTCATTGACAGTTTGAATAAAGACATTGCTTAAAATGCTTTTATTTCTTTCTTTTTTGGATTCTGTTCGATTAAGGTACATGTCAATATTGTTAAAATAAGATGTGTAAACTATTTAGTAGGCTGTAATTGAGGATCGCCTTCTGTGACTTCTGGAAGAAAAGGTCAAATAATCCACCGTCCACCCCTGCTAATTCCATCCTGTAAACTGCCTTTGAACAAAATCGGATATATAGCTTTACAACCAGCATGCAAGCTTCTGTTAGTAATGTCTTAATGGCTGGATCCTTGCGCCCTTCTTATTTCGTCTAGTTTTCTTTCTATGGCTTTTTTGTGTTTTGATGTTTCTATTAGGGTTATGAATATGTGGAGGGCTGTTTTGTCTTCAGTCCATTTTTGCATGAGTTTGGCTATGACTTCTTCGGAGTTGCTCAATTCCGTGTCTAGGCCTAGTTCTGCAACCATTTCCATTAACTGGTTGTATGCGCCTTCCCTCTGCAACAATTTAATTAGGCGGTTAACCTCTTCAGCCAGCTTTACATGCTCACGCTTTAAAGCCTCATAGTTTTGGGCGTCTTGAGTTGAAGCTTCTGAACCTTAAATTTCTGCTAAACGCTTGTGCAAGAGCTCGTTGACTTCCTCGCTTATGCTCCTGCCCCGAACTGCTAAAGCTTGTTTAAGCCTTTCATAGACCTGCCTTTCAAGGCTGAAGGACTTGACTATCGTTTCCGCATGCTTTCTAGGCCTAGGCACAACTCTTGCCAATCCTCAGAGGATAAATTGATAAATAACTAACAAAAACGGGGGAGATCTCCCCGGAAACGGGCTTAAAAATATACTTAAACTTTCCGTCCCGCGCGAAAATTAATTTTTTAGCAGCAAATTCTATTAAGAAACCCTCCCGGTCCATTTTTGGCTTATGGAGTTTTATGTTCTGTTAACACTTCTTAACGGAAAACAACAAACCATTATGTTAACAACATTTTTAAAAAAGACTGTGTTAGGCTTCCCTTTTTACGCTTGATTGTTTCCGTTAGATTTCTCCTTTGATGTTGCAGGCTGAAGTTGAGGAGTTTCTTTCAGCCCTCAAGCCCGGAACAAAGCATGTTTACCAGAGAGGCTTAGCCAAATTTCAGGAGTTTTTGGCTGGTCAGGGTTTGGATGTGGCTGGCTTTCTATCGCTTGTTGAGGAGGACTTGCGCAGGCCTAGGCTTGAAAAGACGCGGGTAGCCCGAAAAACCCTAAACGCCTTCATCGCCCATCTGCAAGGCGAAGGCTTTGCGCCTAAAACTATAAACGCTTATGTTGGAGCTGTTCAATCCCTCGCCAAATATTACGACATTCCCTTGAGCACTCGTTACGTTAACCGCCCGCCAGCCCGAGCCATAAACAAGAAGTATCCGTGGACCATAGAAGAAATAGGCAAGTTTATTGCGCTTATGAACAATATCCAGTATAAGTGCATAGCCGCCACAATAGTGCAAAGCGGTTTGAGCATATCCGACTTGTTAGGCTTAAAGTATGGCGACATCCGTGAAGAGTTTGAAAGGGGCGTGCGCCCCTCTGCCTAGACCTTTCAAGGAAAAAGACAAACATTCCATTCTTGACTTTTGTTGGCAGCTGGGCTTTGGGGCTGTTAAAGCAGCAGTTGATGGATAGGCCGTTAAATGATGGCACGCCCATGTTCACGGTTACGCGTAGGGCTGTTGACAGCTACTTCAGGAGAGTGGGCGTGAAGTTTGGCGGAGGGTTTGGTGGCAGAAACCCCTACAGCCCTCATTCCTTGAGGGCAGCTTTCAGAACGATATTGAGCGATCATAAGGTTGACCCATTATACATTGAGTTTTGGATGGGCCATAAGGTTCCGGAACAACAGATAGTTTATGTAAGCAAAAGCCGAGAGGGCTGGCGGGAAACGTATCGCATTCAGGCTGAGCCTTGGCTCACACCCTAAAAATATAAGTTTCAGGGTTGGTTTGGCCTTCTACTGTAAGCCTCTTTAAGCTTAAAATCTTTGATTGATTCTTCGAACCATTCAACAAACTTTAAATCCTCATCCTTTGCGTCTAACGTTTGCGCGTCTATGTTGGTTTTTAGTTGGAGTTTTTGGAGGGTATGCTTGACTATTGCGTCTGCCATCCTCGTTGGAACTTGAATGTGGGCGATTAAGGCGAAAGCAACAATTTTTCTCGCCAGTTTTCCAGTATAATCAGCTAGTTCATGGTTCCCCCTAAACC
>Ga0080004_1068221_pt1 | contig 22017 bp, 23 predicted proteins | sample WasSprMetagenome_FD_69207 | JGI IMG/M metagenome (GOLD analysis project Ga0080004, IMG submission 69207) | Sulfidic aquatic microbial communities from Washburn Spring, Yellowstone National Park, USA - WS (SPADES assembly) (version 2) | ecosystem: Environmental > Aquatic > Thermal springs > Hot...
TCCAATTTGCAATGCTTATTAAGTAATTCAAGATTTTTCCATAGAACCATGAATGAATTTCGTAATTTAAGTCTCTATTTCTCTTTTTAAAATTATTGCTTAAATCTTCATAAACTATTGCAATACAATTGTATTTCAAAGCAATCTTAACAATTTCATTAGAAATCCTTTGGCAAATTCCCAAATTTCTTAATCTTAATTTCTTCCATAGTCTTTTTGCAGATGTTTTATATCTTCTCTTAGTAAATTCATCAATTTTTCTTATTCTTTGCCACTCTGCAATGTTCCATTTTATTCTATCAATGAAAATTCTTTTATAACCATTAGCATCTATTTTATAAATTGCATAACAGACATTGTCAAGGTTAATGTCTATGGTTAAAACATTGAATCCTTCATTAAGCATTTTAGACAAATCTTCAATGCTTGGTAATTCTACAAGTTTTCTTATTGGAAATATAAGAAAGTATCTATTATCTTCTTTTTTAATCAGCGGATCGCATAGCTCAATTTCTTTAAAATGCTTTGTTCTTTTTGGTGAATTCAAAGCTTCTAACAATAATGATTTTCTTTTACATCTAAAGAAAGCTTTTAATATTCTATAAGGTTCTAATGATGTTGTATTTACTGTTTTGAATTCATCATTAGATCTTACATAATTTCTTTCTAATTTAATGAAATTATTGTTTATTCCAATGACTTTTTTATTTTTTAAATGCTTAATTGCTTCTTTGCTAACAATGTTTTCTGATTTCTTTATTTTCTCTTTAATTTCATTCTTCATTTCTTTTGTTTTCTCAATGTTTGTAAATATTGCATCTTTTCCATTTTGTTTAATCAATTGCTCAGCATATTCTTTTGCAGTTTTTTGAAGATTCTTTGGCAACTTTGTTTGAATATCAATGAATTTTTCAAGTTTTGCATACATATTTGCATATTGTAATACTGCACTGTGCCACTCCATTATCAGTTCATTAATTTTCTGCATGTCATCGCTATTATTGAATATTAACTCCCCCCCTTACAACCTTGTATGCATATTTTCTAATCATTTTTACGCTCTCTGGTCTTATATTTTTTTCATTAGATATAAGCTAAAGACATTAAAAAAGATTTACTATTTCAATTGAGAAAAATATTAATGGAAAGAAGAAATTTGTTTTTTCATTATTAGAAAATGAAAATAGAATTTATTGAAAATAAAGATATATGGGTTACTCCAAGTCTTCCATTAATTGTTTTTCTATTTATTGGTTATTATGGAGATACTTTAAAAATATTTTTTAAATTTCAATTTTAAAATTATGAATAAAAATCTTTTATATAATAAAATTTTATGAAAAATTAAATAATTGGACACGCCTATATCAGAATAAGAATGAGCTTAGAAGAAAGGATAGCAAAAATTGAGGGAATATTAGAACAAATTGATAAAAGACTAAACCATTTAGAATCTAATATGATTAGCTTTAATGAAAGATTAAATAGTTTTGATAAAAGACTAGATAGTTTTAATGAAAGATTTGATAGCTTTAACAAAAGATTAGATGAAAGATTTGATAGAATAAATGAAAGAATAGATAGTTTATTCAAATGGTTAATTGGATTAATATTAGGAATGTGGACTACAATAATGATGACATTAATACCTATTTTCTTAAAAATTCTAGGATTCTTATAATTTTTGAAAAAGTAAACCTCTATTTTATATTTATTTCTAATATCTATCCTTTTTTTAAATACAAATTTATTTAATACTGCTCTAATAAAATAATCTAGATTAAGACATGAAAAAATATCCTATAATTCAAATAGCTTTGGATTTTAAAAATCTTAAAGATGCATTAAAAATAGCTAAAGAATGTTATAAAGCTGGTATTGAATGGATTGAAGCTGGTACTCCATTAATAAAAAGTGTAGGTATTAAAGCTATTAAAGAAATTAAGAAAAATTTTCCAAATGCTTGTGTTATAGCTGATTTAAAAACTTTAGATGCTGGTGCTTTAGAAGTAGAAATTGCTTCTGAAGCAGGTGCAAATATAATAACAATTTCAGGATTAGCTAGTTCTCAAACAATTATTGAAGCATTAGATTCTGCTAAAAAATATAATTCAAAAATAATGATCGATTTAATGTACGTAAAAAATATTCTTAAAAAATCAATTGAATATTCAAAAATTGGTGTTAATTTTCTATGCTTACATACTGGTTTAGATATACAAAAAACTGGAGCTTCAATAATTAATAAAGCTTCTTTATTGAAAAAAATTAAAGCTTCTGTAAAAATTCCTATAGCTATTGCAGGAGGAATAAATTTAGAAAATTTAGATAATCTTTTAATTCTTAAACCAGATATTATAATAGTTGGTAGAGCTATAACTAATTCAAATAATCCATATAAAGTTGCACTTGAATTTATTAAAAAAATTAAAAATAAATCTTTAAATGCTTAGAAAATGATTATTTTGAGGTATGGATATGTCTCACCCAATTATTAAAATGTTAAGTTGGAAAACAAGACTTTTAAGCGAAGAAGAAATAATTCAAATACTTGCAGCAATAGCAAATATTAATTTAAATGAATTTATGCTTAAAGATATTATTAATTTTCTTCCTGAAAAAATTTCAAATGATAAAAGAAAAAGAAGGAGTATTTCTTCATTCTTAGAAACTTTAGTAGAAATTGGTTATTTAAAAAAACCATCAGAAAGAAAATGGTCAAAAGTAACATCTTCTTTAAGCCATTTTTTAAGTCCATTATTATTAGAATTAAGTGAATTGGAAAGAAAACCAATTAAAAAAGAAGAAGAAAAAAGAGTAATCAAGTTTTCTTAATTTTTTTATCAGTTTTAATTATTAATGAATTTTCTATTTCTATTGGAATTTCTAAAAATTTCCATTCTCTATTAAGAAATCTTACAGCTAAAACAGGCTTTGGAGAAAATTCTTTTCCACAATGAGGACATTTTACAATGAATTTTTCACAAAATTCTTTTATACGTTTAATTTGTTCTTTATTTAGCATAATATAATCTTTACGAGTTGATTTTACTTCTATAGCAAGTAAATTTCCATTATCTACTGCTATTAAATCTGGTTTAGCCATTTTGCCTGATCCACTTCCAGGGGTTCTAATAGCATAAAATCCAGCTTTTCCTATATCCAAGAATTTTTTTAATAAATAATATTCTCCTTCATATCCTACTCTTGCTTTATATTTAGGAGAACTAATTTCTTTAGGCTTCCTAGGCAAAACTCATCAAAAAAATATTGTTTTATAAGAATAAAAAATTTAATAAACAAATAAATAAAGAAATATTTATTTACTTCAATTTTTTTCTTTTTTATTACTAAACGAGGAGAAAAACATTATGGCAGAAGAAGCAGTAATACTTGTAGGTAAAAAACCTTTAATGAACTATGTTCTTGCAGCAACAATGCCTCTTGCAGATGGAAAAAAAGTAGTTTTAAAAGCACGTGGAAGAGCTATTAGTAGAGCTGTTGATATAGCTGAAATAATTAAAAGAAGATTTGTACAAAATGCTGTATATGAAAAAATCAATATAGGCACTGAAGAAGGAAGAGTTGGAACAGATAATCGTCCAAGAAACGTTAGTACTATAGAAATCGTTGTTTCTGCACCAAGCGAAAAATCTAAAAAATCTAAATAGCATAGAATTTCCTATAAAAAGCTCACGCTAGGGTTTCCCTGGCGTTGAGCTATTTTTTTATTTTTTAAAAAAATTTAAAGAATAAAAAGGAATTATAATATCATTTTTGCAATTTTTAATGCAAATAATGGATGTTTCATAAGTTTCATGGCTACTCTAGTAGTATTTATTCCATTTGCTAAATCTATTATATCTTGACCATCTAGTATATCTGCAAGCATATTTAATTCTTCATCATTTAATTTTTCTAATGCTTTAAGTACTTTTAGACTTTTCTTAATTCTTTCACCCCAATAAACATTATATTTATCAACATACTGCTTAAGCATATCTTTAGAATAATTTTTCTCTTCAATGGATATTGCAGCTACTTCTCCAGCTATTTTTCCAGCTGCAATACTTGAATGTATTCCTCCTCCTGTTACTGGAATAACTTGTCCAGCAGCATCTCCACATAACATTATATTATCTAAGACTATTTCTTCAATCATTCCACTTATTGGAACTGGAGCAGAACCTATTTCTATTATTTTACTTTTTGAAAAGAAAATTTGATGATTTTCAATAAATTTATCTAAATAATCTTTTGCTCTTGCATTTCTAACCCCTATTCCAACATTTGCAATATTTTCACCTTTTGGAAAAATCCATGCATATCCAAGAGGTGCAACTTCATTTCCAAAATAGAAATAAATTTTATCATACTCAAGTGCATCATAATTAGCAATCCTATATTGTAAACAAGTAATTGTTTCATAGTTTTCTCTTTTAAAGAATTTCTTTGCAACTATTGAATTTACTCCATCACATCCTATCAATATTTTTGTTGAAATAATCATTTTCTTTCCTAGAATAGATAATAATATTTCTATTTTATTCTCACTTCTTTTTATATCTTGTGCATTGGCACATATAGCAAATTCTGCTCCAGCTTTAATAGTTTTTGATGCTAATTCTTCTAGAAAAGTAGGTTTATCTATTATTGCTCCCCCTTCTTTAGAATATCCAATTATATTTTCAAGTGAAAAAACAACTTTTTTATTTTCATTAGGTGCAAATATATATGCTCCTTTAATCTTTTGTTTTATGAAACTTGGAGAAGGTTCTATTTCAGCATCTTCAAATGTTGAAAATGATACTGCTTCAGCACATGGTTTTTCTCCTAATCTTTTTTCTTTCTCTATTATAAGAGTTTTAGCTCCTTTTTCAGAAGCTTTTTTAGCAGCCATTAATCCTGCTGGTCCAGCTCCAATAACAACTACATCATATTCTTCATCTATTCTAAACATAATATTCTTTATTATTTAGATAAATATATGTTTTATTTCATTTTACTTATTTTTTCTTCAAACTTTTCCAAACTTTTCTCTATTTCCATTCTTCTTGCTTCAAATAATATATCGCTTTTTGTTTTTTCTATTAATGAACGTGCAACATCGCATTTTCTTCTTAATCCATATATATTTGAAACTAAAAGTGTACTCATAAGTTCATAATAAATATTTTCCATTAATTCAAGAATTTCTAAAGCATATTCTAAATTTTGTTTTCTTAAACTTTCTATTGCTAATCTTCTTAATTCTCCTATAAAATCTGCTAAACTAGTTACATATGTTTCAGCTAATACTGGAGCTTCTTTATAATTAAGTAAGCGTTTTTCTTCAATAAATGTTTTAAATAACATTGCTTCACAAAATTCTTGAAAAGCTATTAATACTTCTCCAGAATACATGAATTCTTCATTTTTTAATAGCATTTCTTTAAGCATTTCTAAATGTTTTTTTGCTTCCAAAAAATGTTTTTCAGCTATGTTTTTCTCTCCTTTATGAAGTGAAATTATAGATAAACCACTTTCTTGAACAATTTTTCTAGTTATTTTAATTATTTCTTCTTTTATTTCACTTTTAATTGCAAGTTTTTCGCGTAATGCTTCCATTTCTTTACGAAATTCTGTTAAATCCATTTTTCTCAACCTAAACTTAATCACTATTTAAGATATATTAGTTTATTTATTTTTACTTTTTAATAACTTAATATTTTTAATTTTTTATAATTTCATTAAATGAAAAGAAAAACTTATATGATACCTTTACAATAATCATTGATTAAAGATCTTTTTATTTTAAAATAAATGAGAATTTATGTTCGAGCTTTCAGAAGAAGTTAAGCAAATTCTTTATAAAGAAGGTTATAGAATAGTTGGTAAAAATCAACATTCTGCAGTTAAAATTTGCCATTGGACAAAAGAAAGTTTAAGAAAAGGAAGGAATTGTTTTAAACGTTGGTATGGTGTTCAAAGTCATAAATGTTTACAATGTACTGTTTGGTTAGCTTGTATTAATCGTTGTCTTTATTGTTGGAGAAGCATTAGACATTCTGGGCCAATTCCAAATGAAATGGATGTAGATGAACCATTGGAATTAATAGAAGAATTGATAAAACAACAAAGGCTTTTATTATCCGGCTTTAAAGGTAATCCAAATGTTGATAAATTAAAATGGGAAGAAGCACAAAATCCAAATAATGTTGCTTTAAGCCTTATTGGTGAAAGCATACTTTATCCAAAAATTTCTGAACTTTTAGAAGAATTTCATAAAAGAGGATTTACTTCTTTTCTAGTAACAAAAGGTACTTTACCAAAACAATTAGCATCATTAAAAGAAGAACCAACCAATCTTTATATATCTATTTCTGCACCTGATAAAGAAACATATGAAATTATTGATAAGCCATTAACAGAAAATAGCTGGGAAGCACAAATGGAAAGTTTGGAATTAATGAAAAGTTTCAATTGTAATAAAGTTATAAGGATAACTTTAGTAAAAGGATTGAATATGAAAAATCCAGAAAAATATGCTAAATTAATAGAAAAAGCAGAACCAGATTTTTGTGAAGTTAAAAGCTATACATGGGTTGGTGAAAGTAGAAAAAGGTTACCTAAAACAGCAATGTGTTCTATGGAAGAAATTGAAAATTTCTCAATAGAATTATCAAAAAATTTAGGATATAAAATTAAAGATAAAGATATTCCTAGCCGTGTTATTTTGCTTTCTAAAAAATAAATTTAGAATTTAATTGTTTCATTTATTTCTAATCCTTTTGAAGTGAAAACTAATATATCTATACCATTTCCACTTGCTGCATCTCTTGAAATCGAAGCTTTTATTGCTTTTATTGCTAGATCGTATAATTCTTTTGGTTTCATATTATTTTTATATTCTGCTTCTATTATTCCTATTGCTATTGCTGCTCCTGAACCTACACTTGCATAATCATCTTCTATTATTGATCCTAAAGGATCTAAAACAAATATATGTGCTCCTTCATCATCTATTCCTCCTATTATTGTTTCAGTTAAATAAGGGAAAAATCTACTATTGAATAAATGATTAGATAGAATTTTACTTACAGTTTGTACACTAGGTTCTCTTCCTATTTCAAGCTTGTATAAATTTATTATAGCTATAGCATCTCTAATTAATATTTGCATATCTCCAATCATTCCTGCACAAGCAGCTCCAATTTTATCAGTTATTTGAAAAACTTTTTTTGCTTCCTTGCTTATAACAAAATATCCATAAGATACTCTTTTTTCTGATGCTAATACAACACAATTATCTCCTTTAATTCCAACAGTAGTTGCTCCTGGATATGGATATTGAGTTGTCAAATTTATTACCTCTTTTTTTATTCTATTCCTTTTTATCTATTTTTATTTCTATATTCGTTGATAATAAACATTACTCTTTTTTCTTTTTTTTAAAAAAATAAAAATTAATAAATGTTTAATTTAGATAATAAAGGCGATTTATTTTGAATGATGGGCTTAATTTAATTGTTCTTATAAAGCAAGTTCCTGAAATAGATAAAGTAAAATTTGATATTGAGAAAGGGAGAATAGATAGAAGTTCTGCTAAAGGTGTAATAAATCCATTTGATTTAAATGCTATTGAAGCTGCAGTTCAAATTAAGGAAAAAATTGGAGGTAATATAATAGCTATTAGTATGGGACCTCCACAAGCAATATCTTCATTAAGAGAAGCTATTTCAAGAGGTGTTGATAAAGCTATTCTCCTTTCAGATAATAAATTTGCAGGTGCTGATACTTTAGCTACATCTTATACATTGGCATGTGCAATAAAAAAGATAGGAAAATTTGATATAATTTTTTGTGGAGAGAAAACTATAGATGGAGATACTGGTCAAGTTGGAGCTGAAGTTGCTGAGCATCTTAATATTCCTCATGCTTCATATGTTTCTAAAATAATTGAATATAATAAAGAAAATATAATTGTTTTATCTGAAATGGGTTCGTATAATTATATTATAAAACTTAAATTTCCATGTTTAATTTCTGTTACTAAAGATATTAATGTGCCAAGGCTTCCAACTTTTAAAGATTTAATGAAAGCTAGAAAAGCTGAAATAGAAATATGGGATTCTAATTATCTTTCAGATATTGCTGATATTAATAAATTTGGTATAGAAGGTTCACCTACACGTGTTATTAAAATTTCTATGCCAAAAGAAGAAATTGGTAAATGTAAAATATTTAGAGGAGAGATTGATGAAATTGTTTCAGCTTTAGTTAAAGAATTGGGGGTTATACTTAAATTATGGTAAAAAATAATGGTATTTTTATTTTATCAGAATTGATTGGAGAGAAAATTCATCCAATTACTTATGAACTTTTAGGTAAAGGTAGAGAGCTTGCAAATAAGCTTAATACATGCCTTTCTTCAATTATCTTAGGTTATAATATTAAAGAATTAGCTAAAGAACTTATATACTATGGTTCTGATAAAGTATACGTATATGATCATCCTTTATTAAAAAATCTTGATATTTTATTATATAAACACAATATAGTTAAACTTATTTTAGAAGAAAAACCAAGTATATTTTTAATTGGTGCAACTCCTTTTGGTAGATCTCTTGGTCCAAGAATTGCAGCAGCTCTTAATACTGGTTTAACTGCAGATTGTATTGATCTTGATATAGATGAAGAAGGAAATCTTATACAAATTAGACCTGCTTTTAGTGGAAATATTATTGCTTATATAAAAACTAGTACTAGGCCACAAATGTGTACTATTAGATATAAAACTATGAAACCTGCAATTAAAGATATTAAAAGGAATGGAGAAATTATTAATAAAAATGTAGAGATTTTAAATAATAAAAATATTGAAATTTTAGAAATTATAAAAGCTAGAGAAATTAATATATCTGATGCTAATGTAATTGTTTCTGCTGGTAGAGGATTGAAAAAACCTGAAGATTTTTCTATGATAAAAGAACTTGCTGATTTATTAGGTGGCATGGTAGGTGCAAGTAGACCATTAGTTGATGAAGGATGGATTTCAAAAGAGCATCAAGTAGGATTTAGTGGAAATACTGTTAAACCAAAGCTTTATATAGCATGTGGAATTTCTGGTTCTCCTCAACATCTTTTTGGAATGAGAGATTCTGAAATTATTATAGCTATAAATATAGATCCTTCAGCACCAATATTTAGAATTGCAAATTATGGGATTATTGGGGATATGTATAAAATTATTCCAAGATTAATTGAAGAAATTAAAAGGAGGTTAAAATCAAAAAATGAAAGAAATAATTAAAGAAATTGAAAAAATTGTTGGTAATGAATGGGTTATTAAAGAAAAAGAAAAAATGCTTAATTATATTTTTGATGAAACACCTTTGCCAATTAGACCAAAACCATCTAATAATATAATTCTTGTTAAACCTAAAAGTACAGAAGAAATTTCTCAAATTCTTAAATTGGCTAATGAAAAAAAGATTCCAGTTTATCCTAGAGGAGGAGGTACTGGTCTTGTTGGAGGATGCATTCCAACTAAAGATGGAATAATAGTTTCTTTAGAAAGAATGGATAATATTGAAATAGATAAAGATAATCTTATGGCAATAGCAGAAGCTGGAGCAACTCTTGGAAAACTTTTATCAATTAGTGAATCTTTTGGATTATTCTTTCCACCTCATCCAGGAGATGAAGGGGCTCAAATAGGTGGATTAATAGCTTGTAATGCAGCAGGAGCAAGAACTGTAAAATATGGTCCAATGAGAAATTTTGTAAAAGGAATAGAAGTTGTATTACCAACTGGAGAAATATTAAAAATTGGCGGTAAACTTCTTAAAAATAATTTTAGTTATGATTTAATGGATTTAATAATAGGGAGTGAAGGAACATTAGCAATTATTACAAAAGCAATAATAAGACTTTATCCTCCACCTAAAGCTATTTTAACTCTTATTGTTCCATACAATAATAGACATGATGCTATAAATTCTGTTCCTAAAATATTACAAGAAGGAATAATCCCTCTTGCTATAGAATATGTTGAAAAAGATGTTATAGAAATTTCTGCTAAGCATATAAATAAAAAATGGCCTATTGAAGAAGGAATAGCTTATTTAATAATAATTGTTGATGGATTAAGTGAAGAAGAAGTTTATGGAGAATGTGAAAGAATAGTTGAAATTTGTAAAAGTTTTAATTCACTTGAACCAATTGTAGCAACATCTAAAGAAGAACAAAAGAATATTCTTGATATAAGAAGCAATATATATACTGCTTTAAAACCTAATACTGCAGATATATTAGATGTTACTGTTCCACCATCTAGCATAGGTAAATTAATGGATATAGTTGATAATATTGAAAGAAAATATTCTACATACTTGCCTACTTTTGGACATGCTGCTGATGGTAATCTTCATGTGCATATTATGATGGATAAAATAAATGAAATGGAAAATATTAGAAATGAGATATATATTGCTACAATAAAGCTAGGAGGAACAATAACAGGAGAGCATGGAATTGGTGAAGCTAGAATAAAATATATTAATAATTTTATGGATAAAAAACAATATGAAATTATGCTTAAAATAAAGAAAATATTTGATCCAAATAATATTTTAAATCCAGGAAAGAAACTTTCTTTTTAAAATATAAATAAAAATTTAAATTCTAAAAATATTTTTTTATTTCAAAATGTATGAGAAGAAAATACTATGCTTAATATTATTATTTCTTCTTATTTTATCTTTTTATATAGGGACAAGTATCGCTTCTTTCTCTGAACCAATTTATTATAAGCTTCCTCCATTAGAATATTTTCCAAGCAATATCTATGCTTTTAATGATGAAAAAATATGGATGATAATACCAAGAATTTCAAAAATTGGCTGCTTAAATCCTAAACTAGGTAGTATTTCACTTTATGATTTATTAAAAGATTCTATTCCAAACGATGTAGCAATAGTTGGAGAAAATATGTTCTTAATTTTTTCAGGAAAAAATTTCTTAACATTATTTTCTCTTAATTCATTCAATTTTTCTTTTTATGAACTTAATAATGAACCAATAGATTTAGCTTCATATAAAGATGGAGTATGGATTACTTTACCAGATATAAATGAAATAGTTTTTTTCTCTCTTTCTTCAAAAGAAATTTCTAAAAGAATTAAATGCTCAATTTTATCAAATAAAAATGTTTTAACTATAAGTTCAAATTATTTATGGGCTATATTAGATACAAGATATCAAATAGCTAGAATTTCTCTTTCTTCTTATGAAATAAAAATTTTAAATTTAAGTAGCAATGCTTTACTTTTATCTTCATCAATAAATGATGAAATATGGATTTTTAATGAAAAAAATGAAATATTAAAAATTGATCAAAATGGAAAAATTATTTATAAAACATTTTTAGGAGAAAGTGCAATTTTAATTAATGAATTAGCTTCTTCTTCAGATGGTTCATTATGGTATGTAGATATTGGAAGAAAAAGAATAGGGCATATAACTTATGATGGGAAAAAGGAAGAAATAATTACTAAGGATGTTTCTATAAGAGCTTTTTCTTTAAGCCCAAGTAATAAATTATGGTTTATAGATGAAAAAAATAATCAAATTGGATTTATAGAATATATTAAAGAATCTATTAGTGAAACTACTTCGATAATTACTAAACAAACAACTTCTATAAGTATAACTACTACTCCTATTTCTCCAATAATTTTTACAGAATTACTTTTTGGAATTTTATTGATATTTCCAATAATTTTCTTATTATTTAAAAAATTCTTAAAGAAAAAAAGGAAATAAAATATCATATTTTAATTATTCTTGATGGTGTTAAAATAATATTCACTTTAACATCTTTTTCACTCATCAAATGTGATAAATCATCAAATATTTGTACATCATGAACAATACAAATATTTATTGTTTTTTCATATATTAAACCTTTCTCTTTTAATATATGATATTCTTTATCTCCATAACCAGTACCTTTTCCAATCCTATTTCCATTAAGATCTATTGCAACCGCTCCTTGAGCAAAAATATCTATTTTCCTATCTTTTCTTATTTCTTTTCCAAATTTTTCAAACCCTTTTATGATAATTGCTTCTTTTATTAGATTTTTTGGAATATTTGATATTTCATAAAAACCTCTTATATGTGGCATTGCTACTATTAGAATCTTATTATTAATTAAAACTATTTCTCTAAGCTTTTTAAGTACACTATCTGGTGCAGAGAAAACACATTTAGAAGAATGAAACTCGTTTATTTCAAATATTTTCTCACAAGCTTTCTCAGCTCCATGAAAATTTGGAATTCTTCCATGAGGTGGTAATGGAAATTTAGCAATTTTTTCTTTAAGCATATAATCCCATATCTTTTTCCTGCATTCCTCTTTACTTTTAAATTCTTTCCCATTCCAGAAAAAATCATTTTTCTTCATAAAAAATCATAAAATCAATTTTTTATATTCATCAATTGTTATTAATCCATTTTTATAAAATTCCTTTATAACTTTCTTGCTTGTAGTTAAACTATGTAAAGTCACATTTACTTTCTCTAAATTCTTTTTTGCACCTTCTTCTCTATCTATTAAAACTAAAGCATCAGTAACTATTCCACCCTCAGACCTTATAATATCTATTGTTGAAATTAATGTATTTCCTGTTGATGAAAAATCATCTATTAATAATACATTCGAACCAACTTTTAATATTCCTTCTATAATCCTCTCTCTATCATGCCTTTCCTTCTTTTTAATATATATAAGTGGTTTATTTAATTTGTATGCACATACTGATGCAAATGTTAAACCAGCTAAAGGTATTCCACATAAATATTTTTGATTTAATAATTTTTTATTTCTTTTTATTAATTCAATGAATATTTCTATAATTTTTGAAAAAGATGAAGGATCGCTTAAAACTAAGTTTATATCTATATAATATGGAGAAAGCATTCCAGATGAAAGTTTAAATGTACCAATTTTTAAAGCATTCATTTTCATTAATATTTTAATAAAAGCATTTTCTATATCTTCCTTTTCCAACATTATAATTTTAATATATAAAAATACTTATTTAAACCTTATTGAAAAATTAATTATATAAAATGGAGATATATTAAATATGGTTGAAATTTGGTTAAAATATGGTAATACGGAAATATTTTTTGAATCAGAAAATTTTAAAATTCTTCAACCTAAGGATTATCCATCTTTGCAAAATATGAATGAAGTTTTTAAAGAAATTATTAAAAAAATAATAGATGATTATCTTTTAAAGAAAGGAGAAAAAATAGTATTTGTTATTGATGATAAAGGTTTTTCTAAATCATTAAAAAATTTTATAAATCATTTAATTAAAGAATTAGATTCATTAAAATTAAATGATAAAAATATAACTTTCTTATTTACTTCTAGAAATGGAAAAGAATTAAAGAGTAAAGATTTATACAATCTTTTTAATAAAGAAGCAATTAATAAATTTAAAATTATATGTAACAATCCTTTTAAGAATGAATTTGAATTTATTGGAAAAACAAGTTTTGGAACGAATGTTTATTTAAATAAAATATTTGCTGAAGCAAATATAAAAATTCTTTTAGGAAATATTTTAATTAATCCACTTATTGGATATTCTAGTATTGGAGAAACAATAATTCCTGGAATAGCTAAAGAAGAAACTATAAAACAAAATTTTTCATTAATATTAGAAAATAAAGAATCAAAAAAATTTAGTGAATATTCAATACATAAAGATTCATTAGAAGCTGCAAAAATTTCTGGAATAGATTTTTCAATTTATTTTTTATTAAATTCAAATAATGATATTTCAGCAATATTTTCAGGAAGTATAGAAGAAATTAATGGAAAATCAATAAATTTATTGAATGAAATTTACAATTTAAAAATTGATGAAAAAGCAGATATAGTTATAGCTTCTTTAGGAGGTTTTCCATATGATAAAACTTTGGAAAATGCATGTGATTGCTTAATTAATTTATCAAATATCCTATCTGAAAAAAGTGTTTTAATAATTGTTTCAGAATGTAGAAAAGGTTTAGGAAGTATAAATTTCTCTCTTCTTTTAGAAAAAGATTCTAAAGAAATTTATGAAAAATTAAAACAAGAACCTAAAATTGAAATATATAGAGCATATATATTAAAGAAATTTTTAGAGAATTTTAAAATGGCACTTGTTTCAATTATACCAAAATCTATAATTTCTGAAATATTAAAAATAAAAACTTATGATAATGTTTCAGAAGCATTAACTTATGCTTTTAGGATTGTTGGAAAAAATTCTAAATTATTAATAGTTCCTCAATGTTATAAAACAATTTTTAAAGAAGCATAGGAAGCATAGGCACATATGTTAATATTAAAATAAGAATAACTATGCTTAATGCTATTTTCCTACTTTTAGAAAGAGGAGAATATTCATCTAAAGGTGGTATATCGATTGTTTGTGGCATCATGAATAATAATAATAAAGCCATAAGCCAATATCCTGTTATACTCATAAATACTATTGCTATATAAGAAGCTATTTTATGTTCCTTTCTTGATAAAAAAGATCTAAATATTCTTCCACCGTCTAATTGCCATATTGGAAGCAAATTTAATGCAGTAACAATAGAACCAAGCCATGCTGCAAAACCCAATGGTGTAAAAATTAATCCCTCAGCATTTTTTATAAATGGATTTAATATTATTTCTAATAAATTAAATAATAGTGGCATTGGTAATCTTCCTACATATCCCAATTTTTCCCATCTTATTATTTGTGATAATGAAGCTGGAAGTGCTGTAAGAAATGCAAATATTCCAACAATAATTGTCATTAAAAAACTTATCAATGGTCCACTAAAACCCATATCGAATAAATCATCTCTATTTACAACAGGTTCTCTTTGCAATATTACTGCACCAAATGTTGGTAAATATCCTGGAATACCTGGTATAAAATATGGTAAGCTTGTATCTATTCCATCTTTTTTAGAAGAATATTTATGACTTAATTCATGTAAACCAAAAATGGATAATACAGCTATAGTAAATAATGCAGCTTCACTTGCTATTTTAAAAGGTGTAAGTGGTCCAATAAGTTCTTCATAAACTGGAGATATAGATTTTAATATTCCATCTATAAATACTGTTAAAATTGTTGCAATAAATAATATATATGGTGTTCTTGTCTTTTTTATTGGATGTCTAATAAATTGATTTATTTTTAAAATTAACTTTTCTCCATCTTTTCTCATTATAGGAATTAAATCCATTTCTTTTAAATCTTTTACAAGTTTTTTAAAATCTTCTTTATAGTTTCTTTCAGATAATACGAATGTTAATACTCCATATTCATAGTATAAATCTTCTACTTTAAATCTAGAATTAACTATAGCTTTTACTTTTTCAAGTTTATCTTCATATTCAATATATGAGCACATTTTCCTTATTTTAAAATATTTATTAATTAAAAAACTTTTATTTAAATGGTTTTATATTAGAAGTAAAAATTTACTATTTGAGGCTATCAACTTAAGACTACTCACGATGCTATCTATTTTTCTGAAACTTTTAGCTTATAAGTTAAAAACAAATATTGAATTGTTTTTATTCTTCTTTTTAATTTATTAAATTAAGATTCTATTGAATTTCTTATTCCAAATGCTTCCTTCTATGGTCTTATTTTTAGAAATTTCATTGGCCAAATGTACCATGGTCCTTTATCAGTATAAATTGTAGGATTATTAATACAAACTTCTTTTAATTTCTCTAAGAAAGTTAAACATTCTCCAATTCCTCCTCCTTTACTAATATGTAAAGCAATTTTTTCTTTAGATTAAAAACTATAACTATTATTATATCCGTAGCAATAAAACCTTCTCCTATTTGCTTCTCTACTTATATTATAATCTTTTTCTTTTAAGAATTTTTTACTTGTGCTAAGCTTAATCTTAAAATATAGGCTTTATTCCTTAATTGAATCACTTTTGTATCAGGAAACATTCTTTTATAAAAAATATTAAATAAAGCTAATCTATGCTTACCATAAATCCTATATAGTTATTAAAATTTTAACATATTTATGTAAATAGTTTAGAATTGAGCCACAAAGCAATATTTTTTAATGATAAATATATTAAGCCTTTAAGTTTTAAGTTGACAACCCAAATTCCATGAAAAATATAAATAAAAGCTCTTAAAAATAATTTAGAGATAAATTTATAATTGAATAAAGAGGAACGAGATATGTCAAAAACAGAATATTTAGTCGAAATGAGGAATATATGGAAATCATTTGGAGATGTTATTGCTTTAAAAGGTGTAGATTTTTATGTTAAATTTAATGAAGTTGTTGGATTAGTTGGTGATAATGGTGCAGGCAAATCAACTTTAATAAAGATCCTCACTGGGGTTTATCCTCCAGATAAAGGAGAAATATATATTAATGGAGAAAAAATAGATATTAAAAGATACTCAGTAAAAAAAGCTCGTGAAATGGGTATTGAGACTGTTTATCAAGAAAGAGCATTAGCAGAGCAACAAGCATTATGGAGGAATATCTTTATGGGACGAGAAATGACAAATCATTTTGGTTCTCTTAAAATAAAAGAAATGAAACAAGAAACTAATAAATTGTTAAGATGGATAGGTTTTACTTCACCAGCTATTTCATCAGAGTTAACTATAGTAAGAAATCTTTCAGGCGGGGAAAAACAAGGAGTAGCTATTGCTAGAGCTCTCTACTTTAAAGCAAATTTAATAATTTTAGATGAACCAACTATAGGTTTATCGCTTACTGAAACAGAAAAGGTTTTGAACTTTGTAAAAAAAATTAAGGAAGAAGGAAAATCTTGCATTTTTATATCACATAATATTTATCATGTATATCCAATTGCGGATAGATTTGTTATTTTAAATAAAGGAAAGAATGTTGGAGAATATTATAAAAAAGATGTAACATTAGAAAGAATAGTTGAGGAATTACGAAAAGTAACAATGGTTGGGTGAAGAATTCGTAATGAAAATAATTTTTATTAATAAAATACTTTATCAATTTAGAAAATATAAATTACAAATTAGCATAAGTGGAATTGCTTTCTTATTATTAACAGGGTTTCTTATTGGTAATCCACGTCTTTTTCTCAGCTCTTATACTTATGCAGCTCTTATGTCTGTTATTCCAATAACGATTATATTAGCGTTATCTTTAACATTTGTAATAGCTTGTGGAGAAATAGATCTTTCTTTTCCTTCGATAATGTCTTTTTCTTCATGGGTATTTTCAAGTATATGGAAAATAACTGGGAACGACATTTTAGCATTTTTAGGATGTTTATTTAGTGGCATATTAGTAGGCGCTTTAAATGGTTTATTGATAGTTAAAGCTCGTATTCCTTCTTTCTTAACAACAATAGGAACTATGTTCTTTTGGAGAGGTGTTGTTATGGTTATAACGGAAGGATGGACAACCTCACTTGCAGAAACTAAAGGAAAAATTATACATACCCTTCTTGTGGGTAGAATACCAATAATAATAAAGGAAGGGGTTCCAGCTCAAATGGTATGGGCTATAGTACTTGCAATAATTTGCTACTTTCTCTTAAATCGACATAAATATGGAGCTCATGTACTTGTCACCGGAGATAATATCGAGGCTGCTAAAGTAATGGGTGTAAATACCGATAAAATAAAATTTCTTGTATTTATACATATGGGTTTGTTTTCTTCTCTTGCTGGAATAATTTCAAGTTTAGAAATATTAACATATTGGCCAACTATGGGAGAAATACATCTTCTTTTAGCTATAGCTTCTGTTGTAATAGGAGGGACACCTTTTACTGGTGGATCAGGAAGCATATATGGAAGTTTTATTGGAGCATGTATATTAGGAACTATAGAAACAGGAATCTTAGGAATAGGTTTAACTGGATTTTGGGTTAGGTTACTTTATGGATTTATTATAATAGTATCATTAATCTGTCAAGTAATTATAAGAGGAATTAAAAAATAAAAAAAGAAGGAAGTGAGAAAAACTATCTTATGCCCATTTCTACAAGAGGTTTAACAAGAGAAACTGTTTCTTTATCTATTAATGCAGCTCCTGTGTCAATATAGAGACCTGACATTTTATACTTTATGGTAAGACAAAGGTTAAGTATTGGCAAATATCCTTGAAGATAAGGCTGTTGATCTAAAGTAACTTGAAGATAACCTTTCTCAATAGCTTCTATAGTTGATGGACTAAGGTCAAAACCTGCATTTATTATTTGTCCAGGCTTCGCACCTATCGCTTCCATGAATTTAATAGTTGCTGCTGTTGTTCCTCCTCCATCCCAAACCATGCATTTAACATCTGGATGTGCTGCATAATAGCCTGTAACATATGGAATTCCTTTAAGAGGATCACCATAAACTTCAGGTGGATGAGTTACTCTATCAACTATTGCGCCTCCCTTTTTAAGAGCATCTTCTGCACCCATTGCTCTTAAGTTACGTGGATACATTTCCCAAACTGAAAAAACAGCTGCTCTATCTCCCTTCTTTAAACCATATTTAAAGCATGCTTCCCCTACTTTATAACCGGATGCGTATAACTCTTGGCCAACATAACCACAACCATTAGGTCCGTATTTTTTACGAAGATCTGGAATATCAACATTAACGATTGTTACAACAATTCCTGCTGCATAAGCTCTTTCAAATAAATCCGCATAACCATCATATCCTGGATGACCCATAACTGCTATTCCATCTGGTTTAGCTGCAATGGAGTCTTTAAACTGCTTAACCATTGTTTCAGGAACCCAATCTGCATCAAAATACTCAGTGCTACATCCTAAATCTTTTGTTGCTGCTTCTGCTCCTCTTTTTACTGTTAAACCAAATGGACAATGTCCTCCATGATTAAAATGTATTTTTATTCCTTCGAAATGCTTAGGCGGTATTACTTCCTTAGTTACAGTTTTCTCAAGTGTTGTAGTTGTAATAATAGCCGGTGCGGTTACAGTTTTCTCAATAACTTTGCCAGGAGCAGTAAGATATCCCAAAGCTCCACCAACTACTAATCCACCAATTGCAGCACCTGTGTATTTTAAATAATCACGTCTAGCAACCTTTTTTTCTTCACTCATTTTTACATCGTTTTTATATTACGCATAGAGATTTATAAGTTTTTCGTTTTAATATTATATTTTTTATTAAATATTTTTAGTTCTGTGGCTTAATTAAAAACTTATACAAAATTTACATTATTTTTTATTCATAATTAATCGGAAAATTTTAACATATTTATGTAAATAGTTTAGAATTGAGCCACAAAGCAATATTTTAAAATACAATTTTTATCAGATTTAGAATCGTTCTTTACTAAAAATATTGTGGTTATAATAAGCTCTAGAAAAAAAATATTTTTTAATCAATTTAAGCCTTTTTTTTATTTTACAATGTAAAATATTCATTTAATGAATTTTAGTTTAAGTAGTGAAATACACGATGGCGTTTTAATAAAAATGCCTTGCGATGTTTGAAATAGTAAAAAAATGGAAAATATCCAATAAAAAGAAGATATGAATTTTTTAATACTTAAATAAATTACAATTTCTTTAAAGGATATTTTCCATACTTTCTAATAGCTTTAACCATAATTTTAATATTTTCTATTGGAACATCTGGTTGAACAGCATGCTGCGGACCCATAATAAGTCCTCCATTATGAGCTGCTACTGAAATTATATCCTTAACTTCATTTTCTATTTCTTCTTTACTACCAAATGGTAAAGTATATTGAATATCGATTGTGCCTACTTGAGTTAAATATGGATATTTCTCTTTTATAACTTTTGGAGAAACACCACATCTATATTGAATAGGATTAAGGCCATCCAATCCTATTTTGGCAAGGTCATCAAGAATAGCATTTATATTTCCATCGGAGTGAAGAATTACAGGAATATTATATTTTTTAAATTCTTGTACTACTCTTTTTAATCTAGGTAAAATAAATTTTCTCCAAAGATTAGGTGACATGATGAGGGAATTTTGCCATCCATAATCGTCACCTATCATTATTATATCTATTCCAGATTCAATAATATATTTACCTATTTTAATTTCAAAATCTGTAACAATATCTAAACATTTATTTACAAAAGATGGATTTAAATACATATCCTTTAAGAAATTTTGTAATCCTCTTAATGACCATGCAGGCTCAAATGGACCATTAACAATACTCATAATAGCTTTATTATCTTTAACTATTTTTCTTGTTTCAATAATATCTTTTATTCTCTCTGGTTTGTATGGATCAGGTGGAGTATAATTTTCAATATCTTCATATTTCTTTATTGGATAATCTACAAATTCGCAATATTTACCAATAACTCTAAGAGTTCTACCCCATTCATCTATTTTATCTTTAGTAGTATAAACATCATAAGGATAAAAAACATCTGGACCAACTACAATTATATCAGAATCAAGATAATTATAAATTGGTAAATAATCTTTAATAAAATCTTTAGGTTTTCTATTTATTAAATGTTCAACCCATTGAGGAGTGAAACCTAAGAAAAAAATTGGTACATGGTCTGGTTCTTCATGTAAAAGAGATGATAAAACTCTTTCTTTAGAATTCATTTAATTTATCTCTCCACTTTTTATCTTAAACTATTATTTCTTTCTTAAATTTATTGGATATTTTCCATATTTTTTAGCAAATTCATATAAAGCTATAAAATTTTCAATCTTTGTATCTAATAAAACTTGATTTGAAGGAGATAATATAAAGCCTCCATTATAAGCACAAGCTTCTATTCTCTTAATAACTTCATTCTTCACATCTTCAATTGTTCCATATGGTAATGTTTTTTGTATAGAAATTGTTCCACTTAAAGTTATTTTATCTCCATATTTTTCTTTTATTTTAGCTGGATCCATACATTCTGGTTGTATTGGATTTAGAATATCCACTCCTATTTCAATTAAATCAGGAATTATTTCTTCACAATTTCCATCTGTATGAAAAACTACATATGCTCCTTTCTTCTTACAAATATCTATTATTTTCTTCATTCTTGGTTTAATATATTTACGAAATAGAATAGGAGATATTATCATTCCTTTTTGCATTGCAATATCATCTGCAATGCATATTATATCTGCACCAATTTCAATAAGCCTTTTTGTAGAATATGAAAAAATTTTCAAAAGTTTATCTAATAATTCATTTGCAAATTTTTCATTATAATATAAATCTTTAATAAATTCATTAAATCCTCTAAGATACCATGATTGACAAAAGAAACTATCTCCACCCCAAATTGCACTAATTGCATATTTATCTTTCCATTTTTTTATAAGCTTCTCAGCTTCATCAAATCTTCCTTCTTTTTCAGGATCTGGAAATTCATAATCGTTTAAATCTTCTTTATTTTTTAAAGGATGATATATTATTCTACTTTGAGTTTTTGTTATATTTAATTTTCTTATAACTCCCCATTCATCTTTAAGAGTTTCAGGAGCAATTTCAATTCCCCAAGGATAATGAAAACGTGGGTCATAAATTGCTTTCTTCTTAAATTCATTTGATGGTTCCATACTTATAGATCTAAAATCAATTCCAAGATTTTCAAGAATATTATCAATATTTTCAGTTTTAAAATATGGAATAAGAACATTTTTTAAAAATGGATATGACCATTCTCCCCATGCTATTCCTTCAAGTGGTATTCTATCAGGTTCTTCATGTTCTATTGCACAAATAACTCTTTCTTTAGAATTCATTTTAATTCGCTATTGAATAATTTCATTTAATTTTTAACTAACCCATTTTCTACATATATTTACTCCTGTTACTGCATCTATTGCATATGCATCTGCTCCAATTTTTCTAGCAAATTCTTCATTCAATGGTGCTCCTCCAACAATAACTTTTAAATTTTTCCTTAAGCTACTTTTCTCTAATTCTTTTATCACATTTTCCATTTCAATCATTGTAGTTT
>Ga0080004_1135106_pt1 | contig 22016 bp, 19 predicted proteins | sample WasSprMetagenome_FD_69207 | JGI IMG/M metagenome (GOLD analysis project Ga0080004, IMG submission 69207) | Sulfidic aquatic microbial communities from Washburn Spring, Yellowstone National Park, USA - WS (SPADES assembly) (version 2) | ecosystem: Environmental > Aquatic > Thermal springs > Hot...
AGCTTGTTGAGAACAGCTACAGGAAGCTGAAATGTATTAAATGCGGTTTCGAGGCTGATAGAGACACTGTAGCGATACTAAACATTGAGAAGAAGGCACATGAAAAGATGGGGGATCTCTGATCCCCCGAATTCCTCTCAAATGACAGATGTAATCCCGAACAGATGAGGGGAACTTATGAACGCCCTAAAGGGCGGAGAAGAGGTCAGGCGGTAGTGGTAGCTCGCTACTTAACCCCTCGTTGAATTTAAAGTGATTCCTATTTACCTTGAACTCAGGGCGATCCTCTCGATCTCTTCTTTTTTAGCTATTGCATAGCTCTTTGGATCGTTGTTTGCTACAGCGATTATTTCGTCAGCAAGGCACTCTTCAATAGGCTTGGGATTATTAAAAGCGCAGTTTCTAGCACCATCTGTTATATGCCTCAGCGCTAAATCTACTCTTCTCTGAGGAGCTACGTCTACGGCCACATGATATATTATGCCACCGTACATTATCCTAGTTGTTTCCTCTCTTGGAGCAGCATTCTCAATCGCTCTCACAAGAACTCCTATCGGGTTTTGTTTAGTCCTTAAATGTATAATTTCAAAGGCGTTCTTAACTATATTGTAAGCTAGGTGCTTTTTCCCCATATTTCTTCCGTGTTTCATGAGATTATTTATTAGTCTTTCAACTATGGGGACTCTAGACTTCCCAAATCTGTCATGTTCGTGTCTACCGCCTGTATGCGGCAAGAAAGTGGGTCTGAGGCAAATGTACTTTTTCAGACTAGGATCTCTAACATCTATGTTTTCGAACGTCCACTTTCCGAATAGCTTGATTTCTCTGGAGTAAATCCGTTGTTCTTCCAAGCCTGGTTCACCAGTACGCATAAACGCCTCATTTTACTAAATGCATCAAGGATTTTAAACATTTGCGAATTTATTATAACTGAAAACCTCACTTTTCGCGGTGAGGATGGCGAGGAGGGTGTAAAAAAGCTTTTTTGCCTCACAGGTATCTAAATGCAAGCGTAAACATAACCTGCAGGGTAATGAGCTCTGCGGGATGGGGAGAGAGGTGAGCCCCGAACCAGAAAATGAGGCTGGAGGCGCAAAGCCCATGCTAAACGCTGGAAGTCTCGTCCTTCAGGGCGGGGTAGCTCACCTAAGATAGAAAGTTTAAAGATGATAAGAGTAACCATAGTACATCAATGTACCAATAAACAATTGCCTCATGAAGAATGGGATCTGAAAATAAATATAAATCTTAAAAAAGCTTATAATTCTCCTAAAACATTCAGTTAATCGGTTGTAATTAAAACAATGAGGATGATGTCAGATGAGCGAGAAACCTCACCTTAACCTGGTAGTAATAGGACACGTCGATCATGGAAAGAGCACTACCGTAGGGCACATACTTTATAGGCTAGGATTCATTGATCCAAAGAAAATGGCTGAGCTTGAAGCAGAGGCCCAGAAAAGAGGAAAAGAATCTTTCAAATTTGCGTGGTTGTTAGACAATTTGAAAGAAGAGAGAGAAAGAGGAGTCACGATAGACCTTTCATTTATGAAATTCGAGACTAAAAAGTACTACTTCACTATAATAGATGCACCAGGCCATAGAGACTTCGTTAAGAACATGATAACGGGGGCAAGCCAAGCAGACGCAGCAATCCTAGTAGTATCAGCGAGGAAAGGTGAATTCGAGGCTGGGATGAGCCCAGAAGGTCAAACAAGAGAGCATTTATTGCTAGCAAAAACGATGGGAATCGACCAGTTAATAGTTGCAATTAATAAGATGGATGCTACCGAGCCGCCGTACAGTCAAGAGAGATACAAACAGGTTGTAGATATATTGACGAAGTTCATGAAAGGACTTGGGTACGACACTTCAAAGATGCCATTTATTCCAATATCTGGATGGATGGGCGATAACCTGATAGAAAGAAGTCCTAACATGCCGTGGTATACAGGGCCTACACTAGTAGAGGCGCTAGACCAACTTCAAATTCCACCAAAGCCACTCGACAAGCCTCTCAGAATACCGATACAGGCAGTATATGCTATTAGCGGAATTGGTACGGTCCCTGTAGGTAGAGTCGAGACAGGAGTGCTTAAGAAGGGAGACAGGATAGTGTTCATGCCGCCAGCGGTGGTCGGAGAAGTGAGGAGCATAGAAATGCACCACACACAGGTAGAAAAGGCAGAACCTGGAGACAACATAGGCTTTAACGTGAGAGGCGTAACGAAGACGGATATAAAGAGAGGAGATGTAGCCGGACATTTGACTAACCCACCAACCGTCGCAAAGGAGTTCGTTGCTAGGGTATTCATATATCAGCACCCGAGTGCTATAACGAAGGGGTACACTCCAGTAATTCATGCACATACTGCTAGTATATCGGCAAAGATAGTAGAAATAATAAGTAAGCTCGACCCCAGGACCGGTAAAGAAGCCGAGAAGAACCCACAGATGATAAAAACTGGCGATGCTGCGATGATCAGATTTGCACCAATAAAGCAAATGGTAATAGAGAAGTTTAACGAATTCCCACCTCTAGGAAGGTTTGCAATGAGGGATATGGGCAAGACAATCGGAATAGGTATAGTGATCGACGTAGTGCCCGAACAAGTTCAGATAAAGGCATAATCATCTTTTTTACTTTAAGTTTAAAGTGAACCAATTGATTAGGGAGAGGAAAAAATGCCAGCAGTTGCGAGAATTAGGCTCTGGAGCAACAATGTTGATAGTTTAGAGAAAGTTACTGAGCAGATTAAGGCAATAGCGGAAAAGGGAGGAGTAAAACTTAGGGGGCCCGTTCCTCTTCCAACTAAGAGGCTCGTTGTCCCCGTTCTAAGATTGCCACATGGTGAGGGTTCAAAACATTATGAGCACTGGGAAATGAGAATTCATAAGAGATTAATAGATATAGCAAGCGACGAAAAAATAATGAGGCAAATAATGAGAGTAAGGGTTCCAGAAGACGTTTATATAGAAATAGAGCTTATATAAAGGTTTTTAGCTTGAATCTTTAATCCATAAAGTGTTAGAGGGTCTAGTTTTCTTTATAGTGGAAACGATTCGAATATTCGTTTTTTAAGTAGACATCGCTGAAAAAACAAAGTTTTGTTTTATTGCCAAAATGGAAACCGACCAAATCTCATAATTTTGTTCCGATAATTATACCTGAAGTTGGGTATGCGTAAAGTTAGCTGACTATATAATCATCGCTTGAGGATTGAAAGCAGAAACTGAAACGGTGATGCCACATCTATGCGGGTACACTCAAAAGATGAGGATAAGCCCTAGCATCTGCAAAAACCCTCACCATTTATGGTGGGAGTCATTAAAGTGGCTAAGTTGTTCACCATACTATAAAATATAACGGTTCCCTTTCATTTACTAGAAGAAAAAAGCTCAGCCAGAACAACATCTAGCTTTTTCTCATCGTTTAGCAAACATATTTTATAATGCTTTGAACAATAATATGGTTTGTTAATATAATCACCTCTTGTCAGAAAGATAATCGGTATGTTTTCAAACCCAATTTTTTCCTCAACGAATTTGAGAAGAAGCTCAGTATCATAACTACCCGTTTTCCAATCAAATGCTAGTAAATCATAGTGCATTGGAAAGATTAGAGGTATCGGTTTTAGTTCAGATTTTTCCAGTTGACTAACTACATCAATTAGCATAGATATTCCAACTTCTGGAGATCTTGCCACTATAATGCTTTTTAAGCTCAAGTGAACTCCGCCACCCTCTTTGGATATCTTTCTATCCCAAATGTCTAGAGGTTCCACTTTATGTCTAAGATTAGCCCTTGATTGCTATTTGAATTTGAGACTTTTTCATTTGATTTATTATGATATGTTTGAGATTCCCCAAGCTTAATAATGCTATTGCGGGGACCATGATTATATAGCTAATTATTGAAAAACAGTCAAATAAAGAGAACTAATCAACTCCTTTTCCGGGCCTTATAAGAGAGACTAGCTTTATCTGCAGATGCCGCCGGGGGGACTTGAACCCCCGACAGCCCGGTCTTCAGCCTCACCGGATGCTGGAAGAACCCAAGCATCCTCGGGTGCTCTCCCAGCTGAGCTACGGCGGCTATAAAAAGATTAAAGATTCCAAATTATAAAGCTTACTTATGCTACTAGTTTTTCCATACGCAAAAAAAGATAGCGTTTTTAAACCAATCTTTAATAAATTGATCCCAGCTTCAGCTTGCTTCTGAAGAACTCCTCTGCTTCATGAGGGAATAAGCAGTATGTTAGGACATCCTCTTGGGTATGCTCTGAGAGGATAGATTTTAGTTTTTCTTCGCATTCTTTCATCCCTAACTTTTCGATTTCGGGTAATTCTTCACCCTCTACTTTTGCTCTTAACGATGGATCTATTTCAGCAGGGGGTTTGCCGTATTTCCCCTTTATGTACGCCTTGAGCTCCTTAACCATCATGCTATATCTCTCTCCTGCTATTATGTTTAGCACGGCCTGAGCACCGACCATTTGCGAAATGGGCGTGACAAGAGGCGGCCAGCCCAAATCTTTCCTTACCTTCGGCACTTCTTCGAGAACCTCATCCAACAGATCAAGTTGGTTCATTTCCTTCAATTGGTAGATCAAGTTGGACATCATGCCTCCTGGTATCTGATGAACTAACGCGTAAGGATCTGGTACCTGAAGGCGAGGATCAAATTCTTTATTGTACTTCGTAGTTAACAGCTCTTTAATCATCATGGAAACTTCATTTATTACCGATAAGTTTATTTCGCCTCTCGCTTCTCTCGGAAGAGCATAGTATGTGCTCTGAATTGCTGGCTGGGCTGTACCATAAGCGAGGGGAAATACGCTTGTGTCTATCATATCGGCTCCAGACTTTACGGAAGCATAATAAGTGGCTGTAGATAACCCGTTTGAATCATGGGTATGTACTCCTAAGGGGATCCTTACCTCCTTTTTTATCCTAGTAACGAGCTCCTGTGCAGTTATAGGATCAAGGAGTCCTGCCATATCCTTTATGACCAATTCATCGACCTCTAAGGAGGCGATTTTCTCAGCCAGTTTGGTATAGTAATCGACTGTATGCACGGGACTTATCGAGTACGTCATTGCTCCCTGCACAATACCCCCGGTTTTCCTTGCCTCTTTTACGGGAAGAATGATATTGTTCAAGTCGTTTAGTGCATCGAATATCCTAAAAATATCTATTCCATTCTTATGCGCTCGATGTATGAACTCCTTTATTACGTCTTCGGGATAGGGCTCATATCCTACAAGAGAAACTCCTCTTAATAACATCTGTTTTTTAGATTTTGTAACAATTTCATCTATAACCTTTAGCCTAATCCAAGGATCTTCTTTTAGATACCTTAAGTCGACGTCAAAAGTCGCTCCTCCCCATACTTCCAAACTGTAAAATCCAGCCTTATCTAGCTTCTCTGCAAGCTTAGCAGCATCTTCTCTCCTCAATCTAGTTGCCATAAGAGACTGGTGGGCGTCTCTCAACGTGGTGTCGATTATTTTGACCAAAGGCAATCACCACGGTTTCTGACTTTATATTGAAATTTTATTAGAATGATTAAAAATTTTAATCAAAAACTATATAATAAATAGTTAATAAACATAAACAAAAATAAGGTGTTCGATTTGAGCGAAAAAAACGAAGCATATATGTCGTTTGTTGATCTAAAATATGAGCCAGACGAAGAAAACGACGTCTTGGTAATATTCAGGGTAAAACCTTCAGAAGGGTTTACAATTGAGGAAGTCGCGGGTGCGATAGCTGCTGAAAGCAGCGTTGGAACTTGGACGACGCTCTATACATGGTACGACGTATCAAGAATTAATAAATTGAAAGGATTAGCCTATTCAATTAAAGACCAAGGAAATGGGTCTTATTTGGTAAAAGTAGCCTATCCTTTGGAACTATTTGAGGAAGGAAATATTCCGGCATTTCTGGCATCGGTAGCGGGAAACGTATTTGGAATGGCGAGAATCAAAGCGCTTAGAATAGAAGATATATATTTACCAAAGAAATTCATTTCGTGGTTTAAGGGTCCAAGTTTCGGGATTCGAGGAGTAAGGGAAAAGCTTAAAATATACGGTAGGCCTCTTGTTGGTACAGTCCCAAAGCCTAAGGTTGGGTATTCTCCTGAGGAAGTTGGTAAGCTGGCATACGAGTTGTTAACTGGAGGAATGGACTTTGTGAAGGACGATGAAAACCTCGCTAGCCCGAAATTCTGCTCTTTTCAGAAAAGGGCAGAGGAAATAATGAAAGCGATAGAAAGAGCTGAAAGTGAAACTGGAGAGAAGAAGACTTGGCTAGCTAACATAACTTCAGATGTTAGAGAGATGGAAAAGAGAATGAGGTTGGTGGCTGAGCTCGGGAACCCCCATGTAATGATTGATGTGGTGGTCGCTGGTTGGTCTTCCATTACTTACATGAGAGATTTAGCAGAGGAATATGGCCTAGCTGTTCATGCCCATAGAGCGATGCATGCTGCGTTTACAAGAAATCCTGAGCACGGAATATCGATGTATACTTTAGCGAAGCTGTATAGATTAATAGGCGTAGACCAGCTTCATATAGGAACTCCAGGCGTAGGAAAGATGGATGCTAAAGCTCTAGACGTTATAAGGATGGCAACTCTGCTTAGGACAGAAAAATATCTACCGGAAAAAGAAGATGAGAGCTATACCCCCCAGTTCTTCGGGAATATAAAGCCTACTTTCCCAGTTTCTTCCGGCGGGCTACACCCGGGTGTAATTCCCGAAGTGATAAAGAGATTGGGAGAAGACGTCATACTTCAAATTGGAGGAGGCACTATAGGCCATCCTGATGGGCCTCTTTCAGGGGCTATGGCAGTAAGACAGGCTGTCGATGCAGCTATGAGGGGGGTTTCTCTTGAAGAGTATGCTAAGGAGAAAAAAGAGCTGAGAAAAGCATTGGAAAAATGGGGAACCAGAGCTCATTTATAAAAGGCCAGGGATTAGTTCGGAGCACAAACCTGGGGTCTCCGACTAGCAGATAAGATAAAAGGTTTTACAACTGAAAGCCTCGCCTTTTAAGGCGGGGATGAATAGAAAGCTTATAAATTTTCTCTATTCAGTTATTCTTGGTGATGAGTGTTTAAGATCTATGAGCCTAGGGCGATGATAGATGGAGTATCCATAACCCCGAGTCCCAATTTGGATAGGGGTAATGGGCCGGAGACCAGACCCAGGATTGAACCCTCGGAAAGAGGGAATGTAATCCCAAACCTCTTCGCACTAGCAGGAACCCTCGCCTTAAAGGGCTGGGAGGAGTTCAGTTAAATATCTCCGAGATTATTCCGCCTTAATGAAGGAGTATTATCTATAAGAGGAGAATAAGAATGATCGCTTTAATATTGGCCGGAGGATTAGGAAAGAGGCTTAGGCCATATACAGATAAGATTCCAAAGCCTATGATAAATGTAGGAGGAAAACCAATTTTGGAATGGCAAGTCGAATGGTTAAAAAAGTACGATTTTAGAGATTTCATATTTCTGATAGGGCACTTAGGCGAGGAGATTGAGCGATATTTTGGGAATGGAAGTAAATGGGGAGTTCACATACTATACTCCAAGGAGGAAGAACCACTTGGGACAGCCGGTGCGGTGAAAAAAGCAGAAGAATTAATAACTGAAGAAGAATTTCTGCTTATAAATGGCGATATCATAACTAACCTGAATCCTCTTATTCTCAGTAAAGAGCTTACACAGGGCATCGAAGGCGTCCTAGCTCTAGTTCCACTAAAGAGCCCTTACGGGATTGTGGACTTAAGCAAGGATGGTTTTATATTGAAATTCAGAGAAAAGCCTTTGATTAATGATTACTGGATTAATGCTGGCGTCCTCCTCTTTAAAACCGATGTATTAAAGTATTTTCCAACGAGAGGTAACTACGAAACAGATGTTCTTCCGATATTGGCTGAAGAAAGAAAACTGAAAGGTTATGGTTATACTGGCGTATATTGGAAAAGTATAGATAGTCATAAGGACTTGGAGGAAGCAAATGAAGCTCTGAAGAGCGGTGAATTAGCTTTTCGTTAGCTTTTCAAAGGATAAGCATTAATAATTTATTTTGTGGTTAAACCGTTTTTCGCAATTGTGCTTCGCCTCATAACCACCGGTTATTCCTGTTAGGTTTTTTGATCCTTGAATAGACTTAGGTTGAGGTTAACCATTTGCATGTGGTAAATCAGCTACGCTTGTATCAATTCCTTATTCTGAACTTCTCTTCACCCTAAAAGGCGGATGTTTCCCCTTATCTATTTGAGTTTACATCTATCATCTGAGGCCGTCGAGGCAGACAGAAAACTCCCACACACAACACTGTTCATATGGTTTCCAACCTCGCATTCAAGCGATTAGGAGCAATCACAGTTTTAATCGTTATTAATTCGTTTCAACTTGAGGTGAGATCTTGAATATAGATGGACATATATTACACTTCAGTGGATCGATGTCCCTCGTAGCGAGATAATGTATACCGCAAGCAAACTTCTTGGATAGGACGTACATCGTCAGTTCCGCTATCCTTATGTAGACCTCAGAACCGCACATCTCTCCATTAGTTATCTTGTCCGAAAGCTCTTTGAGGGCTTCATCTATCTCTCTAATAGCAGTTAGATCGTGTAGTCCCCTTTCACCTTTTGCATATCTGGTTATTAATGCAGGTGATACGCCTGTACACTTCGCGATATAAGTTCTATTTACGTTTTTAGATAGGAGTTTAAGTATGAGGGCTCTTTTCAGCGAGGGCTCTATGTGTTTGGCAGCGAATTCAAAAACGCTTTTCAAGGCTACAGCACCAAAATCTTCTTCTTTATCTCGTCTGGGTTATTCACTACCTCCGTTAAATCCTCAACAATTTCTAGCACTCCTAGCAGCTCGCCTTCGCGATTTTTCGCCGGGGCAATCATTACTCTTATGATTCTGTCGCCCATTCTGGTCCAGAACTCGCGGTACTTGAATTGCCCTTTCTTCAATGCTTCCACGTTTACTTTTACGTAGTTCTCCAGCCTCGGCGGGTGGCAGTAGTAAAGAAGTCTACCAAGAATAGTTTTGCTTCTAGGGAATCCGCCCGCTATCTCGCTTTCTGAGAAGAATCTAACTCTGTCGTTCATATCGGCATATGTTATCTCTATTGGCATTGCCCTGAAAACGCCATCTATTTCCCTCGGTGTCAAAAAACCTGTAGGCAGCTCGAGGTCGCCATCGCGTTTTACTTTATAGGTATCCGCTTGAATGTCTTTTTGCTTTACAAGCGATTTAAATTCTTCAGGCAGTTTCTCCATTTGCTCAGGTTCAACGACTGCTTGGACTTCATACGGATATAATGGTCTCTCTTCTGGAACCCATAGTTTGTCTCCGACTTCCACTATGTAGCCTAGTTCTTCACTTAGCTCTGCAATAGCTGCCCATTCTCTTTCAGTGAACAATGCATGTATGGCAGGATAAAGAATTTTGTTTTCCCTGAAAACAAGCTCTTGTATTTCCTTTGATAAAACTATCAGCTCCTGTGCTAGTTTACCAACGATGTCCAAGGTTGGATCCTTAACCGCTTTTTCCAAGTTATTCTCTATCTCTCTTATTTTTACGATGACTTGGTCTTCACGACCCCATAAAACCCTTGGCACTGCTACAATACCGCGTCTTTCAAGATACGGGTAAACAACCATCTGTAACTTCCTATAATGAATTCTTATTTTTTTGAGTTCTCTGAGGTATGTTTGGAGTGCATTCAAATATTCAACGGAGTCTCGAGGAGACTTCAAGATAGTTAATGCTTGGGCGTAAATCCCCAAAGCCTCTGCTTGTTTGAGAATCCACTCGTTTTCTCTTGTTAGTAGATCGATCGGATGACCTTTGAGCACGTTTTTTAGCTCCCTTGTAGCTAGGAAATCTCTAAATAGTTCAACATGTAAGTCGCATAGGTTCAGGATATCGCTTACAGAAATTCCTTCTTTAACTAATTCCTGTTCTATAAATGCTATCTCGAACGGAGATACTCTAGTTAATATCTCTCTGAACTCCTTCTTCAGTTCTGCTGGGTCTACACCCTTATGAATTGCTTTCAACAACTCCTTCACTATTTCTTTGTCTTTATCATTTGTAGTTGACACGAGTCATCACATCATAAAAAATATTTCTAAAGCATATTAAATATTTTACGTGTGTCAAAAACCTAAAGTCTCGACAAAAAACTACGTTTCTGAAAATTTTATTTAATTACAGGGTCTTCATTTGAAAATTAACATTCATAGAATATTGCCGTCCTAAAGGGCATTTCTTTAGCTATTTCGCATGGCGCTTGTTTTGACAATTAACTAATTAACTTCGGTCTAAGGAACGAGGAAAAGTAGTTATTCTGTTAAGTACTTTTAAGTCACGGTTGTGGAGCTTACAGCTAGACGCCGTATTGAAACTGCTTTAAGTTTCATATAGGTTTATAGGGGTTGTTGATTTTCCCCCATCAGAGAGACTCCTCGAGATGCGGGTATATTGTGGAGACCAAAGAGAGGCGGTTTTGAGGGGGAAGCCAGGATGCGGGGATACCCCACAGCAATGACCCAGAAAAAACAATGAAGGGGGAGCTGTGGGTCGGGGTTACCCTGAGCGGGCGGAGCCCAGTGGCATGGATCCCAATGAAAAGGGGTACTTAGGACGATGAAGCCAAGGGTAGAGGGCTTGGTATCAAACAATATCAAGCTCTATGAAACCCGAACCCCCGAGACAACCATATTAATTGGCCAAGAGGTTTTCCTGGTAAATTAAAATTCTCGCACATATAAATATTGTTTAGAACAGATGCTGCGTATTCTTTTGACTTTTAGGGCTAAGGGAATTCAATTATATACAAGCAATTCCTTAGTAATAGGTAGAAATTTAATCATAGCAGAGAAAATTCACTGAAGGTGTGGCGTCTGCCTCGTTTCTGCCCTTGTCCATCGAAATACTGGGAATTTTTATTAAAGAAAATCCATTTAATACGAAATTTCCATCAAAGAGATGTTTGAGATCTTAGAGGAGAAGTTTATAAATCAAGTTTTTAAAAATAACAGAACAAGAGCCGGGGTGCCCGAGCGGACTAAGGGGCTGGCCTGGAGAGCCAGTTCTCCATGCGGGGAGCGCGGGTTCAAATCCCGCCCCCGGCGCTGTTAAATTTTGCCCAATTACATTCTATTTCCGTCTAAAAAATCTCAGTATTAAATCTCTTTGAAAGATTAAAAAATCGTAGCCATAAGCGGTATCTAAAAATCCTCTCTTTTTCAATAAGATAGCAGCTAAAAATCTGTCTGAATGTTTTTTGAAAAAGAAAAACCCTTTAACCTTTTCTAATAAATAAGATTATAGAATAAAAATAATAAAACAGAAGCATAGAAAAATTTCAAATATTTTATTTAGACTTTTTTTTTGGCTTTTTTCTTTTCTTTTGCTTTCTGAAGTTTAGCTGGCCTTTTTTCGTCTTCTTCCTTTTTCTTATTCTTTTGATACTCGTATATCTTCTCAAGTTCTTTGGAAGGAAGTTCTCCTTTACTAGCTTCATCTATTTTTTCTACGATATCGACCATGATTTTCATATCTTCAGGAGTGATCCCCAGCTCTACCGATTCAGTTTCTCCCTCTTCTTCAATATTCGAATCCTCAGTGACTTCTTCAACTTCTTCTTCTGGCACTTCTTCGCTCAAATTAATCTCACTTCTTTATCATGCGTATTTTGGTTATTTTTTATTTAAATAGGAATAAAAGCTTATCTCATAATCGAACTCTTATTACATCTGAAAGCCTCGCCTTTTAAGGCGGGGATGGAAAAAAGCTTATAAAGCGGTTTTCTTTTATTAGTTGGTTGGTGGCTAGTTTGGTAAAGCTTAGATGCCCAAAGTGCGGGTATGTCTGGGACTACAAGGGTAAGAAGCAGTACTATGCCACTTGCCCCAACTGCTTTAGAAAGGTCAATATAGCTAAGTACAGGGTTGAGTAGATATGTCTTCGGGCGGTGAAGGTCTGCTAACCGTAACCATGAAGATGAGGGTTAGCCCCGAGCCCAGCTCATTGCAGGCATTACTAGACTTAATGAGGAGGTATAAAGAAGCCCTAAACCATACAATTAAAGCGATTATAGAGAATAAGGCTCTTAGTCTTGGCAAAGCCCATAGACTTTTATACAGCATTCTTAGAGAGAGGTATAGCTTGCCATCTAAGAGTGCCCGCAGTTACCATTAACCCCAGAGGCACTTCGTCAACATGCCCAATATGCGGTTCAAAGTTTGTTGAGAACAGCCATAGGAAGCTGAAGTGTATTAAATGCGGTTTCGAGGCTGATAGAGATACTGTAGCAATACTGAACATTGAGAAGAAAGCATATGAAAAGATGGGGGGGGATCTCTTTCCGTCCCGACTGCCCCTCAGATGACAGATGTAATCCCGAACAGATGAGGGGAACCTTCGTCCTTTAGGGCGGGGAGGAGGTCGGCTTTTAGCAAAGATTTTATTTTTTTCCATAAATAAAAATGGGAAACAGAATTATTATAAATTATTATAATTATTAAAGATCTAAGCGTATCATAAATGGAAGTTTTTATATATTAAGAGCAATAAAAAAACACTACGAGGTGAAAATTTGACGGTAAAACTAGTGAAGGTAACACCAAAGGTTGAAAGATATCCAGAATACGAAGAGCTTGATTGGGTAATAGCCCACGGGCTTGGCGTAGATCACACCGCAGACATTACGTCGTTTTCGCAAACTATTGCTCAAGCCGGTTCAATAAAGGGAATTGAAACATATTACTACATGAGGTATGACGACAGCCCTGAAAGGAACTATATACCGATGGCGTTCTATACCGTCCTCGGAAAGCCAAAAGTTCCGGTTCTCCTACATGAAGAAGTTGAACCAGTAGGAGAGCTGTTCAAAGTGATTGCTGTGTTCAGTTCTAGCCTATTGCTACAGAAGACTGCGCAAAGAGCTTTGCTGTTTGATGGAGCTAAGAAGGATGCTATATTACTCGTGAATACCTCAATAACTACCGACGATGTTGTAAGGTTAGTGAAAAAGTATAATTTAGCGCAGGACTGGTTCGGGAAGGTCGTTACAATAAGTGCAGCAAAAATAGATTCCGCAATAGCTTACCCAATGCTAGGCGCCCTTGCCAGAGGGTGGGACAGAATAGACTTGGACTCCATATTGACAGCCCTAGACGTTCTCGGAAAAGAAAAGAAGAAGGAATCTGTTAAGAAGGGATACGAAGCAGCCAGCGTGAAAGAAGTCCACGTCCTCGCGGAGGAGACAGAGATGTTCAAGAAAATAAAGCGGGAAGTAGAGCTTCCAGAGTTTACTGGTGAGTTCTGGACCCCAGAAGTATACTATGCCTACCAAAAGGCAGCAGCAGAAGCTCAAACATATCCCTCGAGGATCGCAACTATGCCGCGCTGGGAAGTTCTCGCACCGGGCCTTATAGAGTTCGGGCCGCAGCCAGGCAAAAGAAACCTGGGGTTTACAACTCCGTGGAGATGGCAGAGACCTATAATTGATATGAACAAATGTACCGACTGCAAGCTCTGTCATTACTACTGTCCCGACGGTGCTATTGACTTTGCCCCAATCAAAGTTGACATTGACTACTGCAAAGGATGCGGGACATGTGAAAAGGTATGTCCCGTTAAGGCGATAAAGATGGTTCCAGAGATCGAATACCTCGAAGGCCTGAGGGACGAAGAAGTCCTCAGGAGATTCGAGCAAAGGGAGTACGGGTTCTGAGGTGATATGAATGTCCGCAATTAAACCCATGCCTCCAGTAGCAATTGAAAAACCGAAGGCAAAAGTATGGAATGGAGCAAGAGCTATAGCCGAAGCAGTTAAGGTAGCAGATGTGGATGTGATCGCCGCCTATCCTATCAGGCCATATACGGGCATAATGAACTCCTTGGCCTCAATGATAGCAAACGGAGAGTTCACAGCTGATATAATTGTGGCCGACTCGGAGCACAGCCAGTTCGAGATAGTTAAGCATGCTTCTGCTGTTGGAGCGAGGGTATTCGCAGGAAGCAGCGGCGTTGGACTAGCGTTCGCCGCGGAAGCAATAATAGTGACAGCTCTCAGCCAGCTTCCAGTTGTTGCGGCGATCGGTACAAGGGCATTGGATGACCCAGGGAACTTCGGAATGGAGTGGTCAGATGCGTTGATGTTCAGGGACTTCGGCTGGCTCATATCATGGGCTAAGACGGTTCAAGAAGCTGCCGATATGACCCTAGTAGCTTATAGGGTCGCGGAAGACAGAAGAGTGCTGTTGCCTCATTTCATAGCGCTAGATGGTGCCGCGATAACCCACGTTGCCACTCCTGTAGTGCCGGTGACTAAACAGCAGGCAACCGAATTCCTGCCTCCTTATAGGCCCCCCTATAGAATTGATCCACAAGACGGTCCTGTGACTAAGGCGCAGCATATAGCACCATCTCTGATAGGACCTGAAGAAAGAAAAACGATCGATGTTGCACAGAAGAGGTCGAAGCAAGTTATAGCTGAAGCATGGAAGGACTTTGCCAAATACACGGGAAGAGAATATCCGCCCTTCTTGGAGACAATAGGCATGGAAGATGCAGAATTTGCACTGATAGGAATGGGTGCCTATATGAAAGACCTAGAGCTGGTGGCTTCTAGGCTGAGAAGCAAGGGACACAAGGTCGGGACGGTCAGGCTAAGGTATGTTAGACCGTTCCCTGCCGAAGAACTTATAAATGCGCTCGGAGGAGTGAAAGCAGCGGGCGTTATCGAATTCGGTTATTCCTTCGGCTCTCCATTCGGCACAGGATCACTTTACCACGAAGTGGCAACATCGCTATATGAGGCTGATGCTAAGCCAACCCTTCTGGACTTCCTATTCCTAGGAGGGAGAGAACCAACGGTGGAGCACTTCACACAACTCGCTGAAAAGGTCATCGAATCCGCGCACAAGAAACCTCAGAAGAAGACTTATTGGCTAACGCTAAGGGGTGAGGATATATGAGCAGCCAGGTCGCGTTCAAAAATATAAAGGAAATACCACCGGTAGACTACTACACTTCCGGAAGAAGGACTTGCGCAGGTTGCGGGCCAGCATTAGGCTACAGGATAATATCGAAAGCAGCAGGTCCCAACACTATATTCATAGGCCCAACCGGATGCATGTATGTCGCTAATGCCCATCAGTTCCTGACATCGCCCTACGCAGTCCCATGGCATCATACCCAGCTAGGAGGAGGCGGTGCCGCCGCCATAGGAGTTGCCTCTGCCCTCAGAACGCTGATGCTAAAGGGTAAAAGGAAGCTTGAGGATATCAACGTTGTAGTCATGGGTGGAGACGGTGCTATGGCTGATATAGGCTTCTCAGGGCTCTCTATGGGGCTCTCTTACGACTATCAGAGGCTACTTTACATAATATACGACAACGAAGCTTACATGAATACCGGTGTCCAAGCTTCAAGCACTACTCCATGGGGTGCGACAACGACATTCACTCCAGCAGGCAAAGTAAAGCCGATCGGTAATACCAGGCTAAAGAAAAACATGGCTCTCGTAGCAGCTGCGCACCCGAAAGTTAAGTATGTAGCGACAGCAACGCTGTGGCCTCCACTAGACCTTATGAACAAAGTGCACAGAGCACTGAATGCTGGAGGTCCCACATTGATACATGTATTATTGCCTTGTCCGAAGGGATGGTTCACCAATCCAAGCGAAACAGTTGATCTATCCAGGCTAGCAGTTGAAACCGGAATGTGGGTACTATGGGAAAGCATCGAGGGTCAATTCAAGCTGAACTACAGGCCTAAGCCGAGAAAACACGTGAGGGAATATCTGGCACCACAGGGCAGATTCAGTCACCTGAAAGATGAGGATATGGAGAAGATCGATAAGATGATCGAAGAGGAATGGAAGTTCTGGGAAGAATCAGCCAAGCTAGGCAGATTGGTAGTTCCATATTAAAAAGTTTAAAAAATTTTTCCATTTTTATAAATCGAAAAATTTTTCCCCTCATTCATAAAGAAAAGTAATGATAATAAAAAAGAAAAAAGGTGGTTCAATTGGATGTGACAAAAACGAAGCAAAGGTGGGTCATTCTTGTAGGAGCCATAATTGTGATGATGTTCATATCAATATACCAATATTCTTGGTCGCTGTTTGCTTCGGGTCTAAATTCTGACTTAAAATGGTCGATGACTACTATACAGATGGCGTTCACGCTATATACTTACGCAGCTACGTTTATACAACCGTTCTCAGGCTACTTTGCCGATAAATTTGGGCCTAGGACCATAGCTATCCTTGGCGGATTGCTTGTAGCGGCAGGATTCCTGCTTTGCTCGACCATTACTTCTCCCATACAGCTATACTTATACTATACTTTAGGCTCTATTGGGGTAGGCATGCTTTATGGGATTTCTGCAGCAACTGCTGTGAAGTGGTTCCCCGATAGGCGTGGACTTGCGACCGGCTTAGTTACCTTCGGCTTCGGAGCCGGAACGGCTATTTTCAATCTGCCATTCCAAGCATGGATCACGAACAATGGGGTTAAGACTGCATTCCTATATGTTGGAATACTAATGCTGATATTCATTATGCCGTTCACGTTCTTTTACAAGTACCCGGAGTTTGTAGCAAAGCAGCAGCAGAAGGCCGGAGAAAAGAAGGAGGAACAAAAAGGTCCGGACACAACCAATTGGAAATGGTATGAAATGCTAAAGACGCCACAATGGTGGGTCATCTACATATCTTTTACTATAGTAGCCGCTATAGCTCTTCTCTTCGGCGCACAGGTGAAGCCGATGGCTAAAGAAAACAAGATACCAGCAGCTGTGCTGAACGTCGTTTTGGTAGCTTACCCACTTGCCAACGGATTCAGCAGGATAATAGGAGGGTGGGTATCTGACTTCATTAAGAACAGGCAGATGACTGGAATGATATTCTACGCCTTGGCAGGACTATTCATGATAGCTTTAGGTTTAACGGCCAAGAACCCGACGGGATTCGCGACTTTCGTCGTCCTATCGATGCTCTTTGCGGGGTACGTCTTCGCCTTCAACCCTGCCGTAATTGGAGACTTCTATGGCCCTAGATACTCCACGACTAACTATGGTATAACGTATACAGCGAAATCATGGGGAGGGCTGATATCCGGTTATATCACTGCATGGTTATTGGTGACTTTCGGAAGCTATACCTATTCGATAATGGGCCTTGGGATAGGTGCTTTGATAGCTGCTATATTGGTTTCACCTTGGGTACTCAAGAAGCCGAAGAAGAAATTGCCAGCCTCAACAGAATCGCCATCGCCCGCTCAGAAATAATTAAAATTAAAAATTTTATTTTTTTAATTCTTTTAAATTAGTTTCAATCTCTTCGAAGTTTTTGTCTTAGTGGGATGGAAGAAACAATTTTAGAAAAAGCCTTGCCTTTCAAGGAGGAGGTTAGAATAAGGAATTGAGAGGTAAATTTCACATGAGAGTGCTTGTAGCGGGTGGATTAGGGTTCCTAGGGAAAGAAGTTTCAAGATACCTTGCTAACAAAGGTTACGATGTGATCGTGGTGGACCCTGTTGCCGAAGGTTCCTACCAAGAAAATTTTATGACGATAAAGGGTACAATCAACAACCCTAATATCCTAAGAGACATAGGAAAAGTAGACTTCATTGTGCATTCTGCCTGGGACTTCACCGAAGATTTGGGAAAAAGCATAAGTGAAAATCTGATCGGGTCGTCTAATCTTTGCGAATGGGCTGCCAGCTTAGGAGTAAAGAAGTTCGTATTTTATAGCAGCAGTGTGATATACGGCATCCCAATAAGAATACCTATCACCGAAGATCATCCGCTTCTCGTGGAAAAGTCAAGAGCTCCTCTTCATGCTTTAATTAAATTATATGTAGAGAAGCTTCTTTTCTATTATTACTATCAAAAGTCGCTACCAATAACTATATTCAGAATTTGGTGGAGCTATAGCGATTATAGAGCCCCAGGAAGGACATACAGAGACATACTTTCGAAAGTAAAACGAGGTGAAAAGATCGAAGTTCCTATGAACGCAGGAGGGAGCATTGTTTACACCGGAGATCTTGCGGAGGCCACCAAGACAGCTTTTTATAAAGATGAAGCCGTAGGAGAAATATTCAACATTTCTAGTTTCTATTTAAAATGGGTTGATGTACTTAAAAAAATAGCAATGAAATTTGGTTCTAGCTCTGAAATCTCCGAAGTTGAGGGAGAATGGAAAGGCCCGGGGTTTCTTGAGGGAAGCTGGCTGCTAGATGATTCCAAATTGAGGAATAAGCTTGGGCTGAGCTTTAATTCTATTGAAAGGGAGAATCGATTCATAGAAGTTTCGCAGAGAATGTTGAACCTTTTATGATAGGATGCTAAACAGAGTGCTTCGTTATCTGAAAGACTCTTATATATCACAGCTTTATTTCTATCAATAACTGAAAACCTTGCCCTTTGAAGCAGGGAAGAGGTCAGCCAATCTTCTGCTCTCTTATATGCGGAGAGCCAAGGAAAAGAAAAACGAGATAAAGCTCTCGTTCAAATACAGGATTTACCCAACTAGAGAAGCGGAAGAGAGAATACTGAAAGTAATGCAAGTTGAGGCCGAGGCACAATATCCTTCTGGATGTGGTGAACAAAGCGAGAAAAGAAGGAAAGAAATAAACCCTAAGGACACGCAAGATATTTTGAAAAACTTGAAAGTTGAAGGAAAGAACTAGTCTACTTCAAAGCTCTTCAGATAATGAACAACCTCTGAAAGCGTGTATAGTAAGTTTCCTGGAAGAAGCGGGAAATCCTCACCGCGAGGTGAGGATGCCCCCTTTCATAAGAGCGGGTTAGTTCACAATCTTATTAGCCAATTGTTAGAATATGTATTAAAGATTGAAAGTGAGGATGGAAAACAAGAAGTCTATCAATGGTGTTGTTAAATCAAAGTATAGTTACCAGATGGATTCTTCTAAGATGGGATGTTAACGATGCTTACTAGAGATACAAATATATTTGATCAACTTCATCCGAAGCTAAGGCAAGTTTTAGAGAAGTACGGTTATTCATCACCTACGCCTATACAAAAGAAGGCAATCCCAAAGATCTTGGAAGGGAAGAATGTGATAATATCTGCGCCAACAGGGAGCGGAAAAACGGAAGCTGCTTTGCTACCTGTTTTCTCTAAAATGTTGGAACACGATGACAAAAATGATCATCCGCAGTTAGTGTACATTACGCCCATGAGAGCCTTAAATAGAGACATTTACGTTAGGATGCGTCAGATATCAGATGAACTAGGGCTCAACAGTATAGTAAGACACGGTGATTCATCAAAGAGAGAGAGAAGAAGCTTTATAGAGGGAAGCTACCGCTGGTTCATTACTACACCTGAGAGCTTTTCTATGATAATTACTCACCCAGCTTCAAGAAATTTGCTCGCGGACATCGGATGGGTTATAGTGGATGAGGTACATGAGATGATAGAGAGCGAGAGAGGTACCATGCTAGCAATGGCCCTAGAAAGGCTTAGAAGAAAGGCTAGAGGGTTTCAATTCATTGCTCTCTCTGCCACAATTCCCACGGTAGATTTAGTGAGAAAGCTGTTCAACTGTCCCAATTGCATTGATGTCCGTGAAACTGAAAGAAAGGCTATGGAGATAGGAGTTTATTCAATTCCATTTAAGGAAGGGACTTCGTCTGATGAAGATAGGATACGGAAAATTATAGAAGGAATGGCAAAGCTTATAGAGAGATCTAAGAACGCGATCATTTTTACAAATACGAGAGATACCGCAGAGTTCCTCGCTTATAAGTTCAGGGAAAACGGTTATACGGATATTGAGGTCCACCACGGCAGCCTTTCCATAGAAGCTAGAACTGAGGCTGAAAAAAAGCTGAAGAACGGTTCACTAAAAGCCGTTATTGCGACATCTAGCCTAGAGCTTGGTATAGACATAGGCACAGTCGATCTTGTCATCCAATACAATTCCCCAAGGCAAGTTCTTCGTCTTTCCCAGAGGATAGGGAGAAGCGGGCACAGCTTGGGGAAAACTTCAAGGGGGATAATTTTTTCCCCGCATGATATAGGAGACATGTTAGAGTCAGTGGTTATAGCACGAAGGGCACTACTTGGTATCTACGAGGATATATCCATCCCAATGGTACCGATGGATGTAGCTCTCCATCAGGCTGTAGGAGTGGTTCTTGGGGGGGAGGCGAAAAGGAAGGAGGAGATCTATGAAATCATCAGGAAAGTATATCCTTTTAAGTCAATGGAGAACGAAAAAATGGAAAAGATACTCGAGTTCGCCTCGAGCATGAAACTCCTCTTCACTAGGGATAACGGTGAAGTAGTCCCGGGCCAGAGAGCGAGGGAATACTACTACTCAACGACCATGATCCCTGACACAAGAAAGGTAGCTGTTTTCTCGGTCAATGGAGAAAGGATAGGGACCCTGGATGCTGAGTTCGTATTTTCTAAGCTAGAGGAGGAAACAGCCTTCATCTTAAAGGGGAGAGAGTGGAAGGTTGTGAGCATAGATGACGATAGAGTGGTGGTCGAGGAAGTTGAGGAGCACAGAGGTCTTCCACCATCATGGATGGGAGATCTCATTCCTGTTTCGAGAGAGGTTTCGAGAGAAGCTGTGGCATTATTACGAAGGATCTGCCTTGGAGAAGGCTTCGCCCAACTCTCAAAAGAATACTCGTCTTTAACTGAAACGATATATGAAAATGTTAGGGTTGTTTGTGAAGAGCAGCGGAAAAATGGCTTTGCTCTCCCTCACCACGAGCATATTCTTATAGAAAGCAACGACGACGAAAGCCTACTTGTGATTCACGTACCTCTTGGCTCTAGAGGTAACTTCACGCTTGCCATGCTACTGAGCAGATATTTAGCATCCCGCACAGGAAAGAGGATTTCTGTTCAGAGCGACGCGTATAAGCTTTTCATCGATGCTAGCACGGGGATTAGATTGGTTGATATAGAAGAATCCATTTATGGTTTAGCGTCGCTCAGCGCGGAAGAGCTTCGAGAAATGCTCAGTACTGCGGTGAATGCATCAAACGCCTTCACATATAGGCTCATACAGGTGGCGAGGAAGATGGGCGCTCTAAGCGAAGACTACAGTCTGAAGGATTCCAAGAAAGTCCTCAGATATTATAAAGATACATTGATAGGAGAAGAGGCCTTGAGTGAGCTCATCTTCGAAAAAACCGATTTAAACTCTGTTATGAAAATGCTGAATGGGCTGAGAGAACGTAAGATAAAGGTATTCAAACAGGAGAAAAAAGGGTTGAGCCCAATTACGCTTTATACGGTTAGAGGAGAACACCCTATTTCTTATTCAATGGATGCTTTACCGCAGGAGTTGGCAATAAGCGTCCTCGAGAAGAGGGTTATGGAAAAAGAAGTGCTCCTGAAATGCCTAAGTTGCGGTTATGAAAAAAAGTCAAAGATAAAGGATCTTCCCGATATAATAAGGTGCGAAAAATGTGGCTCTAGGGCCGTAGCCCCACTTCCATTATCAAATTCAGCATTTCTTCAAGCGGTGCGAGCAGGGATTTCTGGCAAAAGGCTTGCTGGAAAAGATAAAGAATATTATGAAGACGCCGTCAAAAGGGCGAACCTGGTAATATCTCACGGTAAAAACGCCGTGATCGCTTTAACGCCTTACGGCATTGGACCAAGGGCAGCCTCAAAGGCTCTCTCTAAACTGAAGTTGGGATGGAAGGAGTTTCTCCGCACCCTTTACGAAGAGGAAAGGAATTATATGAAAAACAGGAAATATTGGGATTGAGTTCCATTGTTTATAACTGAAAACCTCCCCGTTCACGGCGAGGATTGCGAGGAAGGCGAAAAAAAGCTTTTCTGCCTCACAGGTACCTAAATGCAAGCGTAAACATAACCTGCAGGGTAATGAGCTCTGCGGGATGGGGAGAGAGGTGAGCCCCCTAGAACCAGCAAATGAGGCTGGAGGCGCAAAGCCCCAGCTGAACACTT
>Ga0080004_1106516_pt1 | contig 22008 bp, 15 predicted proteins | sample WasSprMetagenome_FD_69207 | JGI IMG/M metagenome (GOLD analysis project Ga0080004, IMG submission 69207) | Sulfidic aquatic microbial communities from Washburn Spring, Yellowstone National Park, USA - WS (SPADES assembly) (version 2) | ecosystem: Environmental > Aquatic > Thermal springs > Hot...
AAACTAATAGTAAAGGTATAAAAACTCACCAACACAAAATGGATTAAGAGCGAAATAATTTATCCAAGAGTTATAAGGTTAATAATCCTTAACTCATAATCAAAAATTGAGAATCTCTTGAATAAGCAGCTAGCCAACACAAAAATAAGTCAGGAACAGTGAACATCATATAACACCTTCCACTATTGTTCAGGATAGTGCGGGGGGTGGGATTCGAACCCACGAAGGCCTACGCCAGCAGGTCTTAAGCCTGCCCCCTTTAGCCGCCTCTGACCAGCATTGACCTGACTCGGGTACCCCCGCACTCAATTACCTTTTATTGTACTTTCTCGATTTAACGGTTTCCTTCTAATTGATTAAGGTTTTTAGGTTTCCGTATATGCTTATGTTTTCTAGGATGAGGATTCTACACGTAAGTGATATTCACGGGAATATGGGTGCAGGGGAGAAAATTGCTCAGAAGGCTGGCGAGATAGGAGCTGACCTAATAGCTGCAACTGGGGATCTAACTCATTTTGGAGGGGTAGAAGATGCTGAAACATTGCTAGAAAGAATATCTGAATCCGGTAAGCAGATATTCTTTGTCCCAGGAAATTGTGACCCTAGAGCATTACTAGAGTGGACTCCAACGAATAGTTATGTCAAGAATCTTCACCTAAGATCGATAGATTTCTCTGGATGGGAGTTTATGGGACTGGGTGGAGCCGTAGGTAGATATGGGACTCTAATAGAGTTTACCGAGGAGGAAGTTGAGGATATGCTGGAGAAAGTTATTCCACGAAAAGGTGGCTTCATCTTTATTAGTCATTCTCCACCCTATGGGCTTGAAGTAGATTATACTGGCGTTAAGCATATTGGAAGTAGGGCTGTGAAGAAGTATGTTGAGAATTATCAACCTAAGTTAATGATGTGTGGGCATGCTCATGAAGGGAGAGGAATGGTTAAGGTAAATGAAACGATTATTGTGAATTCTGGAGCCGCTAAGAATGGTTATTGCGCAGTAATTGATTTAGGAGAGGGTGTTGAAGTCCAGCTTATGACCCTCTACTGAAACATCTGCCTATCATAATTTTCCAAGTAAACTATCTTCTCAACTCCTTCAATGTGGTCTATGATGTCCTTAGCTAATACTCTCTTAGAGAGTTGTAGAGCAGGGAGTAGGAATGCCTCCTTAGGTATAGTTATTCTTACTTCTCCCTCATCTTGAAGTATTTCAAATTTGTTAATATCTACATCAGGAACCCTTGTATGGATTAGTGACTTGATCTTCTCTAACTTGTCTTCAATGATCTTCACTACTCTTATCCAGCATCCAAGATGCTTACCAGCTAAGTATGGGTTGAAGTCAACCTGTACTCTCCCAGAGCCGATGCTTCTTACTACTCCTTCTTTACCATCAATCATTATCCTTGAACCTACGGTTATAGGTCCTTCTATATCTTTTAATCTTCTAATAGGGATTATTTTCACTTTACTTGGGTCTCTAGGACCGAATGCTTTTTCAGGAGGGATCTCGAAGACTTTTTCTTGATTAGGCTCTAGATCTATTAATTCATCCTCAATAGCTTTTAAGAGTAAGCCTTTTCCAGGTATGACTAACTTGGGCTCATATATTTTTCCTGCTTCAAAGTAGTTCTTCCCAACTTCTTCTATTGTTGTATCTACTATCTCTCCTGTCTCCTTCACTTTTATTGTGTAATCTACTAGTACGAAATCTCCTATCTTAATCTTTGTTGGAGGCTTAACTTCTTCAATCTTTTCTTCTCCTTCTTTAATTTCAGTAGCCTCAGCTTCTTCAACAACTTTTTGTTCAACTTCTTCAACTCCTGCTTTAGCTATACTTCTCCTGCCTCTTCTCCTACTTCTAGATGATTTTTCTTCTTCGATTACGTCGTCGGACATGGCTTACTCAATCATGCCAATGATAAAATCGCTTATTAACCATTCTCTTAAGGTAGATAGTGTCCAAATAAGGAGTTTATATTAGCTGGAGACCTCCCATAGTAGCCTTGCGGGTAGAAATAGCCGCCCCTAGAAGATATTTAAAGCTTTATTTGGACACTATCAGGTATAGGAGGATATGTATGGGGACGCTGAGGAAAGATACTTAAGACTCCTGAACCTATCCTTCTATAGCATACTTAACGGTTTTTCATAAGTAAACATTTTTATGAAAGTATTTCAACTTGATGATAAGGGGGTCGAAGACTAACCTAGTCTAGTAGACCCTTCTACCTCTCAGTAGGTGTATGGGATATGTTTTATCCGAATATAGATGCCTCGAAGAGAGTTAAGGTTGGTACTACTACGGTAGGGTTAGTAGTTAGAGATGGCGTTGCATTAGCTACAGATACGAGAGTTACAGCTGGTTTTTTCGTAGCTCATAGAAAAGGTAAGAAGTTATTCCCACTTTCAGACTACGCAGCGATAACTATTGCAGGTAGGGTAGCAGATGCTCAGACGATTATAGACTTACTTAAAGCAAATATAAGATACTATCATATATCGAGAGGGCTACCAATGGATATAGTGTCTATAGCTAGACTAGCATCAAACTTCATGTTTAATTATAGGTACTTCCCATACATTGCCCAATTAATTATTGCGGGAGTTGATGATACTGGACCCCACATGTTCAATATAGATCTAACAGGATCTATGACGGAGGAAACCATAATCTCAACCGGCTCAGGCTCCCCAGTCGCTTACGGAATACTCGAAAGTGAATATAGTTTTGAATTATCCGTGGAGAATGCAGCTAAATTGGCATTTAAAGCAGTAGCCGCAGCTATCCAGCGGGATATTGGTTCAGGTGATAGCATAGATGTAGGATACATTAAAGTTGGGGGAAAATACGTAGAACTAGATATAGAGGATAAAAGACCCCTCTATTCCAAGTTCATCAGACAAGTGTACTAGGTAAATCACGATCATGGCCCAGCAACTCTTCACATTGAATAGGCTTAGACAGGAAATAGTTAGATATTTTTCTGTCATAAATCCATTAGAAGCTGGAATAACTAAGATAGATTTTGAAGGACCTAGAATAGCTATTTACACTAAGAATCCTGAACTATTTGTAAACCAAGACCAGATAGCTAAAGATCTCGTAAACCTGATAAAAAAGAGAGTAGTAATCAGGTCTGATGAATCAATAAGAATGCAGAGAGAAGAAGTAGAAGAAAAGATTAGAGAATTCTTTGGAAATATGTCGGGGGCAATCTTTAATGAAACGCTTGGAGAAGTAGTAGTTGAGCTAAGCCCAGATAGACCTCTACCCTCAGAGAATGAGTTAAAGCGATTAAGCAGCGTGACATTATGGACTGTTAAAGTTGAAAGGCAACCTCCAATGCAGACAAAAACTATTGAGAAGATAAAGAAGATAATATATGGAGACCCCCAATATAGAATTCAAGTTCTTAGAAATATTGGTGAAAGGGTTTTCAGGGACCAAGTCTTCGAAGTTAATGAAGCATTAATAACGATTCTAGGATCGGGGCAACAAGTTGGTAGGTCAGCGATCCTTCTACAGACTACAGAGAGCAAGATACTGCTTGATTGCGGATATTCTCCAAGTGGTTCAACCAATCTTGAGATGATCCCAAGATTTGACTCGGTCGAAAATATAATAGAAGAACTAGATGCAGTCGTAGTAACTCATGCTCACCTAGACCATATGGGGATGGTTCCATATTTATTCAAGTATGGATATAGGGGTCCGGTCTACTGTACTGAACCAACCTTACCATTAATGTTGATGCAGCAGCTTGACTTCATAAGCGTTGCTGAGAAGGAGGGTCTCTTCCCACCATATAGTGAAGCTGATGTAAGACTTGCAATCCAGCATACAGTGCCTCTAGGATACGGAGTCGTGACAAACATTACTCCCGATGTTAGAATAACATTTTATAATGCAGGCCATATTCTAGGTTCAGCCGTTGTCCATATACATGTTGGGGAAGGCTTCCATAATATAGTGTATACAAGCGATTTTAAGTTTGAAGATAGTAGAACGCTTGAAGCATGTATAAGTAAGTTTCCAAGGATTGAGACTCTGATCATGGAGAGTACTTATGGTGCAAGCCAAGTCTCTTTCAATAGAGCTCAAAGTGAGCAGATACTTGCAGAGTATATAACTAAAACTGTTGAACGTGGAGGAAAAGTCTTGATACCTGTACCTGCGGTTGGTAGAGCTCAAGAAATAATGCTAATACTTAACTATCTATTTGACTCTAAAAGTATTCCCGAAGTTCCAGTATTTCTAGATGGATTAGTGATAGAAGCTACAGGAATACATGTAGCTTTTCCAAGATACATGAACCAAGAGATAGCTAAACAAGTAATAGAGAATAAGAATGTTTTCCTAACAGAATACTTTACGCCTGTTAAGAGCCAGCAGCAGAGGGAAGAAGTTCTTGAAATGGCTGGACCAATGATTATAATAGCTACTTCCGGGATGCTTGAAGGGGGACCAATATTAACTTATCTCAGAGAATATGCTGGAGATGAAAAGAACCTTCTCATGTTTGTTAGCTATCAAGTTGAAGGAACATTGGGGAGAAGATTGCTAAAAGATATCAGAGAAATAAGATTAATAAGAGAAGATGGTAAACCTGAATTAGTAAATGTAAAAATGGAGATTACAAAGATAGATGGGTTCTCAGGTCATTCAAGTATGCAGGAACTCATAAAATACGTAAAGTCTATTCAACCTAAACCTAGAAATATTGTTCTAGTCCATGGTGAACCTGAAGCAGTATCAAACCTATCTAAAAACATTTCTAAGCTACTACCCAGCTCTAAAATCTATACACCTAGAAATCTCGATTCGATAACTCTAGAGATGAAGACTTAGACTTCATCGACCAGTAACCCGTTTTTAGGTAAGATTAAGATTACAGGTTTAGAGATAAAGTATAAGCTTCCCCCCCTCCTTGCCACCTCACTTTTAACCTCTTCGACTGCATTCTTTAAAATTCCATCCTCCAATCCTTCTAGAGAAGCTATTACCAGCTCTCCTCTACTAATAGATTCTGGTATCCTAGAATGACCACTTAACAGGCGAAGGCACCTCACTTTAAAGATGTTAGTTGTTTTCATAAATGCTTTCTCATCAACTTCTTCAGCCATTTTAACAATCTTCATTACTTCTTCTTCAATCTCCTCGATTAACCCTGCTTCTTTCTCATTGATCATGCATTAAACTTTAGGCAGGTCTACAAGAAAAATATATCCTTTAGAATCCGCTACTCAAGATATCCCCATAACATTAGAGTATTATTCTCTACGTACTCTCAACCGTCCTCGCCCCACCCTATCTAGTATCTCTTAGATTAATTAACACTAAGACTACGACTAGAATAGACCAATCGTCCATCTTGTCTCTTCAGCCGCACCAGCATCTAGTATTACTGTGCATGTCTGCTGAGTGAGACATAGTCATGGATAAAATAGACTGATCCTAGAAGAAACCTTAATATCATGCATAAATTCTATTGAATAGAGAAGTGGTGAAATAGTTTGTCTACGGATATATCTCTAAGAGTTCTCTCTGAAAGTCTCGGAGGAAAAGTACTCGTAAGATTAAGGAATGGAAAGATGCTTAGAGGGATTCTACAAGGGTATGATCAGCACATGAACCTTATCCTCGAGCAAGCAGAAGAACTTGATGATGAAAATACTTCCTCAAAACAGTTAGGGACAATAGTTGTACGTGGAGACAACATCATAATGGTTTCACCAACAATAAAAGAGAAAAAATAACTTTAAGGAACAATCTGCAAAGTCTCAAGAATAAAATAAATAGAAGATGAATAGACTAACGATTAGAAAAGTATAAATCTAATCCCCCAGTCCTAATAGAGTAAAAGGTGAAGTGAGAGATGACGAAAGGTACACCCTCCCGTGGTAAAAGGAATAAGGTAGTACATGTAAGATGTAGAAGATGCGGACACCACTCCTATCATCTTGGTAAGAAGAGATGTAGTTACTGTGGATACCCAGAGCCCAAATGGAGAAAATACAATTGGCTAAAACCAAAGAAGCTACTAAGATAAAAATAAGTTAAAACTTAAGAATTAATATATCATCTTTAAAGATAAAGGGCCGGTAGATCAGTGGGAGATCGCCCGCCTTGCACGCGGGAGGTCGCGGGTTCAAATCCCGCCCGGTCCACTTACATTAAATTTAATTGAGTTCTATCCTAAGCTATTCTTCAATGCTCGCTTACTCTTTCCTGACAAAGTATTACGGCTTTCTTCTATTCCGAATAAATTTATTAGTGAGTAATAAAAATAGAAACGAGGTGCTTGATTGAAAAATTCTTCTGAAAGTATTAGAAGCATACTCTCTATTTCTATCGTCTTAATTCTGTTATTTTCCATCTCTATGGTATCAGTAAACTCTTTGACAGGTTATTTTATATACTTTGATGATTTTAATGACTATATAGTGAAAGTATATGCTGGGGAAGATGGGCCAGGAATATGGTATCAGCAGATAGGTGGTGGAGGGAGTGCATCGTATAGTGTTGTTCAAGTTGGGGGTATGAAATTCTATAACTTGAGGAGTACTGGCGGCGTCTTCGTGAAGTCTATTCTTGCTTATTACTTTTTTGGAGGTTATGTAGGTCCTAACGATTATAAAATAGATGTAAACATCAGGGTGCTCAATGGAGAGGGTGGTGTTATATTTAGAGTATCTGACTTTAAAAAATACTATCTCGCAACTGTTTATAAGGACTCTAAAAAGCTTGTTCTGTGGTATGTAAATGAAGATGAAGGACCAGGCGCTGGCCCTAAACTTGGTGAAGCTGATATTCCTGCTGGAGTAAATGTAGCAGACTGGTTTCATCTTGGAGTGTGGGTATACAAGAACAGGATCGTGATATCTGTTGAAGGACAAACACTTTTAGACGTTGAAGACAATAGACTCTCCTCCGGAGCCGTAGGACTGTATACGTTCCTTAATGGTGAAGCATCTTTCGATGATTTTTTGCTTACAATGTTGACTGAGGAAACCGTAACAGTAACTACTACCGTTACAAAGACCACTACCCAGAGTGTAACCATACCTACAACCACTACCGTTACAAGGACCACGACTCTGTTAAATACGGCTTATATAACGACTACTGTGACAGGTGCAGAAACAACTTTAACGAAGACTAAGACTGAAACACTAACATCAACTATAACTATTCCGGAAACAACTACCGTCACAGAATCTACAATGGTTACTAAGACTGAGACAATCGAGACTGTGAAAACTGTTCCGGGACCTACCGAGACTGTTACAACAACTGTAGCCCAAGGATTAGGTTTGAGATGCTTAATTGCTACGGCTGCCTATGGTTCTGATCTCGCCCCTCAAGTTCAAGGTTTAAGAGAGTTCAGGGATAATTTCGTCATGAAGACTTTCGCAGGACCAAACTTTATGACAGTATTTAATACATTCTATTATTCCTGGAGTCCATACATTGCCGAAGCCGAATATAAAAACGATATTCTGAGAAACGTCGTCAAATCCATGATTTCTCCATTAACTATTTCTTTGGAGATCTCAAGAGAAGCTTCAAAACCCTTATCAATTAATCCAGAGCTTGCTGTCTTAATATCAGGTTTACTCGCCAGCAGCTTAATAGGCTTAATCTATTTTGCTCCGGCTACCTTAATAGTTTATTCTATCTTAAAGTGGAGAAGAGTAAATATTAGGATAAACATAGCATACCTCTTGATATCGTTCGGAGTAAGTTTATTACTATTCCTCTTAGCAGAGTTTCTAGCATCATCTAGCCTTATGATGCTGGCATCATCTATGATTGTCTTATCAACAATAGCATTAACGATAATCCTCGTAGTTAGAATGTTCTCTAGGACCGCGAAGACTCTACTCGGCTTCAAAAGGATTAATAGTTGATCTTCTCTAAAACTACCTTCTTAATTTTTAAGAAAAAGAACTCCCGTTCACCATTAAATATCAACGTTAAGATAGTATTAAACATGGTTTTTCAGGAGAGTTCTCATACCGGAGTATTCGGCTCTTAGACTGGGGCTAAAAACAGAAATTAGTAGGGTTTGATATCCAAACTATTGTAGGATTTAATGTGGTTGCTCCAATATTATTGAGTGTTGGTACATCATTAATAGGAAAGAAGACGTGAAATTCGCTGGTGCACGATCAATAGTCTTCCCGAGGATAGTCATTAGATCAATTGTTAACTATTTCCTAATAAGCCTGATCGGAACGATTATGATCCTCATAATCTGGTTAGCTTTAATAAAGTATTTCTTTGAACGCAGAAGCTGAAAAATTTCACTGTAGCAATGTTACCAGCATGCTCTTCCTAGTACTAACAGCTATTACTTACATTCTTAGGTATAATCAGCCTAAAGATACTCTTTTGTTTTTATACTGTTCTTTCTTAATTATGCGTTTGAAAAATAAGTGAGGACAGCATATGACATTATAAGAAGCTGATTCATCTATTGATGGTTTAACTATGTTTGACTTGGTTTTTAGTCGTAGAACCCCATTTATGAGGGGATATTGGTGGCAGAGATTAGAAGACGAGAGATCGTGTATGAATCTATTAGGAAGGATAATGGATTTAGAAGATAAAGTAGATAGAAAGGATTGGAGAATTGAGTGGTGTAGAATAGCAGGGAGCTAGGATAGCTAGATTATTTAGTTAAACACCTAGAATATTTTTCATAGATGAGGTGGCAGTCTATCTAGACTTAAAGCATCAAATAGACATAGTGAATATTCTTCAAAATATAATAATTCAGAGGGAGATTTAGTCTCTGTACTCCATGACTTATACGTAGCGTTCTTGTATGCTGAAAGAGTAATTGTTTTAGCTGTATAAAGTAACTAGTGGTTGTGTTTTAGAAGATCTAATTAGAAAGGTTCATAGTAGCAATATTAGACTAACTCTATAGAAATAGTCAACTCTCTTATGATTACATCATTACTTAGATGTATGAGGTGAAAAGAGCTATACTGCTAGTGTATCATTTTCTCTTTTACTTGTCTCCATATGGTTTTCTATCTTCTCAACTTCTAGAACGGCTAACTGAATCTTTATAGGCTTATTCCCCAGCATCTCCATTATACTTGGTTTTGTTCGTCCATTATCTCCATCTATCAATTCTTTTACATATAATCCTCCCTGAGCTTTTATCCTAAACTTAGCAATCTTCGAATCTATCTTCTCAGCCTCAATATAGTATAACTTCTTTTTCCTAAGTTTGTCTGCTCTCCTCTTTAAGACCCGGGTGGGTGTCCACTGGTCAACCGTGATATTGCTCATCTCATGAGTAATCTTTTTTAAAGCTTCTCCATCTACCTCATTCTCAAATTCTACTATAGCTTCATAAGTCTTTGAAACTAGAGGTGAAGAACTCTTCAATAATCTTAGTTCTCTCCTACTTGAATATCTTAGATCTAAGACTTCGACCTTTCCCGCAGCTTCTCGGTTTATTTTCTCTTCAAGAATTTTCAAATCTATAAGTCTCTTGCGTGGATGCCTCAATTCTAGGATAAATGGTCTTCCCGACCCTACGACTACTGCATCTACGTCTTCTCTACCTGCTCCATGAAATTTAAAATCTATTGCTTCGAAGAGTTCTACAGCTGGGCCACCAATTAATTCACTTATAGATTCAGGGTATTCTCTTCCAGTAAAATTGCACTTACTACATCCTCTACCCCAGCATTCTCTACAATACCAAGGCGTTTGAGGTATGTCTCTCTGAAGCTTCCTGTACCGCCCATATATGAATAAAGGATTAACCTGTACTTCATACGTCTCTGAGAATATGTCAATGATTACTACTACCTCCGGAGTCCTATACTCAATCTCTTTACTTATCTCTTTTTGAATTAATCCACCGATCTCTCTAGTTACATCTTCTTTAATGTCTTCACCAGTAGTAACCATGTATTCTGAGCGAATTATGTCCTCCCTCTCTCTAATCTCTGGGGGAACCCTTGCTCCGAGTAGAAAACTTCTAAACTCATATTCTTTTAATCCATCAATTATCTTTGAAGCGAGCTCTTTAAACCTCTTCTTATCTAAGTACCCCTCACAGATAAAGCATGGCTTCGTGGACGGCCTGTCATAACCTAGTTGTTCAAGAAGCTTTATTGATGGATGATGATTACACATAGATAGTATTCTTATCTTCTCTAATCCCCCTTCAATATTTTCTTTTATTAATTTATGAGCATCCATAAATATAATAGTCTTCAATGCTATACCTCTCTCCTTATTACTTATACCATATCCTAATGAAGCAAATTGTCTACCTAAGCAGTAATCGCAGAGAGGGTATCTTGAGAGTATCCTAAAGGCTAGATCGACGATCTCCAAGGATCTCAAGAGGTCAAACCTCTCATATTATAGGTTACTGTACTGTTTTAAGAAACTTCTTCGGAAGCCTCTTAGCTGTCTTCATAAACTTCTTCGCTAACCTATACTGTTTAATTAGGTTCTTAACATCTTTCTCTAAGACTCCCGCTCCTCTCGCAATCCTCTTAATTCTAGATGAGTTGATTACGTGGGGGTCAACCCTCTCCTCAGGTGTCATAGAATGTATTACTGCATCCCATTTCTCTATTTGTTTCTCTGCATCTCTAAGAGTTTCATCTGGTATATTCTGGATTCCTGGAAGAGGCAGCTTAGAGATGAGTTTAGAGAGTGGACCAGCCTTCCTTAAATCTTTTAATTGTTTGACGAATTGTTCAAGCGTGAATTCTCCACGTAAAAATGCTTCTGCTCTCTTCTCATCCATCATGAGTTCAGCTAATCTGAATTTTTCTAGGAGCCCTTCAATATCCCCTAATCCCAGTAGTCTACTAACATACCCAGCTGGATTAAATAATTCAATCTCGTCTATTTTCTCTCCCGTACCAATAAATTTTATCTTCGCACCTGTGGCAGCGATCGCTGATAGAGCTCCCCCACCTTTTGCACTAGTATCCATCTTTGTTAAGAATATTGATCCGACTGGTGCTGCCTCATGGAACGCTCTCGCATGTACTCCTGCTTGTTGACCCATCCCTGCATCTACAACTAACATAACTTCGTCTGGCTTGACTTCCCTCTGTAGATTTCTCACCTCCTCCATTAGAGTTTCTTGACTCTTGTGTCTACCAGCAGTATCTATCAATATCACTCTTACTCCATCTGATGTCAGCTTCTCAATACCTGCTTTAACAATCTTAACTGGATCTTTCTCGCCATCATGCCTGTATACTGGTATCTCTGTATCTTTTAGTAGTTGTTCAAGCTGGTCGCATCCTCCAGGTCTATAAGTATCTGCGCATATAACTCCAACGCTGTAATCATTCTTTTTGAGATAGTATGCTAGCTTAGCTATACTAGTTGTTTTTCCGAAGCCTTGTATTCCAACCATCATTATTATGTATCGGCGGTCTCTAGGGATCCTGAGTTTAGCAGGTTCCTCACCTAGAAGTTTAACTAATTCTTCATAAACTATCTTGACTACCTGATCTTTACGGGGGATCCCAGGAGGAAGCTTCTCTTCCAATGCTCTCTTTCTAACATTCTCGGAGATTTTCTGTACAAGCTCTACACCAACATCACCTACTAGTAGTGAACGTTGAATTCCTCTGACAAGCTCATTGATAGTGTTTTCATCAACACTAGTAGATGAAATAAACTTGCTGATCGCTTTCTTTAACAACTCACCTAGCGATGTCATCCCTATCAAATTCTACATGCCTAGTATTAAGAGTTGAGTAGACAGAAGATTTAAAAGTCCTAGAGAGATATAGTTTAATTTTACCTATCTAGAGTTTATGCAGTAGTTTCTATGAAGGTTCTAGTTACTGGCTCGGAGGGGTTTGTTGGTAGAAACCTAGTAAGGTACCTGAAGGACGGAGGATTCGATGTTATCGGTCTAGATATATCTGGTGGAGAGCTGAGGTTGGATGTTACAGAGTTTGAGGCTTTATCGAGAAGCTTATCTAACATAGATTTTGATGCTGTAGTTCATCTATCTGCAATCGCTAATATTCCTGAAAGTATTAGAGATCCATACGGGTGTTTTAAGGTTAATGTCTACGGAACATTAAACATTCTGGAGATAGCTTCAAGGAAAAATGTTAGAAGATTCATATATGCTTCTTCTGCAAATGTTTACGGGTTACCGTTAAAACTACCAGTAGATGAAGATACACCACTAAATCCTAGAACACCTTATGATTATTCTAAAGTAGCTGCTGAGACAATAGTTCAAAGCTACTGGAAGACTAAGAAACTACCTACAGTAATCTTTAGAAGCTGGAAGCTCTTCGGTGAATATGATGTTCCAACAACAGCTATTCCATCCTTTATAAGAGCATGTTTAAAGAATGAAACCATAAAACTCTATAATAGTGGGAGAGATACAACCGACCCAACATACGTTGAGAATTACTGTATTGCCGTAGAGCTAGCTCTAACTAGAGAAGAAGCAGTAGGAGAAGTATTTAACATCGGGACTGGAAACGAAATCTCTATACGGCAGCTAGCAGAATTAATAAGGAAGCTAACAAGCTCAGATAGCGAGATAGCACTCCTACCTCCTAGGACAGAAGAAGAGAAGGAGCCTATGCGGAGCTATCCATCAATAGAAAAAATAAAGAAGCTATTAGGATATACCCCGAAAACATCACTAGAGGAAGGATTAAAAAGGACAATACAACATTACAAACAATTACTACAAGTAGAGACAATCAAATAGCTAAATATAGCTCCTGAGATCTCTATGTAGTGGGCCGGTAGATCAGTGGGAGATCGCCCGCCTGGCGTATAACACTCTGGAATGCGGGAGGTCGCGGGTTCAAATCCCGCCCGGTCCACTTAGTTTTTTAAGCGAATCCTTGAATACGGAATATCCCACTATCCCTATTGATGTATATGAGGGCTAAGTACGCTTATCTGCTTGAGGATGAGGATGTTAAGAGGTGGTTTGATAATTTAGCGGCCAAGTCTTATTTGACGGCTACTGTTTACCTTAGGAATCTTGGGTTTTATTGTGAGGTTAATGGGACGAGTCCTAAGGCTTTGCTTAAGGTTGCTGGGACCAAGGCTTTCAGGGATAGCTTTACTGATTTCGTTCGAAGGCTTGAGGGAGAGGGCAAAGCGGGATCCTACATTGCCAGGTTCAAGAAGACTTTGCATTCCTGGTTCAGCTACAATGGATTGAACGTGAGGCTAAAGGTTAATGTCAGGGGAGAACATGAAACTCCAACAATAGCCAACGAGAGGGTTCCAAGCAAGGAAGAGCTTGACAGAGTCCTTAGAATGGCTACTCTAAGGGGTAGAGTTTCAATAGCCCTTATGGCCTTCAGCGGATTGAGACCCCAAACCTTAGGCAATTACACAGGAACCGACGGCATAAGGCTTGGAGATTTTATAGAAGCCAAAGTGAATGAAAAAGGCATAACATTCACTAAAATTCCAACCATGCTGGTGGTTAGAAGGGGATTAAGCAAGGCTAAACACCAATACTTCACCTTCGTACCACAACAAACAATAACCTACATTGAAGAATACTTAGAAGAGAGGGTCAAACATGGCGAAAGGCTTGGTAAAGACTCTCCACTGCTGGGTTTTGATCCCAGAGGCGTTAAAAGGAACAAGTTCTTGAGGACAACTCTGGTTACAAGGGATATACGGGAGGCCATTTTGAGGGCTGGTTTCAGCTGGAGGCCTTATGTTTTGAGGGCTTACTGCGACACAAACATGATAATAGCCGAGTCTAAAGGCAAGATCAGCCACCCATACCTCCAGTTTATCATGGGGCATAAGGGCGACATTGAGGCGCGGTACAGCACTAATAAGGGTGTTTTGCCGCCGGACATGATTGAGGACATGCGAAAAGCCTACAAGGAATGCGAACCTTTCCTCAGCACCGCAACGCAACCCCTAGAACAGGCGAGCATAGTTAAAGAGGCTAAAATAGAAGCGTTGAAAAGTATGGCTAAAAGCCTTTTAGGGATAGATTTGGTTGACGTTAAAGTTGCAAGGGAAAAACAGCTTGGAAGAGAACTAAACAAGGACGAGGAACTGGAGCTTTATGAAAGAGAATTAAAAAGGCTGCGAGACGGAAAGCACAACCCGCAAAGAATAATCCATGAAAACGAGCTTGAGAAATACTTGGTGGAAGGATGGCAGTTTGTAAGCGTATTACCGTCACGAAAAATCTTAATTAAGAAATACTAAACGAGGATGATAAAACTACTATCATACCATTATGTGAAAGTTTTTTATTTGTGTTAAGAATTAACTGGATAACATGAGCTCATGGTCGCCTCCAGTTACACCTACGCCCATCAGTGATCTAATATCCCGCTATGAAAAGAATTTAATAGTTATTCCGGAATTTCAAAGAGACTTTGTTTGGACTCCTGCTCAGGTTAAAGAGCTTGTGGTATCGATTTACAAAGGTTATCCTGTAGGTATGTTGATTCAGTGGGAAACACCTCCAGAATTGAGTTCGGATGTTGGGAGGTATTGGTTGATAGATGGACAGCAAAGGTTATTATCCCTTGTTGCAGTTTCAAAAGGTACTGTCAAGCTGAAGGGAGAAAAATACAAGAGCTTTCTTCTGCGTTTTAATCCGTTAACAGAGGAATTTCAGTTTGACAGTCCTAGGATACGTGACAACCCCTTGTGGATTGATATTAGGCTTTTAATCGAAAAACCCCTTTCTGAAACTGTGAATGTCTTAAGGAAGTCTGCTTTTCTGAAAGAGGATGAAATTAAAATTTGCGAACAAAGGCTTGACAAGTTGCGGAGTAATTTAACAAATTATTTTGTACCAGTCTGCACCCTTAGACCTGACCTTGAACCAGAAGATGCGGCAAATATCTTTATAAAATTAAATGCAACTGGAACTCGAGTTAAAGCGGCTGAACTTTATTTAGCAACTTTTGCCATAATGTTACCCGGAAAAATTGCAGCAGAAGTAAGTGATTTTATTGATGACATGAGTCGCCAAGGATGGGATCTAGATGTATCTATGATAGTTCGCACCATTTTAGCATTCCTTACAGGTAAAGTGAGGATTGCAGATCGAGTACTTGACCAAGCAAGAATAATAAGGAAGAATTATGATTACAAGCAACTACAAGACGCATGGTTAAAATCTAGAGATAGCATAAGATGGATTATTAATCTATTAGGTGATAGATGGAATATTTATGGCTCAGATATGATACCATCCCAAACAGCATTAACGACTTTGGCTTTTTACGCTGGTACAAAAAATCTAAAAATAGATGAGAAAGAGCTGGATAGCATGTTAAAATGGTTTCTCCTTGCATCATATTGGGGAAGATATAGTGGTGCCACCGAAACCAGACTTAACGAGGACTTAGAAGTTATAAGGGAAGAGATTGAACAAGCCTGGAGAAAGCTTCTGTCAAATATCAGAGTAAAAACTGGAAGATTAATACCTACCATCGAAGATTATCAAGGAGCTGAAACAGATAAACTTCTTCTATTATACGTTTTATTGAAAGAGAAGAAAGCAACCAGTTTATTGTCTAACCAACAATTGAGAAGCGATATGATACAGGTTCACCATATTTTTCCAAGGACTCTTTTAAAAGGATTGTATCCAGAGGATATGGTTGAAGACATCGCTAACAAAACATTTGTTATAGGAAAGGAAAATATTCGGATAGGAAACAAAGAGCCCATTGAATATTTATGGGGTAGGGTTGGACTTGATGTTTTAGAAGCACATTTTATACCCCCACAACAAGAGTTGCTAAAAAGCGGAAAATTTAGGGAGTTTTTGGAAGAAAGAAGAAAGTTGATCATCCAAGGTTTAAACGAGTACTTTAAGGATATGTGAGATATCAAAAAGATAATAAAAAGGTCTTGACAATAACTACTTAAAAACTGCAACTTCCAGAATATTTTTAGATATATCTGAAAGTAATGGCTTTTATATATTTTTACGGGGAGATTACTAATTTAGAGGTTTCGACTTTGAGCGCTTACGAAAGCAGGGTTAACGTCGCTTTGGCGCGGATTCTCGAAAAAGCAGGTTTCAAAGAGAGAGCTGAAAGAAGCAGTAGGGACAGGCGCCGCTTAGATGTCATTCTCCTGCACAAGGGATTTAGAATAGCTCTTGAGGGGTCCTATGAGGCTTTGGATGCTGAGCAGGATGCGCGGCAAAGGCTCGAAAGCCAACTCTGCGACTTGGCTGTGGCTGTCTGGTATGATAGACAATTTTTCCCAGAGGAAGCTACGGAAAGCGAAATTGAGAGAGTCCTGGAAAAGTCCATTTTGAGAGTAAAGTTTTTCGTTCCTGGAGAAGATGTAACGGGAACACTCTTATCTTTCCTGAGAGGATCAGATAGACTTCCTCCAGAACCGCTAGTCCAAGGCTGGCTAAAGGTTGATGTGCCTCTCATGGGAGATTGTATTAACCAAGCGGTTCAGCACATGGTGTCGGAAGAGAGGGTTAAAAAAGCGGAGGAAGAGATAAAAAGGTTTGTTGATGAGTTTTGTCAATCTTTGGGCTCTGCTGATAAAGACTTGAAAATGTGCAAAAGCCTTTACGAGTCTTTTTATAGACTTTACGGACTTTCTGTAGGGAAACCTGAAAATATTAAGGACCTAATTTACGGCAAAACGGCTTTGGCGCTTCTTTTAAGTGCAGTTTTCTATGAGGGTATACGGGCTAAACATGGAATTCCGTCTTTAAGGAGTCTTGCTACTGCCAAAGGTGGGCTTTTAGCTCTCGAGGAGGCTTTTGACCGCATTCTTGAAATAAACTATCAGCCGATTTTCAGAGTTGCAAGGGAAATCGTTGAAAAACTTCCTCCGGAAGTTCAACCTAGAATTGAGGATTTGATCGAGTTAGCGAGGAAAATAGCCAGCAATAGGGTTTTGTTGCGACGAGACTTTGCTGGTAAAATATACCACTCTATAGTTGGAGATTGGGCTGTTCGAAAAAACTTTGCCACATATTTTACAGGAGTGCCAGCAGCATATCTGCTCGCAAGGTTGGCACTTGCAACGCCGAATCCTTCATGGCGAAGCTTCAACTCACTTGAAAGCATCGAAAGTTTTAGAATTGCTGATTTTGCTTGCGGTTCAGGGACTCTTCTATCAGCTTCTTACGAGGCTCTCTTATACCTTTACACGAAGGATTGTTTGAAAGCAGGGCAAGAGGTTAGTGTTGAAGATTTCCATAAGACTGCTTTAGAAAAAGTTTTCTGGGGCTTAGATGCTCTGAGGTTCGCCACACACATCGCTGCTACTACCCTCGCCCTTCACAATCCAGAGGTTCCATTGCAGAATATGGATCTTTACACTGTGCCGCTAGGAGTAAACTCTGAGGGAATGGTGAGTTTAGGAAGCTTGGACTTAGCGCAAAGAACTCTCCTTGATTATTTTGGAGTCGGAACAGCTGTAAAGGTTTCAACTTCAATAGAGAAGCAAGCAACCATAAACTTTCCAGAGGTCTTTAACCTGATAATAATGAACCCTCCGTTCACGAGGGCTACTGGAAGAGGAGGCAGAGAAGGAGGAGGGCTTTTCGGTTTTGTAGCTGATGAGGGTGTTAGGGAACAGCTACTCAAGTTTTACGAGAAATTTAGGGAAGGCGTCAGACGTAAAATGACTGCAGCTGCCGAAGCAGAGGGGTTTTTGAGAGAGCTCAAAACAATACTCGGTGAAAAAGGCGTGAGGCCTCTTCTTGGAGTTGGCCAGGCTGGCGAGGGGCTTCTTTTCCTTCACGTTGCTGGCGAAACTGTTGCGGAAGGAGGTAGAATAGCCTTCGTTCTGCCGAGAAGTCTTCTCTCTGGAGTTGGTTGGTTCGTCGCCCGCGCACTTTTAGCCTCAAGGTTCCACTTGGAATATGTAGTTGTCAGTTATGACTCGCAGGGAGGCTATAATTTCAGCGAATCTACAGCTCTGAGCGAGTGTCTCATCGTTGCAAGGAAAGTGCATGAGCACAGTGAAAATGAAATGACATGTATAGTAACTTTACTCAAGAAACCCAACAGCGCGCTTGAAGGTGTCTGGCTAGCTCATGAAATCATAGAAAAATACAATAAAGCTGACGAAATTGATGCGGTAGCAAAGGGCTATCATGCAGGCAATTATGTGAAAGCAGGCGGATGTAGTGGTGTAGTCTACACCGTTCCTCGGCGACTATTGCTTAATCATTTGGACAACTGGGGGAAGTTATTAGCATTTACAAATCCGCAGCTTTCAATCTATGCATTAGAATTGCTTGAGGGTAAAATAGGGCTTGGAGAGACAAGAATAAGCGTTCCAATTAAAAGACTTGGAGAAATAGCTACCGTTGGGATCGATGCACACCAATTCCACGACAGCTTCCGGAGGGTCGAAGAAGCGCCAAGCGCTCTACCATGCTTATATGGTGGAGAGGAAGAGGTACGAAGCAGACTCCAAGCTGAACCAAATGCGTATATTCTTCCAAAAAATGACAAGGCAAGAAAAATGTTCAAAAAATTTGCAAGCGAGCTTCTTATACCGGATAGAATATGGTTTGACACAGCGCATGTAACCTCAGTCTTTACCACCCAGCCTGTACTTTCAAATATTTTCTACGCAGTTAAACTGAAAAACGTCAGCAACATTAAAAGGCTTAAAGCATTATGTGCATGGCTTAACTCTACGTGGGGAATAATGACAATTCTGGCCTGCAGACAGGAAACAAGAGGCGCTTGGATAAGGCTTAAAATGAGCCATTGGAGGCTGCTACCAATCATAGATGTTACAGCGTTGCCAAATGAAAGGAGCGAAGCTCTCTCAAAAGTGTTTGACAATTTTAAGCATACCGAGCTGAAGAGACTGCCTGAACAGTACTCCTTATGTCAGGAGGAAAGGCTTAACCTTGACATGGAAGTGTTAAAGGCTCTGGAGCCAAGCATAAATGAAGAAGAAGCTAGAAACAGAATCACGGAGCTATACCTCGATCTAAGCGAAGCTTTCAAAAAATGGATTGGCTAATTTTTAGAGTTAATACTTAAGATCGTAGCATACTTTCGCCTTAAAGTAGAATTTCGGTTATCAGCGACTAACAGAAATGTTTTATTGATTAAAACAAACGCTTTACTATCACGTAAACTTGTAAGCGAATGTAGGCTATAAAAAAGTCTCAGACGACTTTATAGAAGATTTTTCCGTAAAATTTAAGACAACTTTGAGAATAATTATCGTTTCGCCTTAGAAAGGGAGGAGAAATGAAGAAGGCGATCTTTTGGATAGTTTTGATGTTATTGTTAATAAGCATGTTAGCATCGACATTTATCACTCAACCTGTTAAAGCAGAGTCAAAGATCGTCTCTAAAACTTTTTCTGACGACTTTAGCCAAGACACTGGAATGTGGGAGTATCTTGGTTTTGCATGGCCGTCATATTGGGGAGAAGATGCAAAGTATGTGGCATACAGGGATGCTGAAAAGGGACATGTAGTGTTAACTCCAGCTGAGCCTCACTTAGCTGGCGCGATATGGTTTAAATGGGAATTCACTTCGCCTTTCACTGTTAATTTCAAGTATCTGGCTGGTGGGGGTTCGGGAGCCGATGGGTTAGTCATGATGTTCTATCATGAGAAGCCGCCCTATCTATGGAGCGGAGCGTGCTTATCATTTATTGGCTCTGGCTACGGAATAGAATTTGACAACCACTATAACTATCTGGAAGACGAATACGGCGGCCCACCAGTAACAGACCCTTCAGAGAATCACATAGCAATCATCAAAGACAACCCGTCAAACCATTTAATTTACGTAGATGACCAGCGAACAGAAGATAACGTTTGGCACAGCGTTACAGTAGATGTCGACTACTCATCAATCACAGTATATGTAGATTCACAGCAAGTAATTCAATGGCAAGGCACAATCGATAGAACATATGGAGGCTTCGGCTTTGCTGGCACAACTGGTAGTTTAACTAACCAACACTTAATCGATGATTTTTCAATCACAATTAAGGATTGGATTATTGCAGATATTTTTGATTTCCCAATAGGTAAACCCCGTTTACTTGGTGGAAGTGGTTTTGTAACTGAGAGGAATGATGGTGATGGATGGTATAACGCTCAAGATTTTGGAGAATATAATCCTGATATGAGAGGGTACCATCCGGGAGAAGATTGGAATACGGAGGCTGGAGGAGATACAGATATCGGTGAACCTGTCTATGCTGTTGCAAATGGAATCGTGTATGCTAAACGGAGCAGTTTAGGGGAAGGACTGGGGGGCGGTATTGTGATTAAACATTTTCTTGCAGATGGTAGCGAAGTCTATTCCGTATATGTGCATATAGACCCTAATGAAAACCTTAACGTTGATCAGGTTGTGGCACGTGGCGAACAAATAGGCAGAATTGCTGATATAAAATATCCAGCCCACCTCCATTTTGAAATACGTACGATACCAGTGGATCCAAATGACTGGTATCCAAACGATATTGGAAATGGATATTATGAGAGCGTAGAAAAAATGCAGGAGGATGGTTTTACAGTTGATCCATCATACTTTATATGTTCCCATTTTGGGCGAATTTACGGTATTCCCGTGGAGTTCAGATTCACAAGAGATCTTAGCAAAGGAATGGACAATCCTGAAGTAAGGTATTTACAAATCTTACTAAATCTTGATCCTGACACGCAAGTGGCGAAGTCTGGTATAGGCTCAGCTGGCAGTGAAACCACGTATTTTGGAGATCTGACGGAAAGTGCTGTCGAGAGATTTCAAGAAAAATATTTTAAGGATATTTTAGAACCTGCAGGGTTGCCTTCCGGAAATGGCTATGTCGGCTATTATACAAGGAAGAAACTTAATGAGATTCTGGAGATGTTCTTTACACCTCTATACAAAGAGCTTCATAGTCTTTGCGATATGGAGGAAAGAAAATCAATAATCTGGAAATACATTAAAGAATTTAAGAGCAATTATCTTCCGGAAAATTTCCCAAATGAGCTTATTTTAGCCGTCGCTGCTCAGGAAACTGGCGAATATGCACATTGGAATAATGAACATGTCGCTGATGACTGGGGACGTGGAATAATGCAGATTACGACAAATTCCTACGTGGGTGCTGGTGGTGTGGATAGCACATCTGAGGAGTGTATAAAGGCAAGAAATAGAGAGGGCAAAATCTATTCCTCAATGTATTACTCAAATACTCCAAAGGGAATTGAAGCCAACATAAAGGATGGGCTCTATGCGCTTGGAGACAAATATCAGCAGGTCAAGGAAGATAAGATACAACCGCCTGAAGGTTATACGAAAGACGAAATAATATGGATGTCCACGGTGCAAAGATATAATGGATTTAGAGCTAAGCCTTCAGTATACATATGGCATGTAGGGGATAAACTCATAAGACTCGCGAATGGCGAGTATGGAGATTTTGATGGATTTAACAAAGAGTATGCGAGGCTGTTGGGTGAGAAATTTCAGAAAGCGTATGTTCAGAAGATAACGCTTTATAGCCCTGTCCAACTACGCGTTTACGATACCTATGGAAATGTGGCAGGTTTAGTAAGCGGAGAAGTTAGGGAAGACATCCCAAATTCCATCTACGACAATGAAACCAGAACCGTCTTAATTTTCTTTCCTTCCAAGTACTACCTTTACAACGTTATAGGAATAGATGAAGGAACTTACGGTTTGAACATAGAATCTTTTAAAGAAGGTAAATCTGTCTCTTTTACAGCTACTGAAATACCAATTTCAACCAATGCAACACATCAATACACCATTGATTGGGATACTCTATCTCTTAATGCAGAAGGCGTTACTGTTCAAGTTGATTCTGACGGCGATGGCTTTTTCGAGAAAACTTTCGTCTCAGATAGCAAGCTGACATATAAAGAGTTTATGTTCCCTACAAAGGCTACATTCACATTTAATGCCCTTTGGGAAGGCGTTAACTATCCAATTATTGTTTCCAGCAGTAACTCTACTATAGCGGACTTTAATTTCTATCAATCG
>Ga0080004_1125603_pt1 | contig 22003 bp, 16 predicted proteins | sample WasSprMetagenome_FD_69207 | JGI IMG/M metagenome (GOLD analysis project Ga0080004, IMG submission 69207) | Sulfidic aquatic microbial communities from Washburn Spring, Yellowstone National Park, USA - WS (SPADES assembly) (version 2) | ecosystem: Environmental > Aquatic > Thermal springs > Hot...
TTTCCCATTTCGGTTATTCTTTTTGTCAATTTTTTTATCGCTTTCCTCCTTTACTTTCCTGTTTCTTTCTAGCAACTTTAACGACCATTCCCAATGCTGGATCAAAAGTTGCCTTTCCTCAGGGGTTAGTTCAGGGATGCGCTTGAGGAGGTTCCGAAAGAGGGGGTCTTCTAGGCTGGACTTTAGATGGGGTTCGCGTAGAAGAAGGGAAAATAATTCTCCGGTTTCTGGATTGACGGCATAAGCTGGCCTTTCCCGGAAATCGGTTAATCCCAGAAGATAATCAACAGAGACCTGGAAAAACTCGGCCAGCCTTTTTAAAGTTTCTGTGTCAGGACGGCGCTTATCCTTTTCGTACATGGCTATAGTGCTCTGGCCCATATTCAATAACTTGGCCAACTCGGCCTGGGAAAGCCCTTTTTCTTTGCGTAAGGCTGCCAGTCTTTGGCCCAGCGAGGGCACAGGGATACACCTCGTTGCCAATGTAACACGCTCTGTGATATTAGGCAATATGAATCACGAAATGTTATTTTTTGCCCTGGTAACTCTTGACATAATTGCATTTTGTGATTATATTAATAACTAGTAATTAATCCTAAACGCTAAAAGCTTAAGAGATAAAGGCGCGGTGGTCCCCTTGCGGAACCAAAAGCTATATGAACTAAGATTACAGCGCAGGCTTAGCCAGAGGCAAGTAGCGGAAGCGGTGGGTATCACCCAGAGCGGTTACGCCATGATCGAAAGGGGCTGTAGGCATCCGCGTAAAGAAACCATGAAGAGATTAGCCGAGTTCTTCGGTGTCACAGTAGATGAACTTTTCTTCCGGGGCGAATAAAAGTTTTTCTTAAACTTAAGCCACGGGGAGAACTAAAGTTGTGAACTACCTTTTACTGGTGGCCCCAGTGCTGCTATTTCTGGCGGGAGCTTTCCTGATACATCTCCGTTTTTTCCGTTTTCTGGAACAGAAATATGTAGGAAACAGGCTTTTGGTGGTGGCTTTTCTGCTACTGGGCCTGGAGGGCATATTTACGGTAGGCACTTATCCGTGGGTTCTAGTAGGGGTAGTTTTTTATGTTTTAGGTGCTGTTTTAAGTCTGGCTGGGATTTACTTTTTATTTCTTGATGTGGAAAGGACTATAACGCACCTTAAAAAGGAAGCGGAGACAGATTTCCTTACCGGCCTTTATAACCGCAAATATTTTATTAAAGCGCTAGAGGCTGCCTTGCATAAGTATGCACCGCACCGTAGATTTGCTGTGGCTATACTAGATCTGGACAATATGAAAGAAATAAATGATCGTCTGGGCCACCAAAAGGGGGATGAGGTTCTTAAGGCGGTAGGAGGAGCCCTTAAGAAAAGTGTAGGACCAGAGGATATAGTAGCTCGTTATGGAGGAGATGAGTTTGCCATCCTTTTTTGTTCAGACGGGCTGGAAGTAAAAAAGTTTCCCGAACGGTTAGCTAAAAATTTGGTATTTAACATTTCAGGGATCGGGGAGATACCGGTGAGCATTTCGGTAGGCTTAGCCTTTTATCCTGACGATGGGGAGGAGAGCAGTACTTTAGTAGCGGTTGCTGATGGCAGGATGTATAAGAATAAACTTAATTTCCATAGGAAGAAGGACAACACCTTCCATCCCCTAAAGCTACCCTGTATGTTTCAGGGGTAGCTTTTTTTACATTCTGGAGAGTTCTAGGATTATACATCCGTCCTGAATTTCTAGCTGAGTGAATTTCAATTCTAAAACAGGCGCGGGTAGTTCAATATTAAAAACGGGTTGAGGGAGGAGCACATCCCATACAGACCTATCCAGAGGTATTCCGGATAGCTCAACGCGCTGAGGGGTAAAGATTAGATTATGAGGGCCCCCTATAGCCAGGGTACCCTCAAGGAGGAAACCCGGACCGGGGATGCTTAAGGTTCCTGGAGACAACAAAAATTTTATATGCTGTAAAGTATCTTGCCCTTCCAAGAGAACTTTATTGATCCTTTGCTGGCTAAATTCTGCTACTATAGTACCACGGTCGTAGTTTAGGCGGAGTTTATCTGGTGTAAGTTTTTCCCAAGGAAATTGAGGGAAACGCTCAAAAAGGGCCATCAAGGTAGGTAAAGTTTCCTGCCAAGACCTTTCTAAAGCTAAAAGGGTTTGTTCGTATTGGGCAACTTGATGTTTAATTTTTTTAAGGGTTTCTTGCCGCGCTATTTTCATTGCTCCTAGTTTCTGTTCAACCCGGGTTATCTCTAAAGCAGCCTCGGCTACCTCTTTTTCCTGGTGCTCTATGGTTTCTCTAAGCTTTCGGGCTTCTTTGTAAAGGTTTAGATGCTCATGTACCTGATTAAAAAGGAAGCGCACATATTGCTGGAGCAATTCCCAGCGGATAAAAAAATCGGCCCAATTTTGGCTAAGGATAGCTGCCATAAAATAGGGACCTATCGTATGTCTTTGGAAAAATTGGAGGCTGTAATTAAAATTTTTTTGGCTGGCGGACAGCTTCTTGGCTAATTCCTTTTCTTTTTCTTGGGCTAAAGCAAGCTTTTGGATTAAGCTTTGGTGGCGGGCGGTTAAAGCAAGTTTTTGGGCAGCTAGAGCCTGAAGGCTAGCGTCTATATGGAGGATCTCCTGAAAAAGGGCATACTCCTGGCTCTGGGTATCCATAAGACGTTGCTTAATTTCTTCTTGAGGTTTTATATTTGCAGCTAAGCTGTTTCCGGGTAGTGTAAATAAAAAAAATCCTAGTACCAGGATGGCTACTAGCTGCATAGGCTTTTCCTCCTTGGCCCAAAATATTCGCCAAAGAGGAGAAAAGTTCCTTCTAGTTTATGGAAAAAAATTACATAAATGATGGCAAGTTACCTGCCATCCTGCCCCATCAATAATAAGTTACCAATAAAGTTGCTGAGCGCAGGTAGCAGTGTTGGCTGTATCCTGTTCTATCAATAATGATAGGTTACTCCATAGCCTGCCCGGGGGTATTCCCAAATTATATTTTCTGGACATATTTGCTGGCAAGCGCCGCATTCCACGCAGCGGGAGTAGTTAATCTTAAGGGCATCTTCTTCCCACTCGAAAACTTGGCTAGGACATATATAGGTACACGGTTTATTGGCGCAGAGCAAGCAATTTTTAGGTTCACGTAGGGAAATATGGGAGGTGTTGTCTACGTTTATTTCTAACAAGGGCAGGGGATCCCCAGGGAATTTTGCTTCCAGCATTATAAAGCCTCCCAGTGGCGGAGTGCAGCCCAAAGATCACTTAGAGTTTTTAAGGGAAACTGTTTAGATCGAATAATGCTTACGAGGCGTGCTCTTTTTTCTTTTTCATTCAAAAAGTCTACGGTAAAAAACTCGTTAGCCAATTCATTAAGAATACTACTTATTAGATAATCTGCGTCCGACCAGTTTTGATAATACTGTAAATCACTACGACGGGCCTTAATATCTTCCATAAAGAAGGCTTCGTTTATTTTTAAGGCGTAGTTGGCCAGCATTTTAGCCGAAAAGTCGCCTTTAGCTTTGGCCTGGACTACGGTCTCGGCAGCGTATTTACCCGAAAGCATGGCCAGATCAGTACCCCTGCGGCCGCTGATCATCAGGGCAGCATCCCCTACTACCAGCACATTATCTCCATAAAGCTTAGGGAGGAAGGTGTATCCGCCTTTGGGGATCATGTGGGCCTGGTATTCGACAAGTTCTGCACCCTGGATAATCCTCTTCACGAAGGGGTGCTCTTTTAGCCGCTTAAGGAGCATATAAGGGCTGAGACCTTGGGAGGCTAGTTGATTTAGATAGCCCCCTACTATAAGGGAAATGGTATCTTTGTTGGTCCAGAGGCCGGCTTTACCGATGGCCGTGGAGGTAGGAAAGCCCACCATCCCTATAATAGCTCCTTCGTTGTTTTCCAACTGGAAGCGGTCGTTGATCTTTTCCTCGGGCAGGCTTAATACTTCTTTAACGTAAAGGGTATAAGCATAGGCAGGCGGCACCTTAGGGAGAAGGCCGGCCTTGGCGGTCAGAAAGGGAAGGACGCCCTCGGCTATAATAACTACATTGGAAAGCAAAATCTCCCCGTTGTCCAGCCTTACGCCTTGGACGGGCCCGCGGGTGAAAAGGCCTTTATCAAAAACAAAATCACGCGCGTGGGCCTTAAGATGAACTACCGCTCCTGCTTTAGAGGCTTCCCCTGCCAGCCAGCGGTCGAACTGGGAGCGGAGCACGGTAAATTTATTATAAGGCTGGCGGGCAAAACGCAGGCTGCCAAAGCCTATACGTACGGCCGAATCGGTATGCAAAAACCAAAGTTCTTCTGTTACTACCGGCCGCTCTAGAGGGGCTGTTTCCCAAAAAGCCGGGAGGATCTCAGCTACAGGTTGAGCGTAAATGGTCCCGCCGAACACGTTCTTGCAGCCAGGGAACTGGCCCCGCTCTAGCAAGGCCACCGAAAGACCGTTTCTAGCCAGGGTAAGGGCGGCGGTGCTGCCCGCGGGTCCTGCGCCTACGACAATGGCATCATAGGTATCCACTATTTACTTCTCCCTAAACCTGAATTATTTTTTGAAACTCTATTTACTTAGTATGAACCCGGAAAAAATTTTTATGCTGGCTCACAAGTTCAAAATAGAGTGATAACCCTAGAATCTTTGGGTGAAATCAGCTTTTAGAGAGAGCCACTGGTATGGTTTTATCGAGATGTATTTTTATTTATGATTGCCCATGAGAATCTGAGTAACATAATTTTAAACTGCTCTTAAGAAAACTTTAACTTATTGGCAAAATAGACGTAATATTTAGGTATTACAATTAAACTGTCAGGTTTCACCTTTATGCAAATGGGGGTTAAAACATGACGACCGTATTGGTCGTCGACGATGAAGTCTCCATTCAGCAGCTTATACGTTTTAATTTGGAACGGGCCGGATTTGAGGTAGTAGTTACCGGTGATGGACCTAATGCTTTAGTTCTGGCCCGGGAGACTTTTCCTGACCTTATAATTCTCGATCTTATGTTGCCAGGCTTTGATGGGTTTGAAGTGTTGCGGCGGTTAAAAGCTGATGAAAAGACGGCAACCATTCCTGTAGTTATCCTTTCGGCTAAAAGTGAGGAACTAGATAAAGTTCTCGGGCTCGAATTGGGTGCAGACGATTATATTACAAAACCCTTCGGCGTAAGAGAATTGTTAGCAAGGGTAAAAGCATGCCTTAGAAGACCATGTAAGGAACTCTCGGAGCAGGGAGTACCAGAAATCATCCAAGTAGGTCCATTCTTAATGGACCTACGGGAACGCCGTTTTTATATAAGTAATAGGGCGATTGAACTAGCTCCTAAGGAATTTGAACTTATGCGTTATTTCTTGCTAAATGAAGGCAAGTTGGTGCGCCGGGAGGTTTTATTGCAACAAATATGGGGTTATAACGGGGAGGCAGATACAAGGACGCTGGATGTTCATGTGCATCGTTTACGACAGAAGATTGCACTTGATCCTTCTATACCTGCCCGTATAGAAACTGTTCGTCAAGTAGGATACCGGTTATTGGTAGGAATAGAATAGTAGCGTGGGCAGGGGGTAAATAAAATTTTAAGTTGATTTAAGTTAATGTTTACATAAATACAATTAAATGTTAATAGAGAAGTTCTTAAAATTGCTATCGGTAAATATTATCCACTTAAATATATTATCCACTTAAATAAGGCATTAAGAAAAAATATTTCAAGGAGGGGGAAAATACAATTATGAAACTTACCATCAACACCAAAATGTCGGTTATTTTACTAGCATTTACGCTGATGGTAGCTGGAGTTATTTCAGGATGTAGTTTCCAACATCCAAAACAACAAGCTTCTCAGGAGAACAAGGCTACCGCCCAAACCGCTTCCATAACTCTCAGTGGTGCTGGTGCATCTTTCCCTTATCCTCTTTATAGCAAATGGATCCAGGAGTATAAAAAGCTAAAACCCAATGTCAATATTGATTACCAATCTATAGGTAGCAGCGGAGGTATTAACAACATTTTAAATGAGACGGTGGACTTTGCAGGTAGCGACGCTCCTATGACAGATGAGCAATTGGCTAAAGCGCGGGGACCAATTTTGCATATTCCTACAGTAGCGGGTGCTGTAGTAATTACTTATAATTTGGAAGGCGTAAATAAACCTTTACAACTGAGTCCGGAGGTTGTTGCTGAAATATTCCTGGGTAACGTCACCAAGTGGAACGACAGTAAGATTGCTTCTCTTAACCCTAATATTAAATTGCCCGACAAGAATATTGTAGTTGTTCACCGTTCGGACGGTAGCGGTACCACTAATATCTTTACCGACTACCTCAGTAAAGTAAGCCCTACCTGGAAGGAAAAAGTGGGGAAAGGCACTTCCGTGCAGTGGCCGGTGGGTATTGGAGCCAAAGGTAATGAAGGGGTAGCCGGTACTGTTAAACAAACACCTGGCAGTATTGGCTATGTAGAACTGGCCTATGCTATACAAAACAAATTACCCTATGCTTTTATTAAGAATAAGGCAGGTAAGTTCGTAGAACCAAGCCTGGAAACTACTACAGCGGCTGCGGCAGGAGCAGCGAACATTATGCCCGAAGATATGCGTGTATCTATTACAGATCCTCCCGGGGAAAACGCCTACCCTATAGCGGGTTATACGTACATTCTAGTCTACAAGGATCAGAAGGAAGAGCTTAAAGGGAAGGCCTTAGCCGAGTTTCTCTGGTGGGCCATACATGATGGTGAAAAATACGCCAAGGACCTTTTATATGCCCCCCTGCCGGAGAATGTAGTTAAGAAAGCGGGGGAGAAGATTAAACAGATTAATCGCCAGGGTACACCATTTATTAGGTAGTACTGTAATAGGTACTCTGCTTCTCGGGAAGACCTAAGGGAAAGGAAAACCTGAACGAATAACTGGCCAGGTCGGGGAGTTGCTATAAAAGCGACTTCCCCGTCTGTGTTTATAGGATTTGGTGCTTGCTGGCCTCCTTAAAAGGATTAGACTAAAACGTACGACATGATAACATTGAACTATAATAGGGGGCACTGTAAACTTAGCTCCCTAAGTACTTTGGAAAATCTCCGTGTAGAACCCATAAATAGCCTTAGGGGATGTGGTATTGACTGAATGCCAGAAGCGCGGTAATGTAGCCTTAGCTGGCCTCTGGCGGAGGCAGAAGCTGGTGTGTTATGGTTGTTTATTACCCTACCGTTTATACTACACCATAGTTTTCCAGACAGTAAGGAGAGAGAGGATTAGGGGGTACTTGCATTGCTTTTTGCCCTACCGTTTGTCATCGGATTGGTTGTGGCGGCCATCCTGTATTTTTTGGTGGGTTGGTGGGGGTTTTGGGTTGTTTTCCCCTGGATTGGATTTTCCATCGCTCTGGGAACATATTTAATGGCAAAATTGCCCCGCAACAAGAGAAATATAGGAAGGCGGGTCGCCATTCTGATGGTGCTACCAGCGCTTTTATTATTTGTTCCAATTGTAAACAATGAAAACTTTCAATTAGAAGGCGTAGTCTTGCTGGTGCTGGCTGGCTACTTTTCTAAAGGGGTCATCCATTACATGGTCGCCAAGGTGTTTGGGCCGTTGATCTGGGGCCGGGGATTTTGCGGTTGGGCCTGCTGGACAGCGGCGGTTCTGGACTGGCTACCGGTTAAAAAAGCTGGTCGGGTTCCGCCGGAGTTGAAAAAAATAAGGTACTTGACCTTCATCATTTCAGTTTTATTGCCGGTAGTTTTGGTATGGTTTTTAAACTATGACGTGCGGAATGACTACCTGCACAAGACCGAAATACTGTGGATGTTTGTCGGTAATGCACTTTATTATTTGATCGCCGTACCACTAGCCTTTATCTATAAAGACCGGCGAGCTTTCTGTAAGCTTGTCTGCCCAGTGCCCGTGGTGATGAAACCGCCGGCCGCGGTGGCACTGGTTACTATTGCGCCGTCTGGGAAACCTGGGGTAGCTTGTATAAAGTGCGGCCAGTGCAATCGAGCCTGCCCGATGGATGTTGACGTAATATCTTTCATTAGCCGGGGGAAGAGAGTCCGAGACACTGAATGCATTTTATGTATGGAATGCCGGCTGATTTGCCCCACCGGGGCCATTGCCTAAGGTTGGCGCGGGCAGAGAAAGAAGCTGGGTGTCCTGGTTACGGGCGTTGCCGGCACTTGGATTTTTGCTTCATCGTTTACCTTTTTGGGCAGGTAGTCCATAAGAGCTGGTTATACCCTTGCGTTTTATTCTCCTGATATAGGCCCATCGAGGAAGCCATGGGCCCTAGGCCCCTGGAAGAGCTTCTGATGAGGTGGGTGGAAGCCCCGTCCAGAACCTGAGGCATTATAATTAGAAAAGCAGCGCCAAGCCACCCTAGGAGTTAACTGACCGAACAGAGGCTTTCTTGGAGTACACCGGCTTTCTGCATCTTTTGCGAAAGCTTTAACAAATAATTTACTAAAGTTTAAAAGAAAAGTAAAACTCGTTTAACTTTGGTTTAATTTACCCTTAGTACCATAAACGTAGAAATTAATCTTAAAGGAGGTTTTGGCATGAGGTTTAGCTATTTCCCAATCAAAGGTACCGGCTACCAGAGGTTGTTATCCCTCGTTCTTATTATTGCCTTGCTAGCCTCCACGTTTCTAGTAGTAACACCAGCCAAAGCAGGAAGTGATGTGGTCAAGAACGTTATAATCCTGGTGGGCGACGGTATGGGCTCTGCCCATACGACTCTGGCGCGCTGGTACAAGGGAAGCCCCTTAGCATTGGACGAAATGGTAAGCGGGGCAGTCCGCACATACTCTGCCGAATCTTTGATTACTGATTCCGCTCCAGCAGCTACCGCTTTTGCCACCGGTTTTAAATCTAACGATAAGCTGATCGGCATCCTGCCCTTTACGGTTACTGTACCAGGTCTAGCGCCTGTCAGTCCAAAAGACCACTATAAACCGGTAGCCACCCTCCTGGAGGGAGCTAAGCTTTTGGGTAAAGCAACTGGGATAATTGCCACGTCCAATGTACAACATGCTACGCCGGCGGCTTTCACTTCCCACTGGCATGACCGCAACGATTATAACGAAATAGCTAAGCAGCAGGTTTACCAACAGATAGACGTAGTTCTTGGAGGAGGTAAGAAATACCTGCTACCTAAAGAACTGGGAGGCACGCGCAAGGATGGCTTAAACTTGCTGGAAGAGCTTAAGAGTATGGGCTATAAGATTGTAACTAATACAGAAGAATTGTTGCAGGTTGAAGCGAACAAACTATGGGGACTTTTTGCTGATGATGCCATGGCCCACGATTTTGACCGCGACCCGGCCAAAGAACCCAGCCTGGCCCAGATGACCAATAAGGCTATTGAAATCTTATCGAAGGATCCGGATGGCTTCTTTCTTTTCGTGGAAGGAAGCCAGATCGACTGGGCTTCCCATGCCAACGATCCCATAGGGGTTATAAGCGACACTTTAGCCTTCGATGAAGCTGTAAAAGTAGCTTTAGAGTTTGCCAAAAAAGATGGCCAGACGCTGGTAGTAGCCTTTAGCGACCATGGCAACGGCGGGATGAGCATTGGCAATAAGGCCAGCGACCATATATACACTAAGCTCAGTTATGCCCAGGTCATTGAACCTTTACGCAGAGCTCGTCTAACAGGAAAGGGAGTAGAGGCTAAGTTAAACGCTGACCGGAACAATATCGTAGAAGTTATGGCTCAATACTACGGTATAAGTGATTTGACGCCAGAAGAGATTGAGGCCATACGCCAAGCCAAACCCGGCTCCTTAAATTATGTGATTGGTCCAATGCTAAGCCGCAGGAGTTACATCGGCTGGACTACCAACGGACATACCGGCGAGGACCTCTTCCTTTATTCCTATGGCCCTGCTAAACTATCGGGGACGTTGGAGAATACTGAGATTGCCCGTCGGATAGCTACTGCTATGGGATTAGACCTAGCTAGACTGAGTCAAGATCTGTTCCAGCCTGTTCGGGAAGTTTTCAAAGAGGCCAATGTTATATGGGATACCAGCAACCCCTACTTGCCAAAAGTAATTATTGAAAAAGGCGGAGTGAGAGCTGAACTACCAGTGGGCACCAATGTTATATTGGTTAACGGTTCAAAGCGATACCTGCCCAGCCTAGTAGTTTATAGCCAGCCACGGGGTATCACCTATATTCCGACGTCAGTTACTCAACTATTAAACTAACCCTTCCTGCCCAAGGGGCATAACCACTTATGAAAATAGTGCGGAGGGCTCTTTCCGTACTAACCGGCCATACTGTTCGAACCTGCCTGGGACAACCATTAGTCCTTCCAAATAATTAGGGAAGTGGCGGGGATGCTGGCCACCGAAACTTAAAAGGTACTGGGCACCAGCGTCCCCGTCACTTTAGTGCTGAGCAAGTATGATTGCCCGGGAGGATGTATAGGGCAATGGGGTGAACAGGGTTCTGTTCGGTCGCTTGGAGAACATTTATTGGACCATTAAGGAATTAGTAAGATTCGCCTCCCGCAGCAATTTATTTTTGCGCTATTCAATTAAGGAATCCCCCTTGATAGCCAGGTTGGAATGGGCTGTATCCCACCGTAAATCCACGGGTATTATTTTTCTAGATATCGTGCAATTTCACGAAGTCCAGTATTTACATGGAGCCTGGATAGCTGCTCACTTGTTGGGGTTAATAGAGAAGACGTTGCGTGAGTACATAACTGGACTTTTGCCGCAATCTGAAGTTTTGGCGGTGGAGAACTTATGGGCGGATGATTTTGTCGTGTTATTTGCCTCTAATGAAGACTTGGCTTCCGAAAAACTTTTTGAGGCCACACTAACCTTACGCTTGTTCCTTAAAAAGGTATTGTGTGAAGAATTTCTACGCCTAATCGGGAGGCACTTGGAGTTCCATGTTGGCTATGCCCTCCTTGAACCTGTTCCTGCTTTAAAACCTGAAATAAAGCTATATATTGCTCTGAAGGAAGCTCAAAAGATGGCCAAAGGAGTTATTAATCTACATACTGTTAAACTTAGGAAAGAATTTAAAGAGTTACTGGATAATAAAGGGTTTAAAGTAGAATACCAACCAATTGTCTTTCTTTCTTCCGGGGAGGTTTTGGGGTGGGAAGCCTTAATCCGCGGAACACCTCAAAGCTCTTTTGAAAGGCCAGAGGTTATCTTTGGCTACGCCGAAGAACTAGGGCTCTTATATCTCACGGAAAAAGTGTGCCGGGCCATTGCTATTAGCAACATTAACGGCTTGGGACCTGAACAGAAGCTTTTTTTGAATGTCCATCCTCGCACAGTTAGCGATCCCCAATTCGTCCGGGGAGAAACTCTTAATATGCTACGAGAATATGGCCTTGTACCGCGGAACGTCGTTTTTGAGATTACAGAACACCATAACATTAAAGATTATATATCCTTTATACGAACCTTAGAGCATTATCGTAGTCAAGGGTACCAGGTGGCGGTGGATGACGTGGGCGCTGGGTTTTCGGGGCTTTATTCTATTGCCGAGATACGACCAGATTTTATCAAAATAGATATGTCTCTGATCAGAGATATAGATAGCAATCCAGCAAGACAAGCTGTAGTGGAATCTCTGGTTACCCTGGCCGGAAAAATCAATTCTCGCGTTATTGCCGAAGGAATAGAAACCCAGAACGAACTGAATACTTTGCTAGCTTTAGGGGTTCACTACGGGCAGGGCTACTATCTAGCCCGGCCGGCTTTCCCCAAGCCCAATGTATCCTCAGAAGTTATAAGATACATCAGGCGTTACAACAGGGATAATTGGAAGAGGGGCTCCCTCCAGGGCCTTACTATTGGTGACCTGGTTGTACCAGCCCTAACGGTAGAAGGAGATATGCCGGTTGCTGAGGTTAAAGAGAAGCTAGATGCCACCAGGCAGCCTTTAAGCGGAGTGGTGGTTGTAAGAGGCGCTCACCCCATTGGCCTGGTGATGCGACACAACTTAAATCGCCTTTTAAGCTCCGCCTACGGCGTTTCTCTGTACTCCCGCCGCCCTGTTGCCTCGGTAATGGATGCCTCCCCTCTAATAGTAGAGGGCGATATGGCCCTCGAACAGGTTGCTGAAATAGCCATGAACCGGGAGCAAGAAAAGCTCTATGATGATGTAATTGTAATTACCAACGGTGCGCTGTTAGGCGTGGTACCGATACAAAGACTGGTGGACGCGCTGGCCCGTATCCAAATAGAACTGGCCAAAGGGGCCAATCCCCTAACCGGGTTGCCTGGTAACGTGGCCATCGAAGAAGAAGTGACCAGAAGGAAGAGAGCAGAAGAGCCCTTTACTCTTATATATGCAGACCTAGACGGCTTTAAAGCCTACAACGACACCTATGGGTTCGAAAAGGGGGATATGGTTATTACATGGCTTGCGCGCATACTTTCCTACGCTGCTAAGAAATACGGGACTGAAAAAGATTTTGTAGGACATATCGGTGGCGATGACTTTGTTATAATTACGGTACCGGAATGTGCGGAGCAAATTTGCAAATCAGTTATTCGGCTTTTCCAGCGCCTTTCAAGGAAGTTGTTTCCACCAGAGGAGGGGGCTAAAGAGAAGTCCTGCTGCGGGGGCTTAGCCGTGTCTCTGGCTATCGTAGATTGTTTGGAACCTCAAAGCTATAAAAGCTTAGGAGAAAGGGCGGCTCAGCTTAAAAAGTATGCCAAATCACTACCGGGATGTGTATACGTTCGGGATAGACGGCGACCTTTGGAATAGCATAATTGTTGCCGAAAATGGGAGTGAGCCTATTAAACCGGAAATTTCATTACTACATTCTTAAAATTAAGGACTTTTATAAGGGGAAAAGTTAACAAAATTGACCCTTAAAGGTCTCAAATAATTTCAGCGAGTTCACGCAAGTTCATAGCAGTAACTGAAAGGGTTTCTAACGCACCGGCTGCTTCATGGGTACTTTGGGCTTGTTCTTGGCTTATGCCGGATATAACGGCGAGCTGATCATACATAGCCTGGACATCTTTTCTGATTTCCTCCAGGACCTTCTGGATTTCTTTTACCGCCTGAGTGCTGTTGGAGGCTAATTTACGGATCTCTTCCGCCACTACCGAAAAACCCCTGCCATGTTCTCCTGCTCGAGCAGCTTCTATCGCAGCATTTAGGCCTAAAAGTTTAGATGTTTCTGCTACTTCTTGGACGAACCCTAAAATGGCATCGGTTTTCTTAATTTTTTCGCGAATATTTTCTCCTAACTTTAAAAGTTTATTTTGGCTCTCGGCTAGCTGGGTGGCTGCGGTTGCTAACTCTTGCATAGTAGCCGTTATTTCTTCAAGGGTGGCGCTGATATTGTTGGCTGCTCCAATAGTTTTTCTTGGTTTTTTAAGCTAACACCTATCCCCAAGGCTCCAACGACCCGGCCCTCTTTATCCCGGATCGGGATAGCAGTGGATTTAAAAGGAACGCCCAGGACTTGTTCCGGGATGACTTTCCGGCTTGGACTACCGGTTTTGAGGGCTTCTTCGATAGTACCCCCAACGGGAACTGCCATACCCGGTTTTACTTTTAGATCCAGCTCTTGACCCCGGAAGTAAGCTAGGTACTTTTCCCGATCCGTAACCGAAATAGTACAGTCGAGGGGAAAGCAAGCTTGAAATAACGGAGCTAGCTCTGCCAACCAATAAAGAAGGGGATATTCTTCTCCACCTGCCAATTTATCGGGCCTCCTTTTGTGTTTTTCTTTCTCTTAACATCGGCAGCACAGGTTAACAACGTATAGGTAAAAAATTTATAATTTAAACGGCCCTAAATTTGTAATCTTTATAGATCCGGGGAACACGGTAGCCTATGGAAGTTAACACTTCATAGCTAATTGTCTCTAGCCAACTCGCCATCTCATCTGCGGTAATGGCTTCCTCCCCTTGCCTTCCCAGGAGAACCACCTCCGTCCCAGGGGCGACTTCTTCTTCCAGGCGGACCATAAGCTGGTCCATGCATATCCTCCCTACAACTGGTGCTCTTTTCCCTCGTACCAGGACCCATCCCCGGTTGGACAAAATGCGCCGGTATCCATCGGCATATCCCACAGGGATGGTGGCGATGATTTCTTCTCTTGAAGACTCATAGGTCCAGCCATAGCTTATAGGGGTACCGGGAGGCACGCGTTTTACCTGGGTTATCTTAGCCTTCCAGGTTAAGGCCGGCCATAAATCTACACCAGAAGCCCCCGGCCGGGGATGATAACCGTAAAGGGCTATACCCACCCGCACCATATCCAGGTGGGAAGGCGGGTACTCTAAAGTAGCTGCGCTGTTGGCAGCATGCTTTAAAGAGATGTTTATCCCTTCTTTTTCCAACTTCTTTATAACTTGTATAAATTTTTCTAGCTGCCGGGCAGTTTTATCCTTTTCTACCTCATCGGCACACGCAAAATGGGTAGAAATACCTTCGAGGATTAATGGCCACTCTTTTATCTTGTGGCAAAAGGCTACTACCTCCTCATCCTTTCTTAAACCTATCCTCCCCATCCCGGTATCCACTTTAATATGCACTATCGCCTTCTTCTTCTGCCGGAAAGCTTCTTTAGCCAGGGCTTCGGCTTGGGGTAAAGAAAAGATAGTAGCCGCAATGTTATGTTCTACCACTAATTTTGCAGCCTCTGGCGGAGGGGGACCTAAGAGAAGAACGGGAGATGTAAAGCCTTTTTGTCTTAAGGCTAGGGCCTCCTCTAAAGTAGCCACACCTAAAAAGGAAGCCCCTTCTTCCAGGGCTACACGCGCAACTTCTGCGGCACCATGTCCATACCCGTTGGCCTTGACCACGGCCATTACTTTTACCCCGGGTTTAAGAACTTTTCTTATCTCTTTTAAGTTGTGGCGGATGGCATTTAAATCAACTTCTGCCCAGGTCCGCCCGAGCAGTTGTCTTTGTACCACAGAGTTTCCCCCGCCCTCTAAGGTTAAAAATGGGAACCGCTGTTTCATCCCTTATAAAGACTTATAAAAAATTGTGAAGCTACACCCGGCCTTCGCCGAGGTACTTCCTGGTTTCAGCCACTAAGACCCCATTTAAAGCCAGCAAAGCGATAAGGTTGGGAATGGCCATGAGGGCATTAGCTATATCGGCAAAGGACCAGACGACCTTTAAAGTAGTCACCGAGCCCACAAAGACCATTATAACCCATAACCAGCGATAAGGGTAGACAGCCCGGGTACCGAAGAGATATTCTACAGCCTTCTCGCAATAGTAGGACCATCCTAAGATAGTGGAGTAAACGAAGGTTAAAAGACCTACGCTAAGGACTACAGGGCCTATTACACCTACAGTGCTGAAGGCCTGTTTGGTCAAGGCAGCACCGCTCAAACCCGTAGTCCAGCTCCCAGTATTAACCAAGACCAACCCGGTCATGGCGCAGACTACCACGGTATCCCAGAAGGTCCCCGTGCTGGATACCAGGGCCTGCCGTACCGGATTGCTGGTCTGGGCCGCAGCGGCCACAATGGGCGCGCTACCTAAACCCGATTCATTGGAGAAAAGGCCGCGGGCTATACCATACCGCATAGCAGCCATCACTGTAGCGCCGGCAAAGCCTCCTACCGCGGCCTGGCCGGTAAAGGCGCTCTTGATTATTAAGGCGATAGTCTGGGGTATGGCTTGGTAGTTAAAGGCCAAGATAATGAGGCATCCTAAGATATAAAATACAGCCATGAAGGGCACCAAAAGTTCACAAACCCGGGCGATACTTTTTATACCGCCGATAATAACCAGGGCCGTAAGGAAGGCCAATATAAGTCCTGTGATCCAACCGGGGATACCGTAGGAAGCTTTAAGCATTTCCGCAATGGAGTTAGCCTGGACCGAGGATCCAATACCGAAACCGGCGATGGCGGTGAAGAGGGCAAAAAGGATACCGAGCCAGCGGAGTTTCAATCCCCGTTCTAGCACATACATGGGGCCGCCGGCCATCTCGCCCCGCTCATTGGTAATGCGGTACTTCACCGCTAGTAAAGCTTCAGAATATTTGGTAGCTATACCGAAAACACCGGTAATCCAGAGCCAGAAAACCGCCCCCGGCCCTCCGGCTGCCACCGCTGTAGCCACACCTACGATATTCCCCGTCCCGATGGTAGCAGCTAAAGCGGTCATCAGGGCCCCAAAATGGCTGATATCCCCCTCCCCTTCACGGGTCCGGGTAAAGGAAAGTTTAATGGCCTTACCTAGGTAGCGCTGGATACCTAAACGAAAAGTAAGAAAAATGTGGGTGCCTACTAATAAAATGAGCATGGGTGGTCCCCAGACTATATCACTCAACTTTCCCAAAAAAGCTTCTAGAGCTTGCATAGCTTCCCACCTTTCCTGAAAATTTAAGGAAAAAATTTAGGGAGGAAACAACGGCCCCATTTTACATTTTATTTCTGCTTGCTCTATATCTTGCAAGACCTGTGCCAAGCTTTTGAATCTCCCTACGGATCTCCTCTCTTAAAAGGGCAGGAGGGATTTCCTTAAAGATTCTAGTTTCAGCACTTGTGGAAAGAAAATTTTCCATTGGCAACTCTTTTATACAATTCCTCGAAAAAATAGCCTGGGAAAAAGGGACCTATAGCTTTTCTCTTTTGGTATGGATAATGCAAGGGATGAAAGAGGATAAAAATGCGGAAAAGCTTCCGGACGGCTCGAAGGTGAAAGCGGTATAGAGTTGAACAAACAGGGTGGTAATGCGAGTGGGGCTCATTAAGTATAGAAAGTGAAGGCGTCATGGTAGGAAAAGTAGAGGTGAAGACAGAAAATTAGTATAGTAGAAAAAGGGGGTGAAAAAAGTGCAGCGCTTCCGCTTCCGAATCCGCTTCACCGACCGGGTGGGGATGGTACGGGATGTGGCCGCGGTGGTAGCCGACCATGGTGCTAATATTTTATCCTTAGAAGTTAAACCCGGGGAAATGCATCTCCAGATCGAGAACGTTTCGGAGCCGGTGCTGGTCAATATATTACAAAAACTACAGACTATTCCTGATGTCCTGGAAGTCACGCCAGTAGAATGGTTACCCCATGAGCTAGCTCATCAGCGGCTGCAAGCTATCTTTGAGGCTGTAGATGAAGGAATACTGGTGGTCAACGAGCAAGGTACCATCACGCTCTGTAACCGTAAGGCTACCGAAGTGCTGGGCTGGGGAGATACTCTTATGGGGAGTTCTCTAAAAGAGCTGGGCTTCCCCCAGGAGGTTCTCCAGTCCTTGACGGTAGGGCGCCTTAGTCAACAAGAGGTAGTGCTTAACACCCCATACGGCCGGCTGCGGTGCCTGGTCAAGAGCCAAAGGTTAATAGATGAGCACGGGAGAACCGCCGGGGCCATGGTAACCTTAGAAAAAATGTCCAAGGTGAGGCGCCTCGTCCAATCCCTCACCCAACCCGTCATGATAACCTTCGATGAGATTATCTACACGAGCCCCAAAATGGCACAATTGGTGGCCCTAGCCAAAACAGTAGCGCGGGGCAATTCCACTATCCTGCTACGGGGAGAAAGCGGAACAGGGAAGGAGCTTTTCGCCAGGGCCATCCATATGGCCAGCCCGCGGCGGGATAACCCCTTTGTAGTGGTAAATTGCGCAGCCATCCCCGAAAGCTTACTGGAAAGCGAATTGTTCGGTTATGCTGAAGGGACCTTCACTGGGGCTCTTAAAGGTGGTCGGCCCGGCCTCTTTGAATTTGCCCACCACGGGACCATCTTCCTGGATGAGGTAGGCGAGATGCCGCCCCACGTACAGGCCAAGCTCTTGCGCGTTCTCCAAGAAGGATATGTCCGCCGCTTGGGGGAAATGGTGGAAAACAAGGTAGATGTCCGGGTAATTGCTGCTACTAACCGCAACCTGGAAGAAATGGTGGCGGCGGGCACCTTCCGTGAAGATCTCTTTTACCGGCTGAATGTTATACCTATTTACCTTCCGCCCTTGCGGGAACGGAAAGAAGATATCCCCGTCCTGGTCCATCATTTTGTAAAAAAATTCAACCAGCGTTTGGGAAAGAACCTCACCCGCATCTCCCCTGCTGCCCTGGAGCGCTTGAAAGCTTATGATTGGCCCGGTAATATACGTGAGCTAGAAAATGTCATCGAGCGAGCTGTAAACTTAGCTGAGGGAGAAGAACTGGAAACCATCCATATTGCTCTTCCTGAAGGAGCCTCTCGGGAAAAGCGACTGGGTGACCTTAAAAAAGCTATAGAGGAAGTGGAAAGAGAGGCTTTACTTAAAGCCTTGAGTGAAGGAGGTAGTGCACGAAAAGCAGCCAAAATTTTGGGGGTCTCCCATACCACGGTGATAAATAAAATTCGGCGTTATCGTATCAGTGGTAATCTGTCCGGCCAGTGGAAATAAAATTTGCCACCTTCAAAGGGAGCTTAGAAAGATCTAGCAACCTCATCACTAGATTGAAACATCGAGAATTTGTAGGGTTTCCCCACGAAATCCTAAAAATTTGGCAAGGCTCTAAATCAGGGCATCAAAATCGTGGCATCAAATTTGCTAATAACCCAAAAGTAAAAGACTTCTTAACTAAAGCTGAGGCTAACACGCATTCTTTCCAGGAAGGTGGTCAAGTATGATCATAGGTTTACCCCGGGAGATTAAACCCCAGGAGCACCGCGTGGGACTAACCCCAGCCGGGGTAGATGCCTTGGTGAGGGCCGGCCATCAAGTAATAGTAGAAAAAGGTGCGGGCGAAGGAAGCGGATTTAGTGATAAGGATTACCGCCAGGCAGGAGCCCAGATACTTGCGGAGGCCAGCGAAGTATGGGCTGAGGCCGATATGGTGGTGAAGGTAAAGGAACCCCTGCCAATAGAATATGATTATTTTAAGCCGGGGCTGGTGCTCTTTACTTACCTGCATCTGGCTGCAGAACCCGAACTTACTAAGGTTCTAGCCGAAAAGCAGGTAACCGCTATAGCCTATGAGACAGTAGAGCTTCCCAATGGATCCCTTCCTCTCCTTGTACCCATGAGTGAAGTAGCTGGGCGTATGAGCATCCAGGTAGGGGCAAGCTTCCTGGAGAAACCCCGCCGGGGCAAGGGTATCCTTTTGGGAGGTGTGGCCGGAGTACCGCCAGCCCATGTGGTTATCTTAGGCGGCGGCACGGTGGGCACCAGCGCTTTAAAGCGAGCTGTAGGTATGGGAGCTAGGGTAACGGTGATAGATAAAAACCTGGACCGTTTGCGTTATCTAGATGATGTATTCCATGGCCAGATCGAAACTTTGGCTTCTAATCATTTAAATATCGCCGCCGCTGTCCAGAGCGCCGACCTGGTGATAGGCGCTGTCCTCATCCCTGGAGCCCGGGCTCCCCGGCTCGTTACAGAAGAGATGGTCCGCTCCATGGAACCGGGCAGCGTAATAGTGGATGTAGCAGTGGACCAAGGGGGCTGCGTAGAGACTATCGATCATCCCACCACCCACGAGGAACCCATTTACATCAAACACGGTGTAGTCCATTACGCCGTAGCTAATATGCCTGGAGCTGTTCCGCGCACCTCCACCCTGGCCTTAACTCACGCTACCCTCCCTTATGTGTTAGACCTGGCCAATAAAGGATGGATACAGGCCGTAAAGGAAGACCCGGCCTTGGCCAAGGGAGTAAACGTGGTCCTGGGGAAGATCACCAACCCTGGAGTAGCTGAGGCCCACGGGCTTCCCTACTATAAGCTGGAAGAGGTGCTAAAGGAGCTAGGGAACTAAAAAAGTATCTCACAACTTGGTTAGACGACGAGGGGAATTTACCGTCAAGGCGAGCCCATTACCTTGGTAGTTTACACTGAGTTCGGCAACAGGGCCCTGGGTCCTTGTCCGAGTAGTAAAAAGCTAAGGTAGTTTACGAGCAGTTTAGGAAAACAGGCCGGGAAGGATATGTAATTATTCGGGAGATAAGTAGCAGAGTATATATAAGTGGGGCTTTGGTCCGAAAAGGAAGGTTAGCAGCTTTTAAAAAACATTTTGGGGGAAGAAAAGAAAGATTACACCCCTATTTAATTGTGAATCTTAGAACGAAGACGGAGCAGAATCGGAGAGAAAGTGGAGAAATGGCGGGGAGGAGGGGTTAAGTATAGCTTAAAAGGGGTATATTGTGGTCAGAATCTTTGTAAAAAGGTTTCAGTATCGCTTAAGGAGTTCCTATATAGTTTTGGATAATTTTCCCTTGACCTAAGCTTAAGGAGAAGGGAAAATTAGATATGGGGTTAGGAATTTAAGGCGTCTTTCAGGCCATAAATTACGCTACCACGAAGAATTAAAATGGTATTTTCGAAGGAGTCATCCATGCCGTAAGTTACGGCACCGCGAAGGATGAAAATGGTATTTTCGGAGGAGGATGGGCACATTTATGGAGCTATACGAGGTTTTTAGCAGGCGCCGTAGCATTAGAAGATATAAGCCTGATATGGTTCCCCGAGAGATTATAAACAAAATTTTGGAATATGCTATGTGGGCTCCCTCGGGACGAAATTGGCAACCATGGGAATTTTTAGTAGTAACAGGGGCTAAGAAAGAGGCGTTAGCGGCTAGCTATGGAAGGATTGCTGAGCTTACTATGCCTCCGGCCGGGCAGCGCACCCCTGAACAAGAAAAGTATTTAGAATGGGCCAGAACATTGGGGGGAGCGCCTTTAGCCATCGTAGCACTGACACCCGTTTACGGGGATCCGGCTATTAGAAAGATGAACCTGGAAAGTGTTTCGGCAGCTTTCTGTTACCTTTTGCTGGCAGCTACAGCCGAGGGGTTGGGTACCTGTTGGATGACGGGCCCCTTACGCAATGAGAGCGAAGTGCGACAAGTGCTGGGGATCCAGGAAGATCGGGAGATCGTGGCTATAACTCCTATAGGGTATCCCGATGAGGAACCTGCCGCACCTCCCCGGCGAGGTGTACAGGAGAAAATTAAATGGATAGAGTAAAAGTAGAATAAGGTAAAAAAGAAGGCCCTTTTTTAATCCTTATTCTAATGCAGGATTTCAAAGTTTCTATAGGCGGAGTCATGTGTTAGGATAAGCAAACAAGTTACAATTATATCCATAACCTAAGGCCTATTGACAGGCGATAAAAGTAAAAGGTATAATAGTCTTGCATCTCATGGGGGCGTGTAGCTCAGTTGGGAGAGCGCTAGAATCGCACTCTAGAGGGCGGGGGTTCGACTCCCCTCACGTCCACCATGCAAAAAAGTTGTGGGCGCGTAGCTCAGTGGGAGAGCGCTTGACTCACATTCAAGAGGTCGCAGGTTCAATCCCTGCCGCGCCCACCAGGAAAATCAAGGCCTCCCGGGGATCCGGTAGTACTGCAAAGAACGAATTCTACTGCAACCGTACTGCAACCGGACCCGGAGGAAGGGTAAAATTTAACCGCCAGGTAATCCCTGGCGGTTGGAATGGGGTCCCAAGAGCCCTCCGTTAAGCGGAGGGTGTTTTCTTTAGTGTTAACATGCCGTCGAGCTTGGCCACGGCATCCCTTTTCAATTTCGGTGATACATGAGCATAAGTATCGGCAGTAACAGCTATCCTGCTGTGCCCTAACAGTTCTTGCACCACCTTAAGATCCTCACCGAGCTCCAGGAGACGAGTAGCATAGGTATGGCGTAAGGCGTGAAGGTTTACGTCTTCTCCTAAACCTGCCTTCTTCCTCAATTCGTAAAATTTGCGGTTAAAGTTCCTGGGATTTATAGGAGTGCCTATCTCTGTACAGAAAACTAGACCGTTGTCCTGATAGGAAGGACCGGCAAGAAGTTTCTCTTTAGCCTGCCGTGCCTTGTGAGCTTTAAGAGCTAATACCACATCCCTGGGTAAAGGAATTATCCGCCTGGCCTTTTCCGTTTTGGGTTCCTGGTAAATGGCTTTACCTTTTACTGGCGTTAATTGCTGGCGCACACGGATGGTGGCCTCCTCAAGGTCAACGTCCTGCCACTTAAGGCCGAGGAGTTCACCACGGCGGAGACCTGTCCCCAGCAAAACCTTAAAGGCCACACCCAGCCGGTTCTGTTCTAAAACCTCTAGGAACCGCT
>Ga0080004_1097108_pt1 | contig 22000 bp, 24 predicted proteins | sample WasSprMetagenome_FD_69207 | JGI IMG/M metagenome (GOLD analysis project Ga0080004, IMG submission 69207) | Sulfidic aquatic microbial communities from Washburn Spring, Yellowstone National Park, USA - WS (SPADES assembly) (version 2) | ecosystem: Environmental > Aquatic > Thermal springs > Hot...
ATCTAGGAAGTATGGAATACCACTATCAACACTAAAAACAAACACGAAAATACTTAAAGAACTAGGAATAATAGAGATAAACAAAGGAAAAACACCAAAAATAACACAGACAGGGAAGGTAATAGCTGAATTACTCAATACTAGACAGTTTAATGGTTTAGACTTAGATCCTAGAACACTTAATGAGTTGAGTGAGAAGGCTGACTTAGCTAGGAGGTATATTCTTAAGATGGTTGCTGAGGCAGGTGCAGGTCATATAGGTGCTTCACTCTCGGTAGTAGACATACTCATAACGTTATATCTGTGTAAGTTGAGGTATGATGTGAGGAATCCTGACTGGCCTTTAAGAGATAGGTTAATTCTGAGTAAGGGTCATGCAGCTCCAGCGTTATACGCTGTCTTATCTATAGTTGGGTTCATACCTGAGGATGAGTTATGGCGTTTTAGAGATATAGAGGGTGTGTTGCAGGGGCATCCAGAGGTAGGTATACCTGGTGTTGATATGGTTTCAGGGTCTTTAGGTCAGGGACTATCTGTTGGTTGTGGCATGGCTTTAGCGCTTAAGAGGGATGGTATACCTGCTAAGGTCTACGTAATCGTAGGTGATGGTGAGTTAGATGAAGGGCAGGTGTGGGAGGCTGCGTTAACAGCTAGTAAGTTAGGACTGGATAACCTAGTAGTGATAGTTGATAGGAACTCATACCAACAGGAAGGACCTACAGAACATGTTAAGCCTTTAGAACCACTTGCTATGAAGTGGTTCTCATTTGGTTGGTATGTAGTTGAAGTTGATGGGCATGACTTCAGACAGTTGTTGGAGGCTTTAAATGAAGTTGATGATGTTGGGAAGCCATCAGTCATAATAGCACATACTGTTAAGGGTAGGGGATTCCCTCCAGCTGAGGGGAACAACATATACCACAGTAGACCTGTAAGTAAGGATGAGTTAAGGAGTTTCGGGGTCTTAATATGAGGTTAGCCTTCGGTAAGACTTTAGTTGAGTTAGGGCTTAAGTATAAGGAGTTATACGTTGTTGATGCTGACGCAGCTAGTCATACAATGACCTCACTATTTGCTGAGAACTTCCCTGAGAGGTTCGTTAATGTCGGGATCAGTGAGCAGGACTTAGTAGGTGTTGCTGCTGGTTTAGCAGCCTGCGGTAAGAAGGTAGTCGTAGCTACATACGCATCATTCCTTATGAGGGCTTGGGAACAGATTAGGAATGTTGTAGGTAGGGCTAGACTGAATGTGAAGTTAGTAGGTACTCACGGAGGGATATCTAACTACGGAGACGGACCCTCACACCAGTGTTTTGAGGACTTTGCACTCATGCGTGTAATACCTGGTATGAGGGTTGTAGCACCTGCAGATTCTGTTGAGTTGAGGTGTTGTTTTGAGGAGGTTTTAGGTGTTGATGGTCCTGTATACATGCGTATCGGTAGGGATGAGGATGGGAGAGTTTATGATGATTGTGTGTGTAGGTTGGGTGTTGCTAATGTTGTTAGGGATGGTTTTGATGTAGGTATTATAGCTACTGGTTATATGGTTTTTGAAGCACTTAAAGCTGCTAAAGAACTTAAGAACTACGGTATCGATGCTGCAGTCCTAGACTTCCACACGATAAAACCGTTAGATACTAACACCTTAATAAAGTATGCTAGGGCTACAGGAGCTTTAGTAGTAGCTGAAGAACATAACGTATTAGGAGGACTAGGTAGTTCAGTAGCTGAAACACTAATCAAGGAATACCCAACACCTACAGAGTTCGTAGGGGTTAAGGACATGTACGGTCACTCAGCTAGGTCTTTAGAAGACCTTAGGAAGTTTCTAGGACTTACAGCTTCAGATATCGTCAGAGCTGTTAAGAAGGTTGTGAAGGTTAAATGACCTATAAGTTAGTGTCTAGGGATTACAACCCTGACGACCTAGTAGTAGATGTTGGTGGTGTTGAGGTAGGTGGTAGGAGGGTTGTAGTGATTGCTGGACCTTGCTCTGTTGAGAGTTTAGAACAGACGTTAGAGATTGCTAAGCTTGTTAAGAGGTTAGGGGCTCATATGTTAAGAGGTGGTGCGTTTAAGCCGAGGACCTCACCCTACAGTTTTCAAGGGTTAGGTGAGGAAGGTCTTAAGATACTTGTGAAGGCTCGTGAGGAGACTGGACTACCTATAGTTACTGAAGTCATGGACCCACGTGATATCCCACTATTTAAGAAGTATGATGTTGATGTGTTTCAAGTCGGTGCTAGGAATATGCAGAACTACACACTTCTTAAGGAGTTAGGTAGGGTTGATAAACCCGTACTCCTTAAGAGGGGATTCTCAGCAACTATTGATGAGTGGTTAGGAGCTGCTGAATATGTAGCCTTAGGCGGCAATAGAAAGATAATACTGTGTGAGAGGGGTATTAGGACTTTCGAAACCCATACTAGATTCACCTTAAGCATCTCAACAATACCTCTAGTTAAGAAGTTGAGTTACTTACCGGTTATTGCTGACCCCAGCCACGCAACCGGTAGGAGGGACCTCGTAATCCCAGTAGCTAGGGCCTCTATAGCTGCTGGTGCTGATGGAGTCTTAGTTGAAGTCCATCTAAATCCTGAGAAAGCTTTAAGTGATGGTCCTCAATCACTTACGATAAGGGATTTCGAGGAGTTAGTACGTGATCTTAAGAGAGTAGCTGAGGCCTTAGGTAGGTACTTATGAGTAATTTCCACGAGATTAGACTACATACTAGGTCTGGAGAGTACCCTATATACATTGGTAGAGGTATTATTAACTACCTACCTAAGCTTATGGACAGCCTTAAGAATAGTGGTAAGTGTGCTGTAATAACTAATAAGGTCGTAGGTAGGTTATACGGTAAGTTCATTGAGGAACTACTCAGTACTAAGTTTAAGGTATACTTAATTGAAGTACCTGATGGTGAAGAGTGTAAGGATTTAAGAGTTGTTGAGAGGGTTTATGATGAGTTAATCACTTCTGGATTTGATAGGTATTCAACTATAGTAGCGTTAGGTGGTGGTTCTGTAGGTGATTTATCTGGGTTTGTAGCAGCTACATACATGCGTGGTATTAACTACGTTCAAGTACCTACTACATTACTAGCTCAAGTTGATGCATCAATAGGTGGTAAAACAGCTGTTAACCACCCTAAAGGTAAGAACATCATAGGCGTCTTCTACCACCCACACTTCGTACTAATAGATGTTAACTTCCTAAAAACCCACGACTTAAGGGATTTTAAGTCTGGACTTGCTGAAGTGATTAAGTATGGCGTCGTCTTAAGTAGGGAGTTTTACGAGTATGTTAAGGTTAATTGGGGGAGGATTCTAGATATTAGTAGTGATGAGTTACTATACACTATACGTAGGTCTTGTGAGTTTAAAGCATCTATAGTTAGTATGGATGAATTCGATAGGGAAGGTATTAGAGCCCTACTTAACTACGGACATACTGTAGGGCATGCGATTGAAGCATACTTTAATTACGAGTTAAGACATGGTGAGGCTGTAGCTATCGGTATGTGTTATGAGGCTAAGGTCTCAGTAGCTATGGGGTATGCTAGAGAATCTACAGCTACTGAATTATGTAGTACGTTGGAGGACTTAGGACTACCGTTTAAGATCCCAGAAGGTACTGACGTAGATAAGTTGTTAAGCTTTATGAGACGTGATAAGAAGGCATTCAGCGGTAGGATCGCTATGGTCCTACTAAGAGATATAGGGAGTGGAGTACTGGTTAGGGACGTCCCTGAGGAAATCATTAAGGAGGTCGTAATGAGGTGGTAAGACCTCTAATATGTGTATCCTTAACTAGATGTGATGACGTAGGTAAGGTCTCAGACGTCGACTTAGTTGAGGTAAGGATTGATATGTTAGGGAGTTGTTGGCGTAAGGTTATTAATGATTTAAGGGTTCAGTGGATTGCATGTAATAGAAAGGTTGATGAGGGTGGATTATGGAGTGGTGATGAGTATAGTAGGGTTATGGAGTTATTCAAGGCTGTAGAGTTAGGTGCTTCATTCGTAGATATAGAACTATCTACATCTGATGTTAAATCATTAGTAGGTCGTTTAAAGAGGTGTGGTGTTAAGGTGATAATCTCTAAACATATAACTACACATACACCGAGTCTGGATGAGTTGAGGGTTATAGTTAATCAGATGATTAACTTAGGTGCTGATGTCTGGAAAGTAGTTACTAAAGCTAACGACATACGTGATAACCTAGTAGTCCTCCAATTAATTAAGGAGTTTAAAGTCCCTGGTATCTCTCTAGCTATGGGTGATTTAGGAGTTATTAGTAGGGTCTTATCACCATTAGTAGGAGGTTTCCTAACATATGCATCAGTCTCTAAAGGTTCGGAATCCGCCCCAGGCCAGCTAACAGTTTATGAACTTAAGAGTATTTATAAGTTACTTGGTGTTGATGTTTAATGCATGCTAAACTCATATGCTTGATAGGGGATCCTGTAGAACATTCTATATCACCTATAATCCATAATGAGGTATTTAGGGCTTTAAACCTTAACTACGTATACCTAGCCTTTAGGGTATTACCTGAGGATTTAATGGATGCTGTTAGGGGTTTAAGAGCTTTAGGTGTTGTAGGGTTTAACGTAACTATACCTCATAAAGTATCAGTTATGAAGTACTTAGATGAGTTATCACCTGATGCTGAGGTCGTAGGGTCTGTTAATACAGTCGTTAACATGGGTGGTAGATTAGTAGGTTATAATACCGACTACTTAGGCGTTGTAAACACCTTCAAGAACTTAGGTATTAAGTTAGAGGGTACTTCAGCAACTGTCTTAGGTGCTGGGGGTGCTAGTAGGGCAGTTATTTACGCGTTAGTATTAGGTGGTGTTGAGAGGGTATTCATAGTTAATAGGACTTTAGAGAAAGCTGTATCATTAGCGGGTGAATTCAGTATTAAATTCCCTAATACTTCCTTAATACCTATGAGTTTAACGCAGGAGAATTTAAGAGAAGCTATTCAGAAATCACATATAGTAATCAACACTACCTCAGTAGGTATGTATCCGAGGACTGAGGAGTCCTTAGTCCCACCAGATTTACTAAGGAGCGATTTAGTCGTTATGGACGTGGTTTACAACCCATTAGAGACTAAGTTGTTAAGGGATGCTAAGGCCGTAGGTGCTAAGGTCATAGACGGTGTTAATATGTTAGTGTATCAGGCAGTAGCTTCATTTAAGTTATGGACTGGTATAGACCCACCAGTAGATATGATGTTCAGGACTGCATACTCAGTATTAAGACAGTTGAGGTGAGTCTTGATTAACATAGCTTTGATAGGTTTTATGGGTTCTGGTAAGACTACTGTGGGTAGGTTACTAGCTAGTAAGTTAGGTATGGAGTTCGTAGACCTAGACGAAGTCATCATGGTTAAGTTAGGTATGAGTATCTCTGAGGTCTTTAGTAGGTATGGTGAGGAGTACTTCAGAGATGTTGAGTCTGAAGTTGTTAAAGAAGTATTCACAAACGCTAATAATTCGGTAATTGCCTGTGGTGGCGGTGTAGTTGTTAGGGATGTTAATGTAGAGGTTATTAAGAATAACTCAGTAGTGGTTTACCTACGTGTAAGTCCTTATGAAGCCTACCGTAGGTTAATGAGCTGTAGGGATAGGCCGTTACTTAACGTTGGTAATAGGTTGGAAGTCATTAGTAAGTTGATGAGGGTTAGAGAACCTCTATACCTAAGAACAGCACATGTAGTTGTAGATGTTGATGGAAGAACACCTGAAGATATCGTTAACGACATAATTAAGATATTATCGTCTAAGGTGTTTTAAGTTGTTAGTACGTGTTAGTGGTAAGAGGTTGGAGGGAGTCCTTAAAGCACCACCATCTAAGAGTTACACTCATAGGGCTTTAATATGTGCTTCGTTAGCTAGGGGGAGGAGTAGGATTTTAAATCCATTACTAGCTGATGATACCTTCACCACCTTAAAAGCTCTTACGTCCTTAGGTGTTGAGTTCTTAATCACTGATAAATTCATCGACGTCTTCGGAGGAGTGCTTAAGCCTAAGGTGAGCTTAGTAAATTGTGAGGAGTCTGGAACTACGCTTAGGTTCATATTAGGTGTAGCCTCCTTAGTCAGTAGTCGTTTACTTATAACTGGTTCAGGGTCTCTACTTAGGAGGCCTATCGGTGAGTTAGTTAGGGCTTTAAGTGACTTAGGTGCTAAAGTATTAAGTAATGGAGACTACCTCCCAGTAATCTCGTATGGTGGTCTTAAGGGTGGTATAGCTAGGGTTAGAGGTGATATAAGCTCTCAATTCATCTCATCACTACTGATAGTATCGGTATTAGCTAAAGAACCTACAACTATCATCATTACCTCTAGGTTAGAGTCTAAGCCTTATGTTGAGATGACGTTGAAGACCCAGGAGTGTTTCGGAGTTAGGGTAGTGTCAAGTGGTGATGTGTTTGAAGTACCTCAAGCAAATTATAAACCTACTGAGTTCTCTGTAGAGGGTGATTGGTCATCAATAACTTACTTCTTAGTAGGTGGTGCTATCTCCGGCTATGTGAGGATCCTCAACGTAGACTTAAGTAGTTTACAACCTGATAAGAAGGTCTTAGACGTGTTGAGGATGTCAGGTGCTTCAGTTGTGTTAGGTAGTGATTGGGTTGAGGTGAGTGGGGGTAGTTTAGAAGGGTTTGAATACGATGTGTCTGACTCACCAGACCTACTACCAGCTCTATCAGTACTTGCTGCGGTTTCTAAGGGTACTAGCGTGATTAGAGGCGTCAGTAGGTGTAGGTTGAAGGAGAGTGATAGGGTTGAGGCAGTCGTCACTAACCTCAGGAATTTAGGTGTGGATGCTAGGGTGTTAGGGGATGAGGTCTTAATCAAGGGCTGTAAGAATGTTAAGCCAGGCGTTGTAAGTAGTTACGGAGACCATAGGATAGCTATGGCGTTCTCACTACTTAGTCTAGTCTCTGACTACATAGTTATTGACAACCCATTCTGTGTGAGTAAGTCATACCCTAACTTCTGGGAAGACCTTAACTCTTTAGGGGTGAAGGTAGAGGTCATCATATGAGCTTCAGCTTAGGTAGGTTATTTAAGGTCACAGTATTCGGGGAGAGTCACGGATTCGGAGTTGGTGTAGTTGTTGATGGTTGTCCTGCAGGGCTTAGGCTGAGTGAGTCTGATGTACAGGTAGAGTTAGAGAGACGTAGGCCTAAGGACTCGATAACATCTACGTCGAGACGTGAGGTTGATAAGGTGAGGATATTATCAGGTGTTTTCAACGGCTTCACTACTGGAGCACCTATATGTATGTTAATACCTAATGAGGATGTTAGGTCAGACTACTACGAGTTAATTAAGAACATACCTAGGCCTGGACATGCAGACTACGTCGCCCGTATCAAATATGGTGGTTATAACGATTATAGAGGTGGTGGTATATTCTCTGGTAGGATTACTGCAGCTATAGTTGCTGCTGGGGCTGTAGCTCTTAAACTACTTAGACATGTAGGTGTTAAAGTCTTAGCACATACTGTTAATATAGGTGGTGTAGAGGTTGAAGGACTCGACACTAGTGATATTGATAAGTTAGAGAAAGCTGTTGAGGAGAGCCCTGTCGGGTGTGCTGACCCTAAAAAATCTGAGGAGATGTTGAGAGTCATTACTGAAGTAGCTTTAAGAGGTGATAGTGTTGGGGGTATTGCTGAGGTATTAATACATAACGTACCTCCAGGGATTGGTGAACCTCTATTCGATACCTTAGAAGGGGATCTAGCTAAGGCTTTCTTCGCCATACCCGGTGTTAAAGGTGTTGAGTTCGGGGTTGGGTTTAAGGCAGCTTCGATGTTAGGTTCTCAATATAATGACCGGTTCGTTGTTGTTGATGGGAGGGTAGTCACCCTAACCAACAATTGCGGCGGTGTTCAAGGAGGTATAAGTAACGGTATGCCTATAGTTTGTAGAGTTGTTTTCAGACCGCCATCATCTATTAAGATACCTCAAAGGAGTGTAGACTTAAGTAGGTTGGAGGAGGTTGAGGTAAGACTTAACGGTAGGTTTGACCCCTGCATACTTCCTAGGGCGTTACCGGTGCTTAAGTCCGTAGCAGCTATAGTATTAGTTGATCATTTAATCATATCTCAAGTCATACCTAGGGTGTTGAGATGAAATACCTTGAAGAACTCCGTAATGAGGTTGACGCTATTGATGAGGGGTTAGTGAGGTTAATTGCTAAGCGTTTACGTATAGTTAGGGAGATAGCTAGGTTTAAGGTTGAGAACGGTATTAAGTTATTAGATACTCAACGTGAGTTTAAGGTTGTTGAGAAGGTTAGGAGGCTTTCTCAGGAGTTAGGTGTAGATCCAGAGTATGTAGAGACTATATTCAAGATAATAATGTTGTTATGTTTGAGGGAGGAGGTGAGGTATGTTGAGGAGTGTGGCAGTTATAGGTGCTGCCGGGAGGATGGGTAGGTGGTTATGTAATTTACTAGTTAGTGAGGGTTTTAAAGTATTAGCTAATGATGTAGATATTAGTAGGTTGCTGGAGTTGAAGGAGTCGATCCGAGGGGTGGAGGTACATAGTTTAGAGAGGTGTGTTAGGGAGTCTGATATAGTACTTCTATCAGTACCTATAGAGGCTTTAGAGGACGTGTTGAAGGGGGTTAAACCATACGTTAAGGAAGATCATATAGTGATTGATATATGCTCTATAAAGAAATTACCTGTAGACCTAATGCATAAGTACTTAAGTAGAGGGGTTAAATTAGGTTCACACCCATTATTCGGTCCTGGAGCACGGTCTCTGAAGGGGAAGAAGGTGGTCTTAACACCTACATCTAATGAAGAGTTCAGAACTTCGTTAGAGGTTATTAAGTGGCTTGAGGAGAGAGGGGCTTTAGGGATAGTTATGGACCCCTTAGAACATGACCTACTAATGACTAAGGTTATGGGTATATCACAAGCAATCGGTATATTAATAAGTATGTACTTAAGCAGTAACGACTTAAGTAGTTTTGAGGTCTTAAGCACACCTACATATAACTTCATGAAAACCTACGCCACCGCTATACTAGCCGGTAACTTAAACCTCTACATAACATTACAGAAGTATTTAGGGGTGGAGGAGGAGTTAAGTAGGTTTAAGTTATTGATTGATGAGTTCATAACTGCTGTTAAGGAAGACCCTAACATCACTAATAAGTTGTTGAGGGTACGTGAGAAGTTCATTAAAGCTGGTGTAGATATTAGTAAGTCTTACGAGGTTATGTATAGGGTTTTTGAAGGCCTTTAACAACCTAACTCCTCTTGGGATGATGTAGTAGAAAGTGAAGTTTAAAAATGGTTGTGTTTCCTTTCAATCCTTCTTAATATGGTGAGATACCGAATGCCTGTATCATATTCACTAATCCCCAGAATGCGTAGAGGATAGCACCGAGTAATGTGAATAGTACATACCATAGAGGTGCTCTATACTCCTTAGGTAGTTGTGTACGGTCTAGATAAACTAGTGCTAATCCCCAAATACCTGTTGAGAATATGTTGAGGACTGCTGATGCGAATGATGCTAGGAACGGTACTGAGAATCCAGTCATGTACAGCAGTAACGTAGCTACTACGTAGTAAGGCCATAAGTACTTCCTAACAGTATTCCTGTTTAAGTTCTCAAACCTCTTGAAAGCTCTTAAGAAGTCATGTAGAGTCCATACGTAAACCTCCCAAACACCGTAGAATGTACCCCATATAGCTACGAAGGCACCTATCCACCACAGGACAGTTAGTGATGGATGTATAATCCTCAACCACTCAGCCTGAACAGCTGTTAGCTTAATACCGCTAGGTATTAGATGCTTAGGTCTTAAGACCTCAATAGCTAGTATAACTGCTGGGGTTGTAGTTACCCATAAAGCTATGAAGCTTATCACCACTGTCAGTAATGGTGCCCTCCTCCAAGCCTTTAACTTCTCCGATACGTTACCTGATGTCGGTATCGGTAGTTTAAACCTCCTAGGTATGTTGTAGAACTTACGTCTAAGTTCTTCCCACTTAGGAGATCCTGGAATTCCCCAACCCTTCTCATCTAGAGTTGCTGAATAACCTATATACTCATGCGCACCAGCACCTAAAGCACCTAGGGCAGGTAGTATGAACCACATCACAGGTGTAGCAGCTATATCTGGTGCTACCTGCTTAACCCACGGTTCATATCCAGGCGGTAGTATCGGTACGAACATGTAGGCGAAGAATGATAGCCAGTCAGGTCTTACAGCCACACCTACAGCTACCCAGAAGAACACTAACATTATTATCATAATCGCACTCTGCACACTCTCAAGTATCGCTAACGCCTTCTTCAGATATGCTGAGAACACTATTATGATTAGGGTAACCGCTAATATAGCTAGGAATAGAGGTGTCTGCAACCCTACCGGTAGTCCTAAGGCGTTAATTACTATCTGAGCTGATAACGTCCCTAAACTAACGAACCAGAAGGGTGTGACTGAGACGAACATCACTGCAAGAAATACTACGAACCAACCTCCTAAAGCCCTCTTCAAAGCATGTGATGGTGGCTCACCAGTTAACACGAATAACTTCATACCTAAGTACTGGATAACTGCTTTAGTCCAAACACCGTAGAAGAATGCCCAAGTAATTACATAACCGAATGCAGCAGCAGCTCTAGGGGTCCATATAAGCTCACCGGAGCCGACACCTATAGAAGCTATTAAAGCACCGAAGCCGAAGTACCTAATAACACTTGATAAACTCAACTTCTTAAGTTCTGCTGGTGGTTCCGGTACACTCTCTAAGACCTCACTATAGAGTTTTTCAAACTCCTTCGTAGAATCTGAAGGATTTGTGGATGCCGTAGGTCACACCACATAGGTGTTGAGGTAGCAAATATAAATTTTACCCCTCTTCCCTACACAGTTACGTATTAAGTAAGACTTAAATACTTAGACGTAAGGTATTCTAGGGTTTCGTATGGCTAAGGCTAAGGTTATTAGGATTGAAGACCAGGAATTCGTTTATCATAAGGCAAATCCTAACAGGATTGTTAAGATAATATCACTACCTGATATAACTGGGTTTAAAGGTGTTGCTGCAGGTATAACTGTATGTCAGTCAGCATGTAAGGGTATGCCACCACACGTACATCCAAATAGTGATGAGATGATGATAGTTATCCACGGTGTCGGTAAGTTCGTAGTTGATGGTGAGGAGTATATATTGAGGGAGGGTGAGGCGATAATAGTGCCTGCAGGGACCCCCCACGGTTATGAGGCGTTAGACCCTGCAACACCGTTCGAATTCATATGGATCTATAATGACCCTAGAGATGCTAAGTGGCCTGAGGAGTTCTGGGTAACTGCTAGGAAGCACTCACTAAGGAGTAAGTAAGTCCTAACTACTTAAACTCATATTTTTAACTCCTGAACCACCTATTCTTCAGGTGTCTTAAATGTCTGAGGAATTACTTAACTTCCTCATTAGTAGGAGGAGTATTAGGAAGTTTAGACCTGACCCAGTACCTGATGAGTTAATACTTAAGATATTAGATGTTGCTAGGTACGCACCGAGTGCACGTAATTCCCAGCCATGGGTCTTCATAGTAGTTAAAGACCCTGAGATTAAGAAGAAGTTAGCTAATGTTCACGTATGGGCTAAGCCTTTAGAGAACGCACCAGTAGGTATAGTAGTAGCATGTAATACTGAGGTATCACCTGAGTCTTACCAAGTTGACTGTGCTAACGCTACTATGCAGATAATGCTGGCAGCTCATGCATTAGGCCTCGGTACTGTCTGGCTACAGACTTTAAGGAATGTAAGTGAGATTCAAGGGATTGTTGGGTTACCTAAGAATTACGTACCAGTAGCTATGTTAGCGTTAGGATACCCTGATGAGAGGCCATCACCGAAGAAGAGGAAGGAATTGAAGGAGATCGTGTATTTGAATAGGTATGGTAGTGTGTTCGTAGGTTGAGTAAGGAGAATAATGTTAAGGTTATTAAGGCTTTACTCTCTAAACTACTAATTAACTATAGGGAGTTCTTCGATAAGAACGGTATTCTAAACTCAGAAGGTAGGAAGGTGTTAGAGGAAGTCATAAGATTGATACTGAATACAAACCCAGAATATAGGAACACGATATATAGGGTTAGGAGAGAACCGACGTTAGAGAATGTAGTGAGGATAGCGAGTAAGTATATCCCTGAGGAAGATATTTACGAGTTAATACAACCATAAAAACAATTTAAATCCAACACATCAACCCTAAACTAGACCTACAATCATAAATATATTAGTTATAAGGAGTTTAACTATTGGTGACGGTCGCTGAGTAGGACTAGATACATCATTGGTGAGAAGACACTTAAACTTATGTTAGAGAAGAACTTAAGGGTTTTGAAGGGTAAGAAGTTAAAGTATGGGAAGTATAAGATTGTGAAGAGATACGTTGTTAAGGTTTGAGAACTTGGCCGTGAGGGTTAGGGTTAGGGTTTCATGGAGAGGTCGTTCAAAGACATTTACAGTACTAGTTAACGGTGGTGCTGAGAGTGAGGATGACGTTATAGTATTAAGACCTGAGGATGTTGAAGAGTTAGGACTATCCTTAGATGATTTCGACGTGATAGAGGTTGAGTTGGCTTCAGGCAGGACTCACAACCTTATATCGAAGGAGAAAGTCCTTGTTGAGTTACTAGATGATAGGTCCAACGTCCTCTCCAGAGTTTCAGCTTTTGTAGCTGTTGATGAGGAACTTACAGAACCGTTAATAACTGATGCAACTATAGATGACTTAGGTATAGTTGTTATAAGTTTTAAGAGGGGTTTATGGAGGCATGTTAATGACCCTCCAAACACCGTTAGGGAGAGTGTAACTCGTTAGGGAGCTTCACTACTTAATACCTACCTACATTAACTCTTAAGACTGCTTAAAGCTTCCTTTAATTCCTTAGAATAGTCTTCAGGTTTCGTAGTCACCACATATACATTACCACCTTTTTCTAGACCACCCCATAAGGTAGTCATTGGTAGGAATTCTATATGCCAGTGATAGTATTCGTTACCGATACCTTTAGGTGCTATATGTATCCAGAAGTTATAGTCTATATCACCTAAACATACCTTATATGAGGTCAGTAACTTGTTTAGGACGTCGGCTAGAGCTGTAATTTCCTCATCCTTCATCTCAAGTATTGTAGGACTATGTGTTAACGGTATTATCATGGTTTCGTAGGGGTTCCTCGGTGCGTAGGGTGCTATCACAGCGAATGAATCATTCATGTATATCAACCTAGGTGAGTTAACCTCCTTACGAATTAATCTACAGTATGGACACTCACCCAACCTCTTATAGAGTCTCTTAGAGAATCTTAACTCCTCAACTACGCTTGGTATAGTTATTGAAGTAGCTACTAACTGAGTGTGTGGGTGTGTTAAACTAGCACCACCACCCCCACCGTAATTCTTAAACACATATGCATGGACTACCTTAGGATCCTTAAATAAGTGGTTAATCCTTGATATGATTACCTGTATAATTAATGATAGGTGATTTATAGGTATGTCGTAAGGTTTGATCGTATGGTTAGGATGTTCTATAATTACTTCATGATATCCGTAACCCCCTCCATTAGTCTGAGTGAAGATAGGGTATTTGTTAGGGACTACCCTAACCAACCAATTACTGACTCTAAAGTCAGGGTCTTCCTTTAAGTACTTTACACCGCCGTCAACACCTTCAACAACTAGGGTGGCTGGAGGCGTCATAAACTCATTCCCTGGACAGAACGGACATACAGTTACTTGAGGTGATTCATGTCTTATGAGGGTTACCTCCTTAGGTCTTAAACCCCTCACAGGTGAAATCACACTAACCCTACTTAAGACTATAGGGTCTCGTCTAACCTCACTCAATCAAACCACCTACTCTATAACATATATAGTGGTAAAATTGTTAAGTATGGATGCGCATCATTGGTTTAAGCTTTTAAGTCTACCACACCACATTCATTAATGAAGTTTAAGTATTGATGTGTTAGGTGGTGTTGTATGGGTGCTGATGTGGGTAGTAGTGTTAGGAGGGGGTCTGTCTGGGAGGAGGCTCTACTGGAGGAGTTAATATATGCTGTAGCCCATATAGCTCATGCAGAACAACACCTCATCGAGATTGAGACTCTTCAGGATAAGCCGACTCTAGCACACCTCATCAACACGTTAAGGATGTGTAGGAAGGAGGTAGGTAATATACTATTCAATCATATAGAGGTCAGTGACGGTAGTGGTGGTGAGTTCAGAAGTAAGGCAGAGAGTTTCTGGTGTTGTTTAAAGCATTCAGCTATGGCTTTAATACATTGTGATGAAGTTATTGAGAAGTTGATTAAGAGGTTAGCTGATTCTGTAGTTGATAGAGGTTTAAAGAGTGTTGAGTCTGACGACGTTAAACTCATACTGACTGAGTTAGTAGAAGCTTATAAGGTTAGGAAGTCCTTAAGGGAGGTTTTAATGAAGATTGTGAGGGAGGGACCCTCAACGATATCACCTACAACATCTACTAGATGTAGGGAAGACCTATGTATTGAGGGAGACGTTAACGAGTAGTTTAAGGTTTTGAAGTTGAAAACCTACAGTACTGGTAGTTCCCTACACTAGGGAGTGCTAACCTATGGTGATTTACGGACGTCTAGGACGTCTAGAGGTTGGGGATGGGTACCCAGTCAGGGTGGTTGGGGTACTTAACGTCTCCCCAGAATCCTTTTATAAGGGCTCCATAGCCGTTAAAGATGTTGAGGTTAAGGAAGCCGTACTTAAGATGGTCTCAGAAGGTTGTCATGTTATAGATATTGGTGGTAGGTCTACAGCCCCTTACCTACAGACTGAAATACCTGTTGAGGAGGAGGTAAGTAGGGTTGTTAAGGCTGTTAAGATAGTTAAGGACTTAGTAGATATTCCATTATCGGTAGATACCTTCAGGGCTAAGGTAGCTGAGGCAGCACTTAAGGCAGGTGTTGATATAGTTAATGATGTGACTGGTTTGAAAGGTGATGAAGAAATGATTAAAGTTGTTAAGGATTACCAACCATCACTTATAATATGTGCTAAGGAGTTAAGACCTAGGCCTCATTTAGAACCTATAGAGAGGGTTATATCAGCTCTTAAGGAATCACTAGATATGCTTGTTAGAGCTGATTACGACTTAAGTAAGGTTGTAGTAGATCCGTGTATAGGTTTCTTCCGTTATAGAGAGATCCCTTGGTATGTATGGGATTTAAAGGTGATAGCTGATTTAGATTATTTAAGGATTTTAAACAGACCTATAGCTATAGGGGTTTCTAGGAAGTCGTTCATAGGTGTGTTAACAGGACGTGAGAAGCCTGAGGAAAGACTCTACGGTAGCTTAGCAATTACGTCGATAGCTTTATTAAGGAGTGTCCACGTTATAAGGACTCATGACGTAGCAGCAACTAAAGACGTTATTAAAGTTGTTGAGGGTTATAAGAAGTATATTATGAAGTGATTTACACCTCAATGTAAAGGACGTACTCATACACTGTATTGGGGTCTGATACCGTTGATTGAGTATGGGGAGGGGTTAGTTGATGTGTTGAGGAGGTTATTTAGTGAGGGGAGGTTACTGATTCTCGGTACTGGTAATATACTCAGAGGTGATGACGGTATCGGTGTGTTAGTTGCTAAGAGGTTGAGGAGGTTGGTTAAGGGTTTAAAGAATGTTAAGGTAGTGGTCTGTGAGTCAGGACTTGAGAACATGACTTACTTAGTGGGTCTATACAGACCGACACATATCTTAATAATTGATGCTGTCTACGTAGTTAACGGCTTACCTGGAGATATCTACATACTTAAACCTGAAGACCTAAGTAATTACCAGTCAGTAACTACTCACCACCTACCACTGAAGTTGATAGTGGATTATATGAGGAGTTACGTAGATGCTGAAGTAACTATAATTGGTGTTCAGGTTAAGAACATCGACTTAGGTAGTAGGTTAAGTGATGAGGTTTTAAAGGCTTATGAATACTTGATTAATGTGTTTAAGGAAGTCATCTCTAGCGGTTCAGTAAGTAAGGACTTAAGTAATTGATGGTCTAACCTGACGTGAGTGGATTAGTAAGTATATTACGTAGGCGATTAAGGAAGTCGCTAAAACCACGATCAACACATTCACTAATGCCTTCAACCTCAACCTTATTAACGGCTTCCTAACCCTCCTAACCTTAACCTCGTAAGACCTACTAACACTACCCTCGACCTTGAATGTAGGTTCCCTAACAGTTGTAGTCAGCCCTACATCACGACACTCTACATTCCTTAACACCCTAACTAACGTACTTATGTAGGGACGTAGACTTGAGAATCTAGGGTCCTTACCCACCCTCTCCTCAACAATATCTACATAACATGCTAAGGGTTCTAAAGCCTTAACAACAACATCTATGTTGAGGAAATCCTCGAAAACCTTATACGATTCTTCAACACCGTATACATCCTTAATACTAGTCACTACACTTGATAACTTAATTAAGTACCAATCAATACTCTTACCTAGGGAGACTTCATTAACGAATACCCTAGCTATATCCTCTAAATCCCTCAACCTGAACTACCTGGAATTCCTAGATAACTAGTTTTAAATAGTTAAACATTGTTTGGATTCATTACCATCTTAATTTTTAATTCAGTATTTAGTAGTTTACTGGTGTTATTCGTGGGTAGGTATGTATTAACTAATTGCTACGTATTCGATGGTTTAGGGAACTTGTTTAAGGGTTCTGTAGTTGTTGATGATGGTAAGATAGTTGATGTTGGGAGTGTAGGTAGTGTTGAAGTACCTAAGGATGCTGAAGTTATTGATTTAGGCGGTATGTACCTACTACCAGGGCTTATAGACGCCCACCTACATTTAGTTGGTATGAGGACTGGTGACTTCGTTAAAGAACCACTCCTAACACCTTATGAGACGTTCGTAGCTAGGGTTGTGAAGGATTTAGAGGAGTTAATATACTCTGGCTTTACTACAGTTGGTGATGCAGGTAGTTTAATAGCTGTTAAGGTTAAGCAGGCTGTTAATGAGGGAACTATAGTCGGTCCTAGGATAGTCGCTGCAGGACTTACTTTAAGTCCGACCTTCGGCCACGGTGATACACACTACCTCCCTATAGAGTATGTAGATTTCAGAACTACTAGGAAGTTAACACCTCTAGCATCACTTATATGTGATGGTGTTGATGAGTGTAGGAAGGCTGCTAGGTATGCGTTGAGGGAGGATGCAGACTTCATAAAGATTATGGCGACTGGTGGTGTCTTATCACAGAAGGATAGGCCTGAATACAGGCAGTTCACGCTTGAGGAGATTAAAGCTATTGTTGATGAGGCTAGAGCTGCTGGTAGGTTCGTACATGCACATGCTCAAGGTACTGAAGGTATTAAGAACGCTATATTAGGTGGTGTTAAGGTTATAGCACATGCTATATATATAGATGAGGAGTGTTCAGCACTTGCTAAGGACTTAGACGTGGTGGTAGTACCTACACTCTCTATAGTGGATAGGATCTTAGCTATAGGTAGTAAGATCGGGATACCTGAGTGGGGTTTGAAGAAGGCTGAAGAAGCTAGTAAAGCACATATAAGTAATATTAGGAAGGCCTATAAATTAGGTGTTAAGATCGCTACAGGGACTGACTTCTGTGGAGGGCCTTTAAGAATGGGTGATAACGCCTTAGAGATTAAGTTATTAGTTGAGAAGATCGGTATGGAGCCTAAGGAAGCTTTAATAGCTGCTACTAGAGTAGCTGCTGAAGCTGTAGGTCTTAAGGATAAAGTAGGTACTATTGAGAAGGGGAAGATAGCTGATTTAATAGCTGTGAGTGGTGACCCACTAAGTAACTTAGACATACTGATGAGTAAGGACAACATAAAGTTAGTGATTAAGGAAGGGAAGATAATTAAGAAGTTATTTTAATTATTAAAAACCTAGATCCTCATTAACTAACACTACATGTACGTCAGTAGCTGTTGGTTTACGTTCAACTATGACTGTGATGTTACATGACCTCTCAGGTGATTTACAGTCTACACAGTAGCCTAAGGTAGTACATGGTGTCTTATAATTAAGTCTTAACGCGTTTGCAACTGCAGCTATATTCTTAGCCCTAGAGATGCCTTCCTCAACATCCCTAACTAACTTATTCCTACCGACAACTACTATAACCCTCTTAGGGCCGAATAACATAGCAGCAACTCTATTACCGAAGGCGTCGATACTGATTAACTTACCGTCTAATGTTACAGCATTAACACTACATAGGTAGACGTCTGAGGTTAATGCCTTCCTCCTCAACTCTAAAGACTCTTCAGGACTGACTCTAACCCAGTGATGAATTACTTTAAATCCTCTCTTCTCAAGCTCCTCAATAATACCTACCTCCCTAATAGTTACTGAACCACCAACACCTACTACAGAGCCTTCAGGTATTAAGCTAAGGACTAACTCCTTAGCCATAACCTTATTAGGGGCTACGTAAGCTTTAAATCCATTACCTTCTAACGCCTTAGCCGTAGTATTTAATCTTAACTCATGTAACCTATTCTTAATATCCTCAAACATAGACATCACAGTAGGTAATTACTAGTTTTAGGTAATAAAGTTGGTTCTATCATAATGTTTTAAGTTAATTTAAACATAGTTTTAATGGGTTTGTTATGGGGTTAGAAGGTATAATTACAGCTTTAGTCACTCCATTTACAGAGGATTCTAAGTTAAATGTTGATGGTCTGAGGAGGTTAATTGATTTTCAGTTAAGTAATGGTGTTACATCATTCTTTATATGCGGTACTTACGGGTTAGGACCTCTAATGAGTGTTGATGAGAGGAGGAAGGTTGCTGAATTAGTTGTTGAGTCTGTAGGTGGTAGGGGTAAGGTTATAGTTCATGTAGGTAGTTTAAACATAGATGATGCTTTAGGGTTGGCTAGGCATGCTGAGGATGTAGGTGCTTACGCTATCGCATCACTCCCACCTTACTACTACGTATTTGATGATGAAGTAATTATCAACTATTTTAAGAGGTTAGTATCTCGTGTTAAGATACCTGTATACCTGTATAACAACCCTGCTAGGACTGGAGTTAGGATTACGTCAGAACTACTTAGGAAGTTAGCTGATGTAGGTGTTACTGGTGTTAAGGATAGTAGCTTCGATATAGTTAGGTTTTACGAGGATTTAACTGTTGTTGATCCTAGTAAGTTCGAATTTATAATGGGTACTGAAGCATTACTACTACCAGCTATGGTTGTAGGTGTTAAGGCATGTATTTCAGGGTTATCTAACGTATTCCCTGAATTAGTTGTTAAGCTCTATAAGTTAGTTAGTGAGGGCGATTACGTGAATGCTGCTAAACTACATCTAGAGGTTATTAAGGTTAGGAAGGTATTACATCTAGTCCCGACGATACCGGCTGTCTTCGAAGTCCTCAGACTTAGAGGTATTGATGTAGGTATACCTAAACCACCGTTTAGGAGGTTGAGTAGTAAGGAGGTTGAGTTATTAAGGAGTGAGTTGATGAGGTTAGGTGTCTTGAGGTAGGTGTCTTGGGTAAGTATGTATCAGTAGATATAGGTACTACTAGTGTTAAAGCATTCTTACTAGGTGATGACGGTAGTATAGTTAGGGGTTATGTAGACCCTATAAACACTTACAACATACCTGAGGTAGGTGGTGTTGAGCAGTCATTAGATGAGGTATATTCTAAAGTCTTCAACAGTATTAAGAATGTTGTTAAGGGTTTTGAGGGTGAGGTTGTAGGGATTACATTTAGTGGTTATGGTTATAGTCTAACATGCTTAGACAGTAGTTTCAACCCATTAACTAATGTTATGACTTACTTAGATGCTAGGGCTAAGGAGGAACAGGGACTACTTGAGGAGGTAGGTTATGAACTCTACAGACGTACTGGCTGCCCACCACTTTATATATATCCGATAGCTAAGATTTTATGGCTTAGACGTAGGGGTTTACTAGGTAGTGTTAAGAGGTTCTCACTAGTTAAGGACTATGTTATCTATAGGTTAAGTAGGTCTAAGTTATGGTATGTAGACTTAAGTGTTGCTTCAACTTCAGGTATGTTAAACACTCATAAGTTGAGGTGGGATGACTTAGCGTTAAGTATTGTAGGTGTTGATGAGTCATCACTACCTGAGTTAGTAGATGGTGCTGAACTACTTGACTACATATCAATACCTGAGTTAAACCTCTATGACGTAGCTATATCTTTAGGTGCTATGGATGGGACCCTACAGAACATAGCCTACTCACTATACGGTGGTGAGGCAGCTATGAATTTAGGTTCTTCAGCTGCTTTAAGGGTGTTGGGTAGGGATGTAGTTATTGATAGGGATGAATCTATGAGGTTATACCATTACTACGTAGCTGATGGTTATAGAGTTACTGGAGCTATATTCAATAACGGTATGTCAGTTATTGACTGGTTTAAAGGTTTAGTAGGTTTGAAGGCACTACAACCACTACCTATACGTGAGGAGCCTGTATGTAGTGAAGGTATTTACATACTACCGTTCGCTCTAGGTGAGACACTACCGTTTAGGGTACCGTATATGAAGTTCTCAGTATTAGGCCTAACAATAAGTAATACATTAAGTGATGTTATGAAGGCATTATTTGAAGGTGTAGGATTCCTCTTTAGGGAGACTATCAACGCATTAAGAGATAATAACATCGAAGTTAATGAAGTACATTGCGGTGGTGGTGGATGTCTAGTAAATGAATTAGTTAAGACTATCTCAGAAGTCATGTGTAAACCAATAATCACCTACCAAGAAGAAATATCTAGGGCTGCCAGCGCGTTAGGCGCGTTAGCAACACTACTAAAAGCACTAAAACACTTCAACAACTTAACAGACATAAAGTTTAAAACAATAAACGAATCTAGAAAAACAATCGTAAAACCCCACGAAGAACTCTGTAAAACATATGACGAATGCCTTAAAAACCTCCACAACATAATTAAAACCCTAACAACAATATATAAAACCACACCATACCCTCAGATAAAGATTTATTAGACTACACCTAATCTGATAACTCGGTTAGGGCCCGTCGTCTAGCCTGGTTAGGACGCCGCCCTTACGAGGCGGAGGTCCTGGGTTCAAATCCCAGCGGGCCCACCACCCCACAACATCACCACACACTTATAATATACAGGTGTTGATGAACCCTACAACATTAATATCAAGTAATCATACCGTTTCTCAGTAGATGGTGGTTCATAGTCATTCATATTGTTTTCAGGCTCCCCACCATCTACCTCTCAACGGCTTCCTGGATCCGTCGTCCCCGTCCTGCGGGAGCCCATCCCCCCGGTCGCCCGAGGCTTCATCGAACTCCCATCGGCGAAGACGACCTCACGGGAGTCCCCCTCGCCTAGCTCACAGAGTTCATCCATGAACTCTGATTACAGTAAAGCTTAATAAGCCTTTCTACTCTTAGACATTAACAAATATGAATGCTACAAATGATTATGAAGACCGAAACAGCCCACACCTTAAGATTCTGACCACACAAGGAAAAAGAGATGATAACTATTCAAGATTATAAATCCAAATCCCTAAAACAAGACCATTCCCAAGAACACCTTAGGAACACGCGTGGCTCACCATCGCAAGATCTCAACTGATAGATCAAACAAATTCTACCATGAGGAAGGCCATGTATTCCTTATGGTAGAATTCCCAAGGTCTACCTTGGGAATGATTGTGATGTAGACCATGAGGCTTCAAATACATCACTAAGTAAATCACATTAATGGAACGCATGACAACGAAAGATTTAAAAGTGTCTCTTCAGAAGATATTAGTGATAGAACTGAATAGATACTCAAATCTCTAATAGAAGAAGTAGAGTGCAGAATATCTAAAATAGAATTGAAAGTATCCCTCAATCCGTATAGCTTAATTGCTAACT
>Ga0080004_1110617_pt1 | contig 21983 bp, 18 predicted proteins | sample WasSprMetagenome_FD_69207 | JGI IMG/M metagenome (GOLD analysis project Ga0080004, IMG submission 69207) | Sulfidic aquatic microbial communities from Washburn Spring, Yellowstone National Park, USA - WS (SPADES assembly) (version 2) | ecosystem: Environmental > Aquatic > Thermal springs > Hot...
GGCATCGAGGCCTACGAGGCCATGCTGAAGGCCGCCGCCGAGGACTGCCCCCGCCGCCTCAAAACCCCAGCCGAAGTGGAGCTCGAAAGGCTCAAAGACGGAGCCTACCGCAACGAAGCCATGTGGACAATACCCTACCGCCTACTCCCCCTAGCGCTGACCCTGCCGGCTATAGGATGCAGAATAGTGGGACAGACGCGGAGAGACGGCAGAACGATAAGACACATCTATTGTTAGTAAGCTTTTAGCAGATCTTTTACCACTTCTGCAATCCACCTAGCCGCAAGAGGCGGAACAGCTTCTCCGATTTGCGCCCTGATCTGATGCCTCGATCCAAAGAAGATGAAGTCGTCAGGAAAAGTCTGGAGCCGAGCCAGCTCTCTCAAAGTAAGAGCTGTGCGCGTCCTCCTATAGTGATAGCCGTAAGTGCCGCCGCCACCATAGGCTACAACTGTATAAGCAGGCTTGAGCGGATGCAGGCGCCTATAGACGAGGCTAATGCCTTTACCCTCAACCTCCCATGGTGTGCCCTCTACAAATTTATAGTTCTCACCAGGCGGTATTAGTCTCATGCGCATAGCCACTTCTTCGCTGACTCTCGGGAGTTCATTAGTGCCGTCAGGAACTTGTATTTTTTCTACGGCCCTCGTGTATCCCAGCAAATTGAGGACATAATCATGCCATTTTAATGCCTCCTTAAGCAAGTCGGCTCTCTCTACTCTGTTAGATGCCAGATATGCTGAAACTACGTCACGTTTGCGCAACATCTGCCACACATTGTCTTTCCACCAGTACGCACGTTCCGTCTTCACCTCATCCCAGACGCCCTCCCACTCATTAACGATAGTTCTATACACCTCTTCAAGCTTGTCAAGCCTTCGTCCTTCAAAAACTTCCATAGCCGTAAGCGGATACTCAGAAAAAGGCGCCTTTAGGTTCGGTACGCTGTATCTGTGCACAAGATCCTCGCGAACGCCTATAATAACAAGCCTTCTCCTGCTTTGAGGAACTCCCAGGCTTGAAAAATCGATAACACCCGCAAATAGAATTTTGTACCCATACGGCCTTTTCCTCCCGTTTCTGTTCACAAGCTTCTTAAGCTCCTCCCACCGCGTCTTAAGCCTGCTGAGGTCTTCAAGAATTGTACGGAAGACTAAACCCTTGTGAAGGCCTTTAAGCCCTGGTACATTCTCGAAGACGAACACCTTTGGCTGTATCACAGCCAAGGCTCTTACGAAGTGCAAATAAAGAGCGCCGCGCTTTACATGCAAACCACTCAGCCTAAGATCAGGTCCTCTCACTACAGAAAAGTCCTGGCATGGAGGGCCTCCAAATACCACATCAACATCATCGCCAGAAAGCGGTGCAAAATCGACATTTTCAACACTGCATAGATACACCGCCCTTTCCGTTGCCTCAACCCCTTTCTCCCCGCATCTAATAACTTTGAGACCGAGCTTTCGGCCCAGATTAGCTGAGTAGGTTTCAACAGCATCTTCCTTTATGTCATTTGCAAATATCACCTTAAAGCCTGCCCATACAAATCCGAGATCCATGCCGCCTGCACCTGAGAAGAGAGACACCGCCCTATGCATAGGCGCCACCTTCCTTTTCGCATTTCACGGTTCTATCAGAGTCTAAAAAGCAACTTACGCGGGTCACTGAATTCTGCTGCTGCCAGCTTATCTCTGCGATGTGCATAAATACATCATACAGCGAGATCTAAGAGGGCAGGACGTACACTTGGGACTTCTCGCCGTGCAGATCTTCCGCGCGAAGTCGAGGAGGCCGAAGTTGTATTCGCGCGGACTCTCTGGAGGAACAAGCCTCTTGGCGAACTCCCAGAGCTCTGGATCGGTATGCGGCCTCTGCCGCCGGGACTTCACGCCGAATACCCTCTCTAGAACTCTAGCCGCGTTTCTGTCGAGGAGGGGCTCGGCGGCGCCCGCCACAGCCACGAGGACCTCCCGGGCCGCGTAGTCCCCCACGCCGGGAAGCCCCCTCAGCTTGTCTAAGCTCAGCGGCACCTCTCCGCCGTATTTCGACAGAAGCTCCTCGGCGAGGCGCTTGAAGAGGCGGGCCCTAACCTTCTCCATGCCGAGAGGCCTCAGCACCTCCTCCACCTCCTCGACGGCCGCGCCGGCCAGCTCTCTCGGCGAAGGCCACCGCCTCAGAAACTCCTCGTAGACCCCTAAAACCTGCCTCACCGTAGTCTTCCGGAGGAGCAGAGCCGCCACAAGCACCGCCCAAGGATCCGAGGTGGTCCTCCAAGGCAGATCCTTATCGCCATGCAGACGGTACCATTCTACAATAGCTTCCGCAAAGGCCAGAGGAACCGGGGGGCGGCAGTCCATGCAACTACGGCTATGCGCTCTATATAAACGTAAGAGCAGATTCGGTGCACGCATGCGGAAATTCCCCTTCTTTTCCCGGATTATCCCAGAGAAAGACTTTTAAAGCCGGAAACTTTCTTTAATTGTGGTGGAGAGAAAAAGACGGAGACTGGTGGACTATCCTCAGAATGACTTCATAACTACGGATCTCACATTTACCAAGGTTTGGCTTCATCTCGTTTCTGAAGACACATTGAAACTAATTATACAGGTTTATCTAAAAACAGGAAATTACTCTCTTGACTCTAAACTATACAGTCAATATATATCAAATATTGAGACTGTTGAAATCGTAAAAAAGCATAAAGAGTTGCAGAGAATCGCCGTGAAAAAAGCAGAATCAGTCTGGAAGGCTAATGTAACCTTTTTCGCTTTAGCAGACATTCTGCAGAGATATATAGGGCTCTATCTGCCAGAGAAGAGCGATAACGCCATGAGTGCCTCAGCAGACATAGGCCAGCTATTTACTAAAATAAGAAACACAATCTACAATATTAATAAGGAAAACTTTGATGAAATTAATATAGAGTATCCAGTTGACGTGTATCTTTGGTTTCTCAATATGATAACTGAAAGTGAAGTAATGGAGCGCATCTTGGCAATGCTAAATACCATAGATACAATAGAAGGGTCGAGCAAGTTGTTAAGCTCATTTGTTAATCGCATAGAGCAGGAGTTTGCTCAACGCGTAGGAGAGGAACCTGAAGAAGAATACATAGAAGAGGAGACATATAAGGCGCTCCTCATGCGCGCTGCAGAGCTTAGAGGGCAGTATATTAACAAGTTGCGCAACGCCGTTATCGCAGTAACAGATATAGTTGCGGCAGAGAGGAAACGCCGAGGTGCAACACCATGGCGTGAAGTTATTCGCGATGTTATGCTCAGGAGAGCTGCGTACTACATTGGTGAGGTTCTGCACCTAGCAGGGAAGCCGCCGCTCTTCAAAGGATTCATAGGCAGGATTATCGATGAGAATGAAAGCTTCCAGGCTAGACAAATTAAAACTCTGCTACTCGCCTCGGCCATAATCCACAAGAAGCTTCAGAGGTGCGTAGCAACTCCAGCGGACATGTTCCTCTGGATCCTAAAGGCCAACAGCGGCTTTCACGCCTTGGAGAATGTGGCGGCAAGCATAGCCGAAGAAATTTGCGGCAAAGAAGAGCCGAGGGATGTTGTGGCCTCAGCCGTGATCGCAACAAACATTCTGCTGAACGTTCTGCCCTCAGGTTTATTCGACGTTGCAGCTGTAAGAGAGCACAAGTACGCAACCTTTGACGGCAGAACAAAGTTCGACAGCATATACATATACGATCGCAATAAAATTTTAGAACACATCAGACGTATACTAGTATGAAGCTCTCACCTGAGATAAAGCAAGACGATATTTCAAAGTTCTATAGTCAATTATACGACATCGCAAGCGGCAGGAAGAACTTCAGCGACTTAAGGTCATTTGCAGAGAAAGCCGTTAATGCTGGTGCTGGTAATCCTGTTTATGATGAAGTGAGAAGCGCGCTGATTTACCCCTCGCTATCAATAATTGTCGGCGCCCGCGGATCAGGAAAAACCACGTTGCTTGCGCTAGCTTCTTACGATCTCGAAGCTAATGGCTATCACGTCATTTATGTCACCCCCAATTATAGACAGATTGAGTGCACAAAGCTACAGCAAAGCGGAAAGATAGCGCTACTTCTCGACGACTTTGCCGAATACGACGACGCTCTACTTAACAACCTAAGGATATGCTTCGAAAAGCTAGAAGAAAATCCTTCCAGGTACAAAATCATCATCGCCACTCAGAGCGAGAAGAACCCTGTTGCCAGCATTGGGAAGATTGTCGATCTGCTTAATAGGCCGTGGATGTTTTTTGGTTATAGATCCGCAGAAGAGATAAAAAATAGTTTAACAAACTACATAGCAACACTTCTGTACGTATCCGGAAAGTCATTTGAGCGACTAAGAGCGGCCTCAGTTGTGAGCCTAGATGCATTCTGGGCTAGGTATCGAAGCTTCGGCACGTTGAGTAGCTTAATTGATCTACTCCGTAGAATGACCGCTTTTTATGCCTATGGGATTTTTGGAAAGTCAGAGACAGCGAAGAAACTTACTGACGAAGCCGCAAGCCTCTTCGATGCGGTTGCTGTAGCGCTACTTGCGCGTCCGCCAGTTATAAGAAGCGAGGCGTCCTATGTCTTCATCTTGGAAACTGCGGATGAGGCTACACTTATGGAAGACATGACGGCGTATGAACTTAATGGACGTGGCGTTGTGCTCGCACTTGCAAGTGCGTTTGAGAGCGCCTTTAGCGATACTGTTGAGAGAAGGAAATGGCTAGAGGAATACAAGCGTGTTACTGAGAAAATAAAAGAACTAGAGGAAATTCAAGTAAGCTCACGCGAACTTGTAAATGCGATTCTCGAAGCGCTCAAATATTACAAGCAGATCAGGCGCCTGCCGATTGTTGACGTCTCTGAAAACTATCCTGTCGAGAAAATCTGCGGGCCTTTGAAAGCCAATGCCGAGACGCAGAAGAAGAGAAGGAGAGGTCCGGAATCGGGAGTCATTATCGTCCAAGGCCAATCAGGCACCCGTTATTATGTTATGCTCCAACATGCAGGTGAAACTTCAAACGGGAGGCTGAGCGGATACCAGTGTAAAAGGCTAGAAATTCTTTCAAAATGTGCCAATATAGTAGATAGGAAATTACTCTTCATAGTGTCGATGAATTCACAGTTAAATATAGCAAAATGTACGGATATTAACAAGCTTGAATCAGGTGTAGAAATCCTCTATGCAGACAGCCTTCAAAAAAGCAAGGAGGGGGGCCTGGTACGGGAGCTAAGCAACATACAAGACGAAGGCCTTAGGAAGATTCTTGCCGTGCTCTTTCTTAACAGCGTGCTCCTCAAAATAAGGGACAGGCACCGCATTCCTAAACTCGCCATCGCGGTGCTTGAAGGAAGAGCAATATGACCGGGGTAAAAGAGCTTGCCAGGAGGCATGTCAGCCGGCTGGTATGTCCGGCATTCATAGAGATAAGTGATAGCTATGTAGCATATGCCCGCCAAGAGGCCTCCCGACGCCACGATGATTTCCTGGAAAAAGTCGTTCCAGAAATTCCCAAATGGCTCGGGTTAGACAGATGCAAGAGGGTAGACATCTCGATTAAAGAAGGGGAGATTAGGGGAAATATTGATGCTGTTCTTCGGTGCGGAGATACATATGTAGTTATTGAAGCGAAGAGCTATCCCTTTGCAGACATAGATGAGCAAAGGTACTGTGAAACTCAATGGACCCGCGCCTATGTTGCTGACTATGAGCAACTGGTTTTATACGCCTATGGAGTTCGGAAGAAGCTAGATGCCGGAGCAAAAGTCCGTGCGGTATTAGTATATAGAGGGTACGCGAAGAACAAGGACGCTCTCTTTATCATAGAGCCAAGCCTGGATGACAAGTCGATAGAAGGCCTTGTTGTTACTTCTACAAAAGGCGACGTCTATAAGCCCGGTCCCGAGTGCCTCAGATGCGGCGTCGAAAAGTGTCCAGTCAGGGGAGAGATGCAAAGGCTCGTCGAAGAATTCAGCGGTGCAGAACGGCACTCTGACAAAGGTAGTGACCTAGAAAGGGCGTATCAGGAGCTTCTCCTGATGGAGTGGTGCTTAGCCAGACATGGAACTCGTTGCATAAAGTGCGGCCCCTTCTACTTTGCCCTGTCTCAAACTACAATTCATACAGATGATCTGCCGCTCACAAACTTGCACATCAAACACACCTTGCGGCGCATAAGCGACAAGAGCTCTTTGGAAAAGCCCAGCCCCGCGCCCGCCAGCTCCCAAGACCACGGCGACGGCGTGCTAATCGAAGAAGACTGTGACAGGTATCGCGTTGTCCTGAATAAGATCCAGAAAGTAGGGGATAACGTGCTTTTTGCCAAGGACGTCACGCGGCTTGACTACTTCCTGCTCATCGAGTTGCTCTCGCTGGCAGGGGAGCCCTACAGCGGCGTCAGCTCACTCGATGCGCTGAAAGAAACGCTGAAATGCTACAGGACTTATCACGGCAAAGTTGCTCAACTCCTTCGAAACGTTGCCGCCCTGCCCTCGGAAAGAAGGACTCTAGAGGGCTACTTCTTACCAGTTATAGTAGACCGCATCCCCACGCCAAAGGTAAAGGTTGATGAGGCCATGAGGCAACTAGCAAAAGATGCGAACATTAACCGCGACCACCTTGAGCTCGTCCTAGGCTCTCTTCGGGATGAGAGTGGAAGACAGATACAGGGATTAAATGACTTCCAGGTCGAGGCTGTAAAGAGGCTACTGAATCAGAGAGGCAACACGTTCACTATCATATCCGCACCACCGGGGGCCGGCAAGACGTTGGTGTTCATGATCTACGCCTTATACAGGGCGCTTGAAGAGCCCGATGGAAAAATTCTCATTATGTACCCTACGAAGAAGTTGGCAGTCCAGCAACTCCAGCAACTCTACTACACGCTTGAAGAGCTTAACGAAAAGCTGAAACAGAAGCAAAAAGGGGAGCTTAAACTCGCGGTGCTCGATGGAGACAGCCCACGGAGTGAACAATACATAGTGGACGGCAGAGAGGTTAGGTCGCTTAAATGTGGCAGTGGTGGTGTGGTGAAGTACAGAGGAAAGAAAGCCGTCTGTGAAGGCGCAAGCACTACAGTAGTGGAGTGGTTTACCGAAACAGAGGAGGGAGCCTTTGATAAACAGATTATAATTACGAACCCCTACAAGCTTTCGTCACTTCTGCTAAAACCCTCACAAGCCTCAATTGATGCACGCCAGATCAGCGCGATAATCATAGATGAAGCGCACACCGTCCTCGATGCCGAAACGCTCGACTTTTTAACCGCGCTTCTTCACCGAATATTGACTCTGCGGTGCGGTGACTTGCAGGCTTACGGAAGCGGCTCAAGCGGCGCGGATCTAACAACCGGTACTCCCAGCGATTGCACGATACCTGCCTTGATTCTTTCTAGCGCAACGATTACAAGTTCTGGCCTCCCGCTTTCCAGCGTCCTCACTCAGCAAGTTGAAAACATAACGCTTAGAAGCATCGGCGCTTTAGAACGAGTAGTGCCTGCACGTAACGAGACCTGGAATTTTGCTAATAAGCTAGCAGAACTGTTGCTAGGCAACGGCTTAACCTATCAGCTGGATGCGATAGACTATTATGAGCTTCTTGGGAGCATAGAAGCCACGCAACGGAAGCTGGTTGCGCCGATGGTGCTCTTCACGATGCCAGAAAAGTCTTATACAGGTACTGTCCAAGAAGCCGCAGTAACCCTGGCACTTGCGGCAGGTGCACGCCATATCAGGCACAAATCGCAAAATGCACACCTGAAGCACTTCTCGTCTATTATCTTCATCGACAGCAAGGAGACAATAGCTGAAATAGAACACTACGTGCTCAACCGCCTGTTAAAGCAGGAGATGTCGCCGGCAGATAAAACTCTAACGAAACCCCTCTTAGGCAACAACTGCCAATCCAAAGCATCAGGAATGCACGGATACGAAGAGCTGAGGAGATTGCTTACCGCTCCACAAGGTGCACGAGATATCGCCACCTATAACCACCTCCCGCTCTTCTGCACAAAACGCGACGAACTCGCTTCGGCGCTCGACACCGCTAGAAGTCTCTATTCTTGCGGAAAAGCAGACTTACCTCAGTGCTATAAACATGCATATGAAGTCGCAAGTAGGATGCTAAACGACGCGAGTGTCCAGCACAAAGACCGCAGTTATTTATTGATCCATCACGCAGATCTTAATAGGACGGAGCGCTACAGTATAGAGCGCAAGCTTGAGCAAGCTGGTGAGTGGGCTGTCGTGCTTGCAACCTCTACGCTGGAACTTGGCGTGAACCTCAGCGGCGTAGCTGTGGTGGGACAGCTCGGCGTGCCTCTGCTTGCCGAAAGCATAATACAGAGATTCGGAAGAGGCGGAAGAAGTGCTGACACGCTTCATACCGCGCTGGGAGTGCTCTTCGCCAAACACACAGGTGAGGACGTTGCTATGATTAACGAGGATTATGCGGTCGCGCGACTCTTTGGATACAAGAGGACGCCGTTGCAGGTCAGAACAGATGAAAGGATAATAAGTATAGAACAACTAGTGGCTTATCAGTATCTAAGGACTGGAAGAGGATCTTGGTATGCCAAAAAAGCCGTAGAGACGTCTCTTGCCTGGCTTATAGGCCGAGATCAGCGCTGGCAGGATGTACTCGACGAAGTTGACGCCCGCATAAATGTCATGGAGGAGTTAAAGTCGTACTTCGAGTCTGCTAGGCGTACATTACCTCTGAAGGAATTAGTTGAATTACCACAACGTAGCTTAATAAATGTTTGTAAACTTATAAGTAATTGTACAAATATATCTGATGTAATTGTTAATATTTGCAAAAAAGTTAATGAAAGGGTCAACAGCGCTGCGCCATATGATCAAGATATAGGAAGAATTGTATTGCGCTATTTGTGGGAACTATACTTTGGGATAAGGCACCTCTTGGGCTCAAGCGCGATCCGGTGTAACGAAAAGTTGCGTGATGAGCTAGTTAGGTTAGAAGAAAGATTGAAACAAATTATTGGAGCTCTTAGCATAGGCACAAGTAGAGAAAAGCTACTTACATATGCCCTTATACCCCCTATGCCAGATCCGCGTGTTATAAGGCCAACTATAAACGTATATCGCATAAGTACTGAAACAAGGAGAAAATCCGTCGAGATCTTTGAGGGATATATAACGGCTAGGCCGCTTAAGGTAGACAGGTACCGACTATGAAAGTGTATCTGCCTGCGTGGGGCTATACGTATTTTTACTTGGTAACTGGTAAAAAAGACAATTCTGATGGGTGCTGCAGGTTCCAGCTGGTTGGTACTACACAAACAATTCAGACGCTTACAGGCGGCAAACAGCGCGGTGGTGCTCATACCCATAGTCCAGTTAAGCATCGTGAAGAAATCGTAGCTTTAGATATCGACTATCTAACCCGCCGCCTCTGCGGGCTTTTCAGTGGAGAAAGGAGAGACAATATTCGCGGCTATAGTGTAATCAAAGGTGCAAAAAGCAGTGGTGATGTGTGGGATACTTATGGCGTATTCTTCCTTTTCAGATGTGGACAAATAGACAGCAACCAGGTGGAGAAAGATCGGCGCTATTACGTTGCAATCACAAAAGTAGCGCCTTCCAGCGGTGGAGGTAGCGGTCAACAGCCGTCATTTAAGTGGCTTTTCCTAGTAGGCGGGAGCGAGCTTGACGGATGTCGTTGTGTAGAACTTGAAGTCGGCTTGCAAGACGCTGGTAAGTCAAAAAGGTATTACACACTCAAGCATATATCTAAGGAGGTTGTCGTAGCGCCTCTGGACCGTCTTATGACGTATCCTAGACTATACGTAGATGAAATCTCATATATACCAAGTGAAAATAGTCATAATCTTGCTGAAGCTGGATCGGCGATCGCAGAGGTCATCTATTCTGGCTCTCAGATACTTGTTAAACTAGATAAGGCATACGCTTTCTTGCCGGTTTTGATACACTACGATGTAAAGGGGGAGGATCCACCGCGGCATATGTTTCCGTCTGCACGCAGATATTCGTTGCGGCTCAGTTTGACTGTAGACGAAGTGTATAGAATGGTGTGGGAAACCATGCTGAAGAGTTGCAACTGGAATGCGGTGCTCAAGGTCTTGGTTCAGAACACAGTTGCGAAGAACCTAGGGAGCTTGTGCAGATCATATAGAGGGTGGATATTTGAGCGGGAAATATCCACTAACATCTTTAACAGGTCCATAGTATTCACCACGCCAATTCTGTGGAGGATCAAGATGCTCTATAGTAACATATATGTCCAGCGGGGAAAGGCATACGAGTGCAACGCGAATGGCTTGAAAAGCATACTTGCCAGGTGGCGTAACACAATTTTCCAGCTGAGGTATATCGATGAGAGTGAATGCCCGCACGCCAGAGATGACAGTTGGTTCAATCACTTTGCTGAATGTTTAGAGAACAGTAATACCTACACCAACTTCAAGACGTGCATCGAGAACAAAGCAAGCAGAAGTAATCCCGACGTTCGCGATGTGATCTTTGGCTTTTTTGAAACCTATGCAACGTGGGCGTTACTCTTAGGGGCACACGGGCTTTCCCACATACTTCTAAAGACCGTCGCAAGGGGCCGCCACAAGACTGGGTACGCAGAGAAAATAGAGCTACACCTGCCTTCTCACTTCTCTAGAGTGCTTAGAGTTCTGCCTATACAGCCTGGTAGCTCAAGAGCCGACGTAGATGTTGACGGAGTATTCCGAATAAAAGCGCATGGAGGCAAAGATATCGGCTTAGAGGTAAAAATCTTCGATCTTAGAGGGCTGAGTTCGCTCAGTACAGACGAACTGCTAAGGATATTGGAGGAACAAGTGAGCTCGAGCGATAGGTGCGACAAGGCATTTGAAGAGGAGAGGAGCAGGCTTGAAAGGGCATTTAGCATACTCAAGAACAGTTGTCAAGGGTCGACCGATAGCGACTGTCAAGCTCTCATCCAGTTTGACAATTTCATGAAGGGGCTTCCTAAGGAGGCGGCGCCGCCGCGGTTCATGTTCCGCTTCTTGTTGCCCCAGATAGAAAAGAAAGAGCTACAAGGCCATAGGTTACCTAGGAAATTCTACCAGTATGTATGGCCACGGTATGTACACAGTTGCGCAGACGGATGCCACCTCTGCGTCTTAGTCCCCGGCCACCTCTGCGCATACCCTCCATCTCAGATGGAATTTAAGACGTCGAAGACTTATGCCATGTATTTGGTAGACAAACTTCTAGAAGAGTTAAAGCATAGTGCCTAGCGGTTGTAGCATTTTGATAGGCCCAAAGGCCTTTTTGACGTTCTCCTATCCATCAGAGAATCATTGTAGTTGGTGCCTTCTCCACAGCCTCTTCGCTGTGAGTTTCGGCTAGTTGCCAAAGGCGCTGGCTTTTGCGCTCCTGGAGGGCCTCGGGCTCCGGCGGGCCCGATGCCGCCTCGCTGTCTCTGGATGTGGCAGTTGTCCGCCTCGGCCGTAAAGGTCGGGATGCAGGTATTCAGCCCTACGAGGAAGAGGGCTGGGAGGTCTGCGTCCCAAGGCGCCTCCGCTCCCAGCCGGGAAGGCTCAGCAGGACTCCGCCCGCGCCGCGGAGCATCTTCCACACGACGTAGGCGGCTAGGGTGGATTTCCCAATCCCCCTGGACTCCGCCAACACGGCCACCCCATCTCTCTCCAGCTTCTCCAGAACACGCCCCGCCTCCTCCTCGAAGCGGCCCCCGGCCACGAGGGGGAAGAGACCCACCTGGAGAACCACGTAGAGCCTTTTGTTAAGAACCACGAAATTCTTGTAGAGACGGCCCGCCTCCACGTCCTCTAAGAAAAGGACGCCCCTCTTGACGCTCTTCACCTCGACCCAAAGCCTCTCCACATTGTCCTTAAGGGCCTTAACCTCCTCGGCGAGCTTCTGCGCATTTGCCCCAGCCAAGGTTGCCAGCGCCTTCTCCACAGCCCCTCTATCTAAGCCAAGCGCTAAGGCGAGACGCGCCGCCAAGATACTTCTCAGCGCTTCGTCCAGCTCGCCCCAGCCCCCTCTTGAAAAGAGAAGCGCAGTCAACACCTCAGCGAGTATCGAGACGGCCACCCAGGCCCCAGGAGCCGCGGCGTCTATAAGCCGCTCAGCCACCTCCTTCACTTGGCCGAGGAGACTCTCCAAGGCGGATTCCGCCGCCTTGCGGAGGCGGCCTTCGGTTATGTCTAGCTCCTCCGCCAGCTCCTTGTAGAGCTTCAGTTGCCGCCTCACGTAGTCCTCCCCCTTCTCGGCCAGCGCCTTGGCGAGGCCGGGCGGCAGGTAGGAAAGGCCGAACCACCTAAACTCAACCCCACCTCCTCCATGACTGCGCGTAGCCTCTTCACCTCTTCGTGAATCATGAGTAATGACTCATTTTTAAGATTGTGCTCATGAATCGTGATATTCGTGCAATGCACATTTAATTCATGAATCATGTTTCATGTCATGGAGAGAGAGATCGTTGAAAGCATCAAAAAGCTAAGGGACAAGATGGTGAAAATCGACGTAATCGACATCATTATTCTGCGTTGTCTGTCCGAAGGCGCAGATCGCTACACAGCGCTGGAGATGTGTATCGAGAAGTACGGAATCTCGCTTAGAAATGCGTTGGCGAATAGGCTTCTCAAGCTGAGGGAGAGAGGCTACGTGATGCGCAACGAGAGAAACACGTACGTCTTGACCGAGGACGGTAACGAGGTACTCGAGATTGTACGTGCCTTGGCGGTGCCATGACCGAGGTGAAGTGGCTTCTGAGCCGTCTCACGGTAGAAGACCTCATAGCGCTTATATATCTCGCGCGCTACGGCCGTCTCACAGCAGAGCAACTAGACGCCATATGCCTCAAGGTAGATATTTACTGCGACATCGCGTATCTGCACGCCTTAGGCTTCGCTAGGAAGAAGAAAGACGGAACATATGAAGCGACGAAAAAAGCGGATGAGCTTATGGATTTAATCACAAGACTACTTAAAGTTAACCACAGCGCCGAGGCCGCCGCTGATGTCTAGAATCTCCTCTAATTTCAAGAATTATTTTTCCACTCTCTTCTGTATTTCCTCACGCGTCTCAATCAATATCTGCATCGGGAAGACGCCGCCGTGGTAAATCTTCCAGTCGTTTTGAAACACTATCTGCGCGAGATGTCCATTCCACTTAACGTGTGCTACCACCTCTAGCGATCCAGTCGCCGTGACGTCAATATACTATCAAGAACTAAAATAAAAATTTATAATCTGCGAGACGTGATGATGAAGGGCTTCTTCGTAGCAGGCGATGGCGGGCGTGTTTGCTATAGATCTCCGTAGTTGGCAGTCGCCTCTCCGAAGGATGGCGCCTTCAAAGCGATTATAGGTTCCGTCGCCCTAGGCCTCGCGAAGACCACGCGGAGCCTGACGCCAAGCTTCCTCACTCGCTCCTTGAACTGGTTCACGAAGTACTCAACCCACTCCTCCATCTCCGGTATCTCGCTCAACGTATCGTTGTGTAGCAGAACCACGTTGGGGAGCCTCTCGCCCCGCCTGGCCCTCTCGGCAAGCCATCTATACAGCAGAACAGCCACCGCCGTGGAGTCCTTGCCACCTGAAAACGCGAGTACAAACGTTCTAAACTTTAAAGCCGCCTCATCAAAAACCCTAAATGCGTCGTGCGTCAATTGAAATGCCATGGATCAATATCAACCAGGATAAATATAATTCATTCCGAGATTTTCCCGCGATATCTAAGATTTTGGGTGAGGATATAAAATTGTTAGTGGGTGCGCTTCGGCTCCTTCTACTTCCTATTTTGACGAATCGCGCAGAGGCCAACTGCGGCGAGTTGCGCAAGTTCTGTTGTGGAGACGGGAAGCTGGCTGCCAACTACTGGGTTGGCGACAGAGTGGCTGTGGTGGAGGCGCAACTGGGAAATCTCAAGAGGGGGCAGATCCCGTGTGCTGTAGATAGAAGGCGTATGCCTCCCCTAGCCAGATATGAGGAGTACGGCCTAGTGCGCGTCGCGGAAGGCCGCGTTTATGTCGATGTGGACAAGCTGTTGAGCTATCCGCTCTTCCGCGTGGCCAAGAAGGTCGTCGACTCGCTCGGCTTCTGCGGGGCGCGGGACGTTGCATCCTTTGCCGCATGCGCCGGGTTGCCGGAAGCCGCCGCTGTAGATGCAATCGTCTTGTTGAGACTCCTTTTCCCCAACCTCCTTGAGGTGCACAACGCCGTGTCGTTCAACGAACTGCTGGCGAGGTGGGGCGTGGGAGGGGCCGTCCCGGCGGATCTGCTCTGGGAGGAGGCCAGACGGTTCGTCAGAAGGGGCTTCGTGCTTCCCAGTCTCAGGTCTCTGCCCCGCACGGTGAGGGTTGTGAGGTCGCACGCGGCGCGCTACTCCATACCGGCGCTCCTCGCCCACGCCGATTTCAAGGACGCCGTGGTGGCCGACGTCGGTAGCGGCTTCGGCACGAAGGGGGCAGCCTCGCTCAGATGGGGGGCCAAATACGTGGTGCTCCTTGATGTAGACGTGGAGGTGCTCAAGAGCAGAGGCAACGGCCTTCTGATAGACAAGATTGTCGCCGACGCCCACATGTTGCCGCTCCGTACCAAATCTATTGACGTAGCGGTGTTCTGGAATGTTCTCAACTTCTTAGCCCGCCCCCACGAGGCGGTGGAAGAGATAAGACGCGTGACGCGGCGGGAGACAGTGTTTTCAACCTATAACGCGGGAAGCGGCAGATATATAGCCTTTAGGGAGTTCATCTCAATAGCGTCGAGATGGGGAGGCCTGAAAGTGGTGAAGAGACTAGGCAACACGCAGTTCCAAGCTGTGGTGAAGATCCATGAGGATTAAGATACTCCGCGATCACTACTGCGCCCGTTGCCCCATAGTGAAGAGGAGCCCTAGAAGCACAGGCGTCAAGCTACTATTAGGCGTGGCGGACGTGAGAAGTTGGCGAGTTCTGGACTTCGGGTGTAGCAATTGGAGAAACTCTAAATACCTGGAGTCGCTAGGGGCATACGCCGTTAGGATGGACGCGACACCTGACACGAGACCAGACGTGGTGGCATACCCCACACACCTCCCCTTCAGAGACAAAGCCTTCGATGTAGTCCTCTATACGCATGTACTCATGTTCCTAGAAAGCAAAAGCCACTGGCCCAGCGCCCTTAAGGAGGCGGCAAGAATTATCAGAAAATACCTGGTCCTAGAGACATACGCCGTAAACCACAGAGGAGCAATAAGCTACACTGTAGACGAGCTCCTAAGCCTGCTAGACTGTTGGGAGGTTGTTAGGCGTAATGTGAGAAAAGACATGCAGAATCTAGTGCTTACGCCCGGTCGACGGTAACTGAACTCTCTATCGTCTGTATCTCATTTAAGGTCTTTGCCAGCTTTTCCCAACCTGAAGACAATATCTTCTTTCTAGGCTTTCTCTCTGAAATTTTTATACAGTATTCTGCGGACATCTCTAATATATATGCGGAGCCTATCGTAAATAGCGCATTCCGTTGCCTACTTAGCTGTACGTTGAAGGTATATGGATCTGTGAGGTAGTATGTATTACACTGCGAGACTTGCTCTTTGCCAAAAATGGATATTATAATGTCGTCTTCCCGACCCAAATAGCTGGCGATAGTCGCCACCCTAACATTCTGGGGAGGTCTCGGCATACGGATCGCAGAGCTCAGTATACGGATCGCAAAGGCCATCTGCGTATAGGGCACAACCACAGAGACTTGCCTACTACCCACTAAATTTGAAAGCACATACGCCAGGCACCAGCCGAGCTCGGCACGTTTTTCGTCGAACTTTTCGCCTGTCCGAAAGTGTTCACTAAGCTCAATATGAACTAACGGATATTTTGACGCAACTTGAAGAATATCGTAAATATATTTTGAATATCTCTGACAAAGTTTTTCACGCATTAACGTTTGTAATACCGCTTCGTCTGGATTAACATTGAAGGGAGTTCCCTTTCCTATGAGGTTGCCGTTGTAAAAGCCAACATTAATCGGCTTTGCCGTATCTTCTGGCAGGCGCCAGCTCACATTGAGAGGAACTACGTAAACACGGTCGCTACCCCTTTCAGCTATTTCCCTAATAGAGCTTAAGAGGAGGAATCTACGCTCCTCCTCGTCGAGACCAATAGCCTGGTTCTCATCGCCGATTACGGTAAAGCCGCGTATGTCGCCCTTAGCGTTACCCTTGGCTATTGCATCAGCGATAGATATAAAAAACCGCGTAAAGGTCATACGGCTGGCCTCATCTATAAGGTAGATCTGCACCTTCCGCGTCAGAATACGCGCCGCAACCCTCTGCCAATCTGTCGAGGCGACCAAAAGCACCTCATCGTCAATGGCCTTTAGAACCTGTGGATAACTTGGCGCCGAGACTTTAGAACCATACACACGAATCCTTCTGCTAAGTATCTCCGGCCGACACTCAACGCCGAATGTTCCCCTTAGGAATCCAAGGAATTTCTCTATAAAATCTCTAACTAAATCATTAGTAGGTGCTATGTATATATAGAGATAATTAAAACTTATACTTTCTCTACAGATCTCGTCTTTTAGATGCTTTGCTAATATATATGCATAAAACGTCGTCTTCCCAGCACCTGGAACTCCGGGAGCCGCGACAACAACTTGATTACCTGCCAGAATTTCTTCTACTCTTTCTTTCAATTGTTTATACGGAGATGCTCCATATAACATTTCATAGTACAACTGGCCACGACCACCGTAATTTCTATTGAGTAGAGCACCTATGTCGTAAAAATTAGTCATATTCGTCTATAGTACTAAGAACAATTTTACGTAAAGTATCAACGGTCCATTTTAGATTTTCATCAATGTTTACCTGTTGATATTTTACTATCGCATTTTCTACTGTAGCGATAGCCTTTAGCTCGATGTTCATTGGCACCCTCCCGGGACATACAACGATATTGTTGAAAATTTCTGAATTCGGCTTTAAACGGTAAAGTACGTAAATAGGTAGCCAGCGCACCGCAAACGTAGGGGATACCATGCGTATCTTTGCCTCAAGCTTATATTGGTTCATGTCTCGCGTCAATTCAACCTCATCATCTTCATACCTTCCAAATAACATTGGCGAATAAATACCATCATCCAATTTAATATTCAACCGATCATTCATACTAAACACATAAACCGTTTTTTTGCCTAACGAATATTTCATAATGTCGTTTGAGAGCGGATCTCTTGCATTTAGTGATGCAAAAAGCCTAACCGTGGTGGGCCCGTCGAACGTAAGTCTATCGAACTTTATGCATTTCTCAAATTCTATGAATTGTTTATATTCTTCACTCTTTTTCTTAAGCACTATTCTGTACAATTTATAGAAGGCACTTCTCAGCTTCACCTCTTCGGGTTTTAATTCGCTCTTCTTTGCGAAGCGGTATTTACACACATCACGGTAATTACAGTTAATACAAGGACGCTTCTCCTTTCGCGGGTTAAAAAGACGGAAGCCGTACTGATTGCCCATCTCCACGGCTACCTTAAGCATCCCTTTGCAAAATGTTAAGCCGTACAACAGCGATGCAATAGCCTTAATCTTCTCGGCCATATCGCCAACATCCCTATATTCCGCCTCTATACCTGATATGTCTCCTAGAGGTCGTGTTAACGATACAAGTTTCTTTCCGCCCGACGGAGTGAGATATGCAAGGAAGACGTCGACGTCTGTCGCCACTTTCTGTAAGACGTAGCGGTATGCCATCAGCTGGTAATAATGCAGTTGATTCCGTTGTTCCAAGGACGTCTTCCAGTCGATTAACGCAACATATCCGCTTCTAGCATTTACTAAGATAACATCTGGAATTCCCACCATAGGTAGGAAATCGGTATATCCCTCCAGGAGCGATTTCTGCGGCATGCTAACAAGCATACGCTCCGTATAGACTAACGTGTTGTCAGGTGAGAATCCCTTGTATCTTTGCAACCACCTCAACAACGCGGCGTAGATCTGCAGAAACCCCAGCGCGGCATCCCTGTACTTTTCGTAGTCGCTTGCTGTGAGGTTCCCATACTGTTCCACGGCATCCCGCATAGACGCCCAAGCCTCGTTGACAGCTCCTTTGAGGTCTTGCCTCCCATCCAACAGACTATATGTGATATGTGGCAGGAGGTATGATAATATGTCATGAACCCTTTGGGCATGGAGCGGCTGGCTATAGGGCACATGAGAAGAGGGAGCCCCATCAACCATCAACGAGAGAAATGCCTTCTTAACGCAGAAGGAGGCGCCGAGAGCTATGGTTTTAGCAGGTATTAATAACGGCCTCTGGGAAAACCCCTCTAGGCATCGTGAAAGATCCATCGTATAGTTGCATATAAAACATATAAATTTCTTGTGATCTCCATAATCGCATGTTACACCTTTGATGGCGTGGTGCTTTCGGCAGGCAGGTACAGGTAGCTCTGGCGGACCTAGGCGGATGTGTATTTTTGCAGGTTCAGTTAAACGGCAGTTGAGCGATTTATATACAGTACTAAGAGGCGAGAGTTTTCTTTCTAGTCTTGAACATTCAATAAAGTTTATAGGATTTCTTCAATTTCTAGTGGCAAATTTTGGTCGCTCAACGCAACATTTTGAAGTAGCCTATATCACAAATGAGGGAAAGGCCAAGATGCATCTTGCAAATTACCCAGCAATGCGTAATATGGTTGATCATTATCGGCAGTTATATGACTTAATCAAGAAGGAAATTTTAAAAACACCACTTGATTAGGGCTATGAGTTTATTTTCAAACCGCGACGTGGCCAGCGAGGTGGTAGATTTCTCGGAAGAAGTAGATTCTCTGAAAAAACCCGATGCAGATAGGCCATGTTATGCGCTAGGCACGAGAATATTCGAAACGGAGACTACCAAGAGGGTGATTCGGGCACCTCTCGCTTTGAATATAATTACAGGCTATTATGGATATGGAAAGACGATTGGAATCGGCGGATATGTGATATGCAAAGCCAAAAGAGAAAACGACTTCTATCTCTATGTAAATTTACGCGAACTTAAGAGTGCTGTGAGTGGGCTACAGATAGAGCCGCTATCGTTACGCGACGTGTTGAAGTCAATCGTTATCGCATTAGTAGATATAAATTACCCAATATATATATTAATGAGAAATAATATACTTGACACGAACATACCAGAAATTCAAGAAAGAGCATCAAAAATCGTAAATGAAATAAACAGCATGGAGGTTCCCTTAGCTTCAATAATAAGAAACTTTCTTCCAGAAATTTCAGAAAAAAGACTGTATATAGTAATAGATGAGCTTGAGCAGGTTGTGCCAGATCTTGTTGGCGCACTTACAAGAATATGCGATGAAGCTAAGCAATTAGATACAGCTCTAAAGGATCACATAAGGATATATCTATTGCTTCAAGAAGCTCTACTCGTTTCGTCATTTCCTGGGTTTTTAGAAGGTAAATCGCCGTGTAGCTCATCGCAAGCTGGTCAGGGTGTTACAAGTCTTGCAAAACTTAGAGGGTACACGGCTGAGGATTACGTGAAAATTATCAATCAAATCGGAATAGAAGACAACGATGATATGTTGAAAAAGGTAGCGAAAAAGCTAGAAAAACTTCCGCCGCGTCTCGTATTTAGTGTATTTTATGGCGCCAAAACAGTCAGCGAAATTGAGGATGCTTTAAATTCTTTAAAGGGAGTCGCCGAGGAGCTAATACTTTATCCACGTAATAAAAAAGTAAAAAGATCTATTGATTACTTTTTGAACGAATTAAAAAAGAATTTAGAAGAGGCCGGAAATGTTACAATAATAGGAACTAGAGATCTTCGCAGAGATGCCAGAAGCAACGTATATGTGTACGAATTAATATTCCGGTTGCAGTGTCCTACTAAAAGACGCGAAACTACGAATGAAACTACGGTAAAATTATGTATTGACTTCCGAGAGAATAGACGTAGTGGCTTAGAAGTGCTTAGTGATTGCCAAATACGAATTGAAAGAGATGAAGTCGGAAATCTCTTGATAGATGGCAGGTCGCTAGGTATAGATTTTCGCTTGATGATAGCCGCATATTCAGACTTGAGACCTCATATAGAAGGTCTCATGAAGCTACACGAAGAGATTCGCATGGTTACGCTTAGATATCTAAGTGGCTATTTAAGGTCGCGGCTTCTCCGTAGTTACTGTGAGTGAGATTCTGTTCGAGGAGGCCAGAAGGGTGTTGACACCTGCCATCTCAGAGGTAATCACGGGCTGGAAAGGCTTAGGTCGCAAACACCCAAGTGAACGGATCTGTTGCTTGCTTTCCTTTGATGATAAGGTTCACCAAGTGGCTAGGCTACTTAGCGATAAATATTCCGTCCATATACGCGGGCTGTTTCAAAGGTATTTGGACTCTGAAGAGTTTCTCAGCAAACTTATTGAAAAAATTAGACCAAATATATCAATAAATTTTGATGAATTTGACAATATATTTATAGATGTGGTCTCTAGACAAGTCGTATTTGTCTTGGCGCTTTCGCCGGTCGTAGATTGGGGCAGACTTATAGCTAAGATATTTGACGTAGTGGAAGGACTTCCGTTGACTTTTTTTGACCTTGCTGAGGCTGTTATGACGCAGTTTGTATTTCTGCGTTCTGCAGCTGCCCACGTATATCTCTACGGTTCTTCACAGTTTCGCTCAAAGGCAATGTCGTTAAGGGAAAAGATGACGGAAAAGGGTGAAGATTTTGAAGAACTTCATGAAAAACGAATTACTAAACATATTGCGCCAGCTCTTTATGCGTTCCTATCGGCTCTAAATTTGGTGTCGCATGCGGCTGATGAGGTTTTCGCCCAATATCCTACCTTGAAAAAATTATCAATAAGCGGGGGCTTTACCTCTAAACCTATAGTACTGACAGGTATGGGGGCCGCCTTGGCTAAAGCGCTTCTACACGGCGTTGCCACACGTTCTAACATGTATATGGTTAACTTCTACTTAAGCTCTTTGCTGGGGAACGCGCTTCTTGTCGAGATGTGGAATTATGTGAAGACTACTAGCGAAGTGCGGTCTGTGGTTATGGAGGCTTTGGCGCGGTATAAGAGAATAAGGGCACAGATCGTGGAGTCTGTAAAAACAGCCCCGAAGCTATATCTCAGAGATGCAGAGACATATTACGATTCAGCCGACGCCATTAGAGATGCAATCTTGATATATTTAATTCAAAACATTGAGAAGAAAATAGATGAGATTCAGTTAAACAACTTACTTAGAATTTTGATATAATAACCTTTTCGCCCTACGACTCGGACACGTGTCAATACAGTGAACGTTTTTCATGTCAATAGATTTCGGCCTTGATGCAAGCAAAAGCTCCTCTCAAAGCTTTGCGGAAACCTCTCTATATGCTCGCTTTGCTAACTCTTTGATGGCAAGAGCTCAACATGAGCCTAGCCACCACCAAAACTTGGGGTGCACGGCATAGCGATTACAAGAAGCGTTAATATTAGCACCGAGTTATCTCCTCAAGGGGAGTCACTTGAGAACTTTCTCCATAGCTTGGGGGATTTCGTGGAGGAGCGTTCTGAGCTTATTAGGCAGTTACCTGCGGGTACATTTCCGTGTGGGGCCGGCATGTTTTTCTCGGCGTGTTTCTCTACTTGACGAAGAACCAGTATAACGAGGGCGGGCTCGTTCTCTACGGCCGCCTCCTTGAAGTGAGGAAGTTCTCGGGTAGTTACTGGCCCTCCGAGGAGTGGCGCTACCTCCTCCCCATAAAGTTGTATGTTCCGGCTGGAGTTCGGGCTCCGCCTCTGCGGACCGCTGGTCAAGTGCCTGGCTGAGATAGGCGCTGGGAGCCTCAGCGCCGTCACCAGCTTCGTAGACGCGGAGGCGCTGGAGGAGCTCGCCAAGACCGCGGAGGCGGTGAGGGTCGTCGTGGGCGACTACGCAGTCCCCCGCGAGGTGTACGAGAAGTGGCGCGACGCCGTCCGCATATACCCAGGCCACGCGGGCAACCTCTACATAG
>Ga0080004_1181574_pt1 | contig 21971 bp, 20 predicted proteins | sample WasSprMetagenome_FD_69207 | JGI IMG/M metagenome (GOLD analysis project Ga0080004, IMG submission 69207) | Sulfidic aquatic microbial communities from Washburn Spring, Yellowstone National Park, USA - WS (SPADES assembly) (version 2) | ecosystem: Environmental > Aquatic > Thermal springs > Hot...
CTATCGTGCCTTCGTTCTTGGGCAGCCTGATCCCGGCGAGAGAAGCTGCGCTCAGGGTTGTGCCGAGCCGCTTGATGCTGAGGAAGCAGGCGGAGGTGCGGGTGTACGAGGACATGGCTGAAGCGAGCGTGCCACTGAGGATCACGGGAGACAGCGAGGAGTTCGCCGAATACGTGAAAACTCTTGTCAACAAGCCATCGCCTGTCGGCTGGGGATCCATTTACATGCGTGTCGACGTGAAGAGGAGGGACGGTAGGGTGGAGCTGATCGAGGCGCTCGTCAGTTTCAGGTCAGAGAGAGCGGCAATGTACCTCGTTAAAATCTACATCCCCAGCGGTCCCGGCGAGACCATCAAAGTCGTTGTGACCTCACCCACGGGCGAGTGGACTATCGACCACAGAGCATGCGTTAGACACTTCATAACCACATTACGCGACGATCTTCTCCGCTACGTGGAGTGGAAGAAGGAAAGAACGAGAACTCGCAGCATCTAAAAACGTTTTGATATCAAAGCCCATAAAAACTTAATGCATTAGCTTTGCCTACGTTACCTTTCATTGAGACATGCATGTGGTGAATATTGAAAACTAGCGCGCTTGAAAACTGATGCCATGTGTTTGCTTAATCAAGTGTTCTCGAGAGAGTCGCTGCGCGCGGCTGGTGGAAGCTGAAACCGCAAGAGAGCGCACGGCGGGGCGCAGCTTTGTCGAGAGGGTCGAAATCAACGGCGCAGCGCTCTCGCGCTTGGTGGTGCCGTTAGCTACTATGCTGAAAGGCGGCGGCTACGCGCGCGCTAATCAAAGGTTAGCTGCACACAATGTGGACTGATCAGCTTATGGAATTCGCATCACCGCTCAACAGTGTTACCGCTCGTCTAATGGCTTAATGCACTCGGGCCTAAAGCCTTTCTCTCCCGGCTACGAGGGCAAAGCATTTGTACCTGCTGGGAACCTAGGCAGCGTGCCCGACCGCAAGATGTTCTCCAGTCCTCCCAGCGAGTACAGGGGAGCGCCCTTCTGGTCGATCAACGACGAGCTCGATCCCGCAGAGGTGGGGAGGCAGGTTCGCCTAATGGTGGACGCAGGTTTCGGCGGCGCTTTCTTCCACGCGAGGGAAGGGCTGGTGACTCCCTTCCTCGGTGCTAGGTGGTTCGAAGCGTTCGAGGTGGCGGTGAAGGCGGCGGAGGAGAGGGGCGCGTACGTGTGGATTTACGACGAGCTGCGCTGGCCCTCGGGCTTCGCCGGCGGCATCGTGCCTGCGCTGGGGCCGCGCGCTAGGGCTAAGGCACTCGTCGCCGTCGCCTCGGAGAGGGCCTTCGCCGGCGAGGAGGTCATCGCAGCGTTCCGAGTAAAGCTCGACGCCAGGGGCGTGCCGGTGGGCTACGAGCGCGCCGAGCCGGGCGAAGTGGGTAAGGCCCCGCTCTACCTGACGTTTGTCGAGTACGTGGCCCAACCGGGCGAGACGTGGTACGAGGGCTTCTGCTACGTGGACCTGCTCGACGAGCAGGTTGTTGCGAAGTTCCTGAAAGCGGCCTACGAGCCCTACCTGGCGTTCAAGAGGTACTTCGGCAGAGTTGTGCCGGGCGTCTTCACGGACGAGCCCAACATCGAGTCAAGCAGACCCCACGCGAGGCCGCAGCTGCCGCCGAGGGGACCGCGCTTCCCGGCCTTGGCCTTCCCATGGACCACCAAGCTGCCAGAGAGGTTCAAGGAACTGAACGGGTACGACGTGAGGGAAAAGCTTCCCGAGCTACTGTTCGACTTGGGGGACTACCTGAAGACGAGGTACGACTTCTGGCGGACCGTGACGCTGATGTTCGTCGAAGCCTTCTCCAAGCAGATCTACGAGTGGTGCGACCGCTACGGGCTCAAGTTCACCGGACACTACCTCGCCGAGGACACCCTGCTGAGCCAGCTCAGGTGTGCGGGCTCTGTGATGCCGCACTACGAGTTCGAGCACGTGCCGGGGATCGACCACCTCGGCTTCCAGATATGGGGTAGCTTGCTCACGGCGAAGCAGGTCGCGAGCGTTGCCAACCAGCTTGGGAGGGAGCGCGTGCTCTGCGAGACGTACGGGTGCCTGGGCAACTACCCGAGCTTCGCTGACAGGAAGTGGATCGGCGACTTCCTCTACGCCCTGGGAGTCAACTTCCTCAACCACCACCTCTTCCCCTACTCGCTCAGGGGTAGGAGGAAGCGCGACTACGGGCTCAACTTCCACTGGGCGCAGCCGTGGTGGAAGTACAACAGGTTGATCGAAGACTACTTCGCGAGGCTCAGCTACGCTCTCTCCCGCGGCGCGCGGGTGGCTAACGTGCTTGTGCTCCACCCGATCGGCAGTGCGTGGGCCCTCTACAGCCCTCTAAGCGAGCGGAAAGTCACCGAGCTCGACGAAAAGCTCCATGAGCTGATGAGGGCCCTCCTCGCGATCCACGTCGACTTCGAGCTGGGCGACGAGATTCTATTGTCCAAGCACGCGAAGGTCGAGGGAGCTAAGCTGAGGGTCGGCAGGGCCCTCTACTACGCTGTGGTTGTGCCGCCGTGCGTCACGATCGCATCCTCCACGCTGAAGCTGCTGAGGGAGCTCGTCGCCGCGGGAGGGGTCGTCGTGTTCGTTGAGAGACCGCCTTCCGCGGTGGACGGGCGCCCCTCGCCCGAGCTCGACGAGCTGGTCAAGACGGCCCACTACGCCCCCAGCATCAGCCGCGAGGCGCTTGATAAGGCTTTGAGCGGGGTGCCGCGGCCGGTGGTGATCGAAGGGGACCTGGACGGCAGCGTGCTCTACCACCTCAGGAGGGACGGGGAGTCTACGATCCTCTTTCTCGCTAACACGGACCGCGCTTCCAGCCGCAAGCTCAGGGTGGGGCTCGAGGGCTCGTGGAAGCCCGAGCTCTGGGACGCTGTTACGGGCGAGGTCCGCGAGCTTGGAGCGGTCGCAGAGGGCGGCAGGACGTGGCTGGAGATCGAGCTTCCGCCCATCGGCTCGGCGCTCCTGGTCTTCCACCCGGGCACGGCGGCGCCGGAGGCTCCGGCAAGGCTCGAGGCTAGGGAGGTGGAGCTCGGCGAAGCCGGGTGGCGGGTGAGGAGGCTCGACCCCAACGCGCTCGTGCTCGACTACTGCTACTACAGCGTGGAGGGCGAGCCGTGGAGGGGCCCGGTCCCCGTGTGGAGAGCTCACAGGGAGATCGCGAGCAGGGGCGTGGGAGCCAGGTTCGCCCTACGCTTCGAGTTCGAGTGCGAGGTGGAACCGAAGGGCAGGAGCATCAAGCTGGTCGTCGAAAAGCCGAGTCTTTACGAGGTTCATGTCAACGGCCGGCCGGTCGAGTGGGCTGGCAGCTGGCTCGACCCCAGCTTTGGCACCGCCGAGATCTCCGGATTGCTCGCGCAGGGGAGGAACGTGGTCGAGCTGAGGGGCGTCGTGGGCGTGGAGCCCGAGCTGGAGCCTATCTACGTGGTAGGCGACTTCGGGGTCGAAGCTCGTCCGCAAGGCGGCTCGAGGATCATGGAGGAGAAGGAGCTCGTCAACGCGTCCGACCTGTGCAGGGAGGGGCTGCCGTTCTACGCCGGCAGCGTCGAGCTGAGGAAGAGCGTGGAGGTCCCCGACAGCTTCAAGCGCGCTGTGCTGAGGTTCGGGGAGCTGAACGCGGCGCTAGCGGAGGTGCGCGTCAACGGGGCGAGAGCGGGCTTCGCCCTCTTCCCGCCGTACGAGGTGGACGTGACGCCACTGCTCAAGCCGGGGAGCAACGAGCTTGAAGTCGTGCTCGTCGGCACGCTAAGGAACCTGTTCGGCCCCCTCCACTACGCGGGCGGCGACCCCGCGTGGATCGGCCCCGAAGCGTTCAGCGATGCAGCGCACTGGACTGACGAGTACGTGCTCAAGCCTTTCGGGTTCAAGGGTGCTAAGATGATTTTTATTATTGAAAAATATTAAAAAGCTCTTTATTTTTTAGTAAAGGTCCTCCTCCTTGAGCCTGTAGAAGCTCGTGTGCGGCTCCGTCTGGTACCAGTAGGCGACGCTGCTGTAGTCGGCTTCGACGTCGCTCCACTCGCCGTGCGGCGTGGTGACCGTTATCCACTCCCTGAAGGGTACAGGGTCCGGGATGTGGAACCTGTAGGCCGCGATCTCACCGCTCTCCTCGCTCTTGTGCAGGAGGCCGTGGAACGGCGCTGTGAAGGGGCCTCCGGCGAAGTACCAGCCAGAGAGGAAGTAGTCCTCCGTGCCCGTTGCCTGGTAAACGACCTCGCCGTCCGCCTCGATCCTGGTATTACCTTCGAGAAAGCCTAAGCCGCCGGCGATGGGGCTTTTGAGGCTGAGCCCTCTCATGTACAGGTATACGCCGACGTAGTGGCCTCGCCCCCTAGCCTTTAAGATCGTGTAAGGCTCGCACGTTTTCACCCGCTTTTCGCGCCGCCAGACTGCGTGGAACCTGCCCATGTGCGAGACGTCGACACCGGTGTAGTAGCCGATGATGTAGTATAGGTTGGAGACCTCCTCCGCGCCCAGGTTCTCGACCTCGATCCTCGCTTTCTCGAAGGGCATGGGTAGGAAGCAGTAGAAGCCGCCGCTGCTGAGGCCCAACGGGAGCGAGAAAGCGTTGGCGGCGAGCGAGGGGCGGGGCGAGAAAGCTTTGTGGCCTTGCAGGAAGAAGTCGCCGATCGGCGACTCAACGCTGGGCTCGCTCTCGCCGTCCCAGTACGCCCTGACTACCACGTTACGCAGGAACCGGCGGTCGTGCGCGTTGATCGTCATCCACAAGCTCGCGATAACCCCCGGCTCCTCGGCCCTGAACATCTCCAGCTTCTCCCCCGGTTCGAGAGTGTAGAAGTCGAGCCAAGCTTCAGCGGGCTCGCCCTTGAGCACACCCTTCCTCCTCAGGTGCTCAACAAGCCAGCCGGGAGCGGTTTCAAGTAGCTTCCTAGCGTCAACCCTGTGCGTGCTCGAAGCGTACCTCATCCTGTAATCCTTGAACTTGGGCAGTTCGAGCAGCACACTCGAGCGAGCGCCCCCCTCTAAAAAGAGTTGCGGGAGTCAAAGGCGCTTGAGGAAGATGACGTCGTCTTCGTAGGCGTAGAGAACTTCTTCGAGCTCCTCGAAGACTTCGCTGCCGCGCTCGTGGACGGAGTATCCTAGGCTGGTGAACAGTGCGATGGACGCCCTGTTGCTCGACCTCGTGCTAGCGGCGGCGAACCTGCAACCGCGCTGGCGGAACAGCTTCTCAGCTTCCTCGACAAGCCTTTTACCTATCCCTCTCCCGCGCCAGGCGGGAGCGACGGCGACGAACGCCACGACCCCCACCCTGCCGTAGCCTTCGCAGCTCATCACGTAGAGCTCGGCCGCTCCCACCACCTCGCCGTCCACCTCCGCTACGATTGTCTCGAGTCGGTCGAGGAGCCTGATCGACCAGTACTGGTAGCTGCCGGTGAACGACTCCTCGAAGATCCTCGCGACTTTCTCCCTATCCCCCGTCCTCATCCGGTGGATCGCGAGCACGGGAGGAGGGGCGCCGGCACCTTTATCTCGCTTTCAACTTGTTGCTTCAGGATGGCTGAGCAGATCGACGAGTACTTGAGGAGGCTCGAGGAGGCTAGGGAGCTTCGGAGGCGTAGCGCCGATTGGGGCCACATCGAATCGAGGCCGGAGCCCTTGAGGACGGCGCTCAAGCTCCTCGTGGAGACGGGCGACCTCTGGTACTCGTCGAAGCTGAGCGGAGTACCCCTCGACGAGCTGAACGAGGAGCGGAAGAAAGCGCGGATACCGCTGGTGGTGGTCTAGTGTCGCTTGCCGGCACTGGCACGTGCTTCCTGATAAACTGGTTGATCTTCAGGCAGTGAAAGAGCATCTTCAAGATGCCGATGAACGCGGTTCTGAGCGTCACTGCCGAGGCGGAGTTCTCCGGAGCCGAAAAAGCTGGGTATGAGCGTGGAGAGCCTGCGACTCGCTTGGCGCGAACAATGCACTCCTGCTCGCGTGAAAAATACTTTCGGTGTTTTCGCTGGCGAGCGCTTATTACCTCATCCTCGAGAAGCGGGGACCGGGGGATGATGTGTGGCTTAGGAGCGTAGCCGTGAAGATACCGTGCTAGGCTGACCCCCTCCCCCGGCCCCATTGGATCCATGACCCAGTGGTATAAAAGTCTCACGTGGTACAGGAGGTGGAGCCCTCAAGGTCTAGCGCGCATCAGCGCTGTTGGCGCCGGTACTTACGGGTTTTGAGGAGCCGGCGCGGGGGCAAGCCGGCGGGAACAGGATCACGCGGCAGCCAACCGGAGGCGGCGAGCATATACGCTCCCTTCGTTCTGGAACTGCGTGCTAGCTTACACGGTAGGTTACGGGGGTTTGAAGCCTGAGCGCTTCCTAGCGCTCGTGAGAGAGCTGGGCGTAAAGGTCGTTGCGGACGTGCGGAGTTTCCCCCGGTCGAAGCTCGAGTTCTACACGGGGGAGAGGCTGCGCGCCCCCCTCTCCGAGGTCGGCGTGGAGTACGCGTGGTTCGGCGAGCTGGGGGCTCTGGGGCTCGCGAGGAGCTATAGGCCGGGCGAGGACGTAACGTGCACAGACTCCCCCACGTTCCGAGCTTACGTCCACTACCTCGTCTCCAACCCCCGCGCCCTCGCCGCGCTCGCTAGGCTGAGGGACGCTGCAGCGCAAGGCCGGACCCCGCTGGTGCTCTGCAGGGAGAGGAAGCCGGAGCACTGCCACAGGCAGTTCGTAGCCGATGCGTTGGTCGCGATGGGGGTCAGAGTCGTGCACGTGGTCGGGGAGCAGCGCATAGAGCACCTAGGTTCCCCTTGCTACAACTACGTAGCTTCTAAGCTCGCTAGAGCTCGCTTGCGCTAGGATAGGTTACAGCTGACCGAAGCTAAGCTTGGGTTTAGGATAACTTAAGCAGTTTCCTAGCGTTCGCGTGGAGGATTGCCTCGCGTTCTCCTGGGGATAATTCCATATCCTCGAGCACCCTTAGGTGCGCTCTCACCCCGTACTCTTCGGGTGTAGCTCCGATCACCGTATCGCTGCGCGCGCCCGCGCGGGTTTTCCCGCGCTTTTCTGCCCCCTCTGGCCCCGCCTGTCATCGTTCCGGCGGGCCCACAGGGGCGTTAAGCTCTTCACCGCCCGAGACCCAGCGCCGGGTCTCGGGCTCCGTCCCCGAGCTTCATCTAGTCCGCTAGGGGCGCCCGGCGCGCGCACGGGCAGCGGGGCGGCACCGTTAGGCGCCTCCCCGCCAACTCGCAGCCCGGCCCTCATCCAGGGCCCCCGGGTCGTACGGTGTTAATTAACAGCTTTCGGCGCAGCTCTTCCGGCAGCTCGATCCTCTGCAGAGGCCACTTCAGTAGCGGTAGGTTCAGCGCTTTAAGCCAGTGGTAGAATGGCACGAAATCCCTGTCGTCGTAGAATTCGCACCTTGTGCAGTAGGCGATCCGTGTCCTCCTCGTGTAAATCATTTCAAGCTCCGAGCCGCAGTAGGGGCACTTCGTCGATGGGTAGCACTCGAAGGTGGTGTAGATGCCGAACCAATTCGCTAAATTTTTAGCAACTTTCCTTAAAGAAAGCAGAGTTTTCTGAAGGTAAGAGTTCTTAACCGACTCTGGATCCGGTATATCGAAGTTCATTATCACGCTCCTTCCGTTCGCTCTCTGGAAAGCTTTCTTGAAAATCTGCGCGGCGGCTGCCTTCACCCATCCCCTCGCGTTGAACCTTTCCGAGAGCCGCGCTAGCGCGAGGTTGATGCCGCGTTTGTGGCCGTAAGCTGCTGCAGCTTGCCTCTTCGCGGCGGCTTTCAGCCGCTTGCTCCTGTTCGGAGGCCGTAACTTGGGAGTCTCCAAAACCTTCGTCTCACTCCCATCGGAAAGCGCGAGTACGCACGCGATCCCGTAATCCGAGTTCGCGTCCGCGTACACTAAGAGCGAGCTCTTGAGATCCGGCATCACCGGCTTCTGCCGCTCCACGCGGAGGACGATCTGCACCTTGAGGTGCTCCGGCTTATCCTCGCGCCACTGGATTCTCACGATCTTCGTGACCTTCAGCGGTGCAACCTCCTTTTCCTTCTCCTGAATCCACTTCAGCGCTCTCTCTGGAAGAGGCAGCTCCAGTCGCTCACCGTTGCCCAGCCTCACGACCAGCTTGCCGCCCTCGATGTAGCAGCCGCAGTGGTAATGTAGAGCATCGACGAGCGGCAGCTTCAATACAATTTTTCTCGGCCTCTTCATCTTTTTAACCTCGCTGAACTGGTAAACCTGCGACCTCTTGTCGAGCGCGTGCCGGTAGTAGCTCGGCAGCTGGCGAGCGCGCTCCAGAGCCAGCTCAACGCCCTCCTCAAGGTTCAGCCGCTTCGACCAGAAGTAAAGCGCGCCTACAGCTCTGTACATCCTGAACAGCTCCACCAAGCGCTGGAAAGCACCGGCTGGAAGCTCGTCAACACGGTATAGCAACGTCAAGACCCGGAAGCCCTCAACAACCCCCTCCTTCCTGTTCCTACCCCCCACAGGGCCCGCCCCTCGCGTGAGGCGAGGGCTTTCGAGCTCTGGGGCCCGGGGCGCAGGCCCCCTCTTTGCACGCGCTCCCACCGCGCTCTCCGCACGGCATCGGGCTTAAAGCGAACCGGGGCTTTATAAATTCGATGTTGAGAAGCCTGAAAGTAATCTTTTCTAATCAAAAAGTTAAAGAAAAGAATAGAGAATACGCTGACATGCTATAGAGGATGCTCCAGCGAAGCTAGGCTGGCGCGCGCGAGGATTAGGGTGGTGCTAGGTGCAACGACTGGCAGGAGGGAATAGTCCTCGACTGTGTTGAGGGATAGGGGGCCCGCTTTGAAGTAGAGGGTGGAGAAGTCCCCCAGCATCGCGTCGATGAGCACAGGCACGCCCTGGATGCCTGCTTCGCGGAGCACCCTCCAGACGTGCGGGTTCTTCAGGCAGAAGCCCTGCATGCTCGGGTGCAGCTTCAACCCCTTCAAACCCAATTCGCGTACAGCGCGCTTGAGTTCCTCCGCAGCCACGTCTGCAGGGTTCGGCACTACGCTCGCGAAGCTCACGAGCCTCACCGGTTCACACTCTACAACCTCGGCGACGTAGTCGTTCGAGATGTAGGGAGCTATCGGGAGCAGTACCGCCACATCCACGCCGTTACCGTCCATCCACTCCAGAACCCTCCTCGTCGCTTCTTTCGGGCTTACCCCCCGCTTTTCCCAATCGAAAGGGAGATGTACGTGAAAGTCCACCAGCACGCTCCTACGCTGCTGGACTCGGCTATATCGGTTACGCGAGCTGGCTGTAAATTTGAAACCCCGTTAGCCGCTATTCCCCTTTCTTAATGAAAGGATCCTGTCAGGGTAGTTAGAGGTAATGCCGTCCACACCTCTCCGCTTGAGCTCCGCGGCAGTCTCCGCGTCGTCGACAGTCCAGGCGACGACGGTAAGCCCCATCCGGTGGGCGAAGGCGACGGCCTTCTCAGTCGCTAGCCTGTAGTGGGGTAAGACGAACTCGCAGCCCAAGTGCTTCGCAGCTACGATTCCATCACTCGGCTTCGCATAGATGAGGCCGATATGGGAGCGCGGGGACAGCTGCTTCACGGCGGCGAGCGCCTCCTGCTCGAACGAGATGAACAGGACGCTGTCCAGCATCCCCATTTCCTCCACAATCTTGAATGCCGGCGCCGCAGCGCCGACCTCCTTCAGCTCGGCGAAGAGGACGCACTTCCCCTTAACTTCTTCGAGCACCTCGCTCAACAGCGGTATCCTCTCCCCCTTCCCTGCGTCCAAGCGCCTCAGCTCCTCGACGCTCATGCTCTTGACCAACCCCTTACCGTTCGTCGTTCTATCGACAGACTCGTCATGAATGACAACGGGGACGCCATCGCCGCTCAAACGGACGTCTACCTCCACGGCGTCAACCCCCATCTCCAAAGCCCTCCGCACAGCCCTCAGCGTGTTTTCAGGCTCGTAGCCGCTTGCGCCCCTGTGGGCGACCACGAAGAACCGGCCCTTGAGATCTCCAACCTTCATGTGTTAAAGGGGGGTGAGCAGGCTATTTTAGCTTGCTCGGGTCTTCCCGGCAGCTTTCGCCGCGCTGGCGAGCCATAGCACGATGGCGAGCTGCAGTATAGACGCGGAAGCCGCTAGCGCCCAGATGAGAGTCGGGTGCACGCTGTAGAGGTACCCGACCGCGGCTGGAGCTGGGATTGTGAAGACGCTGCTGGCAGTGTAGAGGAGCGAGAGCGCCTGGCCACGAGCTGTAGCGTCGAACCCCTCCAGCAGGTCCATGAAGAAGGCTCTCGAAACGGAGAACTCAGCTCCTCTCAAACCCGAGACGGCGGCAGCGGCGAAAGCTAGCTTTGGCTCTGCGGATGAGAGCGCATACAGCAGGCTCGAGAGCACGCCGAGAGCAGCGGATAGAGCCAAGTAGGGCGTGCGGCTGACTGGGGGCTTCAACGTGACGATCGCGAGCACCGTCAGGGAGGCGGCGGACGACAGCGATGGGACTAGGCCAGCCGCTTCCACGCTGAGCTTTGCGCCGCGCGCATCGCAAAGGTAGAGGGACAGGTAGCTGGGTACCGTGAAAAGCACTGAGGCGAGGATGGAGTAGCCGAGGAAAGCGAGCAATCTCCGGTCGGAGGCAGCGAGCCTAAAGGCCCGCTTGAGCCCGCGTTCCTCGCTGATCGGCGAGGCGTCGGGCTCCCTCAGCGTCACAGCTAGAATGGCTGTTTTAGCCGTGAAAGAGGCCAAAGCTATAGCCGCTACAACCCGGAAGCCGTCGACAACGCCGAAGCTCTCCAGCAAAAACCCGGCAAGCGGTGTCGCCGAGCTGCCGACCGTGTAGATCACCGAAGGGATCGAGTAGATGGCTACAAACGTCTCGGGACCGGATCCTTCGACGAGCAGGACCTCCCAGAGGGGGCCGGAGGCAGCGTAGAGAGCCGAGATAGCCAAGGCGAGCCCGAAAAATTCCCTCTTCCCGAGTATGAGCAAGAGGAGGTAGCCGACGTTGGCCACGGTGTCTAGGACTAGGAAAGCCCTCTTGAAGCCGATCCAGGCCGCCAGATGGACAGCCAGCAGGGGAGCAGCCACGGAGACCGCCCTGCTGGCGCTCATGTAAGCGCCCAGCTCGATCTCACCTACGCCCAGCGCGACCATGTAGAGCGGCTGGTAGTAGAACACCCAAGGCATCGGCACCGACCAACCCGGCTCCGTCACTAACAGCCACTTGGCGTTCTTCCCCAACTTTCGCCTCCAGCGCAGCACGCGAGCCCCCTCGAAGCGCTGTCTTTTAACCTTCAGGGTTCCGAACGCGCGCTACCTACGTTCCTCGGGTTCAACCTTCTCGGCGGCGAGTTTCTTCGCTAGGTGCAGCAGCCTCAAACCCTCGATCCAGAGTAGCGCTGTTGGTACAGCCGCCACCACCACGCATTCGATCGGCGGTTTAGCTAGAGTGCTGAAAACAGCCAAAAGTACGGTGCTGAACACAGCGTACGGTACGAGCCTGGGTACAACGCTCCCGAGCAACCCGATGTAAACCGACATCAAAGACTGCCCGCTGACCTTAGCTACGTACTCCCCCGAGGTTTTCTCTGCAAGACCTAGCTCGACGAGCTTGTCAAGGTAATGCTTAGCGCTGCTAGGGCTGCTCAACCCCGCGAGCCTCTGCACCTCCCTAACGCCCATCGGCCTCCCCGCCCTCAGCAGGACGAAGTACACTCTAGCCAGGCGCCCGCTGACTGCCACTGCCGCCTTAGCCAAATCTAGCACCCCGCTTTCAAGCGGGGAGGCTCTTCTTAACTGCAACGTAGGAGATGCCGGCAGCGGCCAGCGCCGCCAGAGCGGCCACGGCTAAAGCCCAGAGCCAGCTGGGGGTGAGCCAGCCGTACCGCGTTCCGCTCTCGCTTGCTTGCATCGCAGAAGCGCTCTCCCTGCTTCCCCCCGATGGAGCTTGCGGGAGATTACCGTACATCTTGCTTTCCGCTTGGAAAGCCGGTTGAACCCCTCCGAAGCACCTCACCAGCGCGGCACCAGGCACGGAGCTGTACGGAACCCAATCCCCGTTGTACCATACGATCCTTTGGTTCCAGCCGGCGTACCCGAGCTTCGCGACGCTTGCGATGCGGTCGATCTCGCCCGGCTCGAGGCCCGAAACGACTCCGCTCCTGGCTAGCCACTCGAGCTCGGCTTTCAGGGCGGCAACTACATCGCTCTCGTTGACGTCCGTGTAGGGTGCGATCTTGTACTCGCGGGTAACGGTGAAGTTACAGGCCCTGAGGATCTCCGAGGCGAAACCCAACCCCTCTAACTGCCGGCGTACTTCCTCGAGGTCTTCCTCGCTCAACTCCTTAACGCTCTCGATCGACAGCTCGAGCTCCCCCCCAGCGGAGCTGACGCGCACCGTCGCATCACCCACTTTCTTAGCGAGCTCGCCCCCCTCTTCGAGATGCCACCCGAGGTCGCGGAGCGGTTCCTCCATCGGGGCTACCTTCAGGCAGCTGCACTCGACCTCGACGCGCTCCAGCAAGCCCTCGGCTGCAGCAGAAGCGTGCCAACGCAGCGTCAGCTCCGCCTGGTAGTCTCCAGCTTCGATGCGCATCGGGGCGTCGTAGCCGGGTATGAGCACTGTCACCCTGAAGCACGGCTCGCCAGCGCTCAAGAGGCAAGGCATGTTCACTCTGTACTCGAGCACGCTCCCGCCTTCCTCGGGCGTCCGAACCCTTTGCACCCCCTTGAGCACAAGAGTCCCGCTCACTAGGAGCGTAGCGTTACCGCGCACCGAAGCCGTGATCAAAGGCTTGAACCTAACCCAGCAGGGGGTGTCGCAGCGGAGCGCGCCGAGCTCGAGCGTCATCTCGCCTTCTCCCGCTGCGAAGCTCAGCGGCACATTCTCCCTAAGCCCCCAGCTGCAGCGGATCGGTAGAACGCACCTGTAAACTTGGTATTCCCTAGTGGCGACTGGAGCCTGAATCCTGACTGCCAGGTGCTTGCTGCCGCCGCCCGGCTCTAGCTCCTGCTCGGAAACGACGACCACCAAACGGCTGTCGTAGCGGCTCCTGTAAGCGTACGCGGTCCCGCCCGCGTAGTCGATGAGCGCCGCTCCGGAAAGCGCGCTCAAGTTATACTCGATGCCAGGCGCGTTGAGGACGACCTCAACAGCGTAGGCGTCAGCCGGGTCGAAGCAAGCTGAAACCTGGTGGACCACTACAACCACCGCTAGCAACGCGGCGAGCACAACCGGGAAATACCTTCTCCATCCCATTCCCGCTCCCAAGAGCATCTGCTGGCAGGGGAAGATATTCATACACCCTTGAACACCCTGTTCAAGGGTGTGTACAGCGCGTCATGTCGCGTTTCGCATTTATACCTCCAAGCTGCGTTCAGCCCGTGCAGGCTAGAGTAGTCGTGTTTCCCGAACCGCTCAGAGCTGTCCTAGCCAGCGAGCCTCTGGGGAAACCTGGGTCGGGCGAAGTGCTCGTGGAATCGCTTTACTCGCTGGTGAGCACCGGGACGGAGCTGACAGCCTACACGGGCTCATTCCAGCCGGGATCCGCGTGGGCCCGGTATGTCAAGTACCCGTTCAAACCCGGCTACAGCAGCGTTGGGCGTGTGATCGAGGTTGGAGACGGTGTTGAGGGGGTTGAGGTGGGGAGTGTTGTAGCGGCGCCCGCGCCACACGCTGACCGGTACGTTTGGAGAGCGGGAGAGCTCGTAAAGGTGCCGCCGCAGGTGGGCCTCGAGGAAGCGGCTTTCCACACTCTTGCAGCCGGTGTCATGCACGCCGTCAGGCTGGCGGGGGTCAAGCTGGGCGAGGCGGTCGTCGCGGTGGGAGCGGGTCTGCTCGGGCAGCTCGCTGTCCAGTTCTCGAGGCTGGCAGGAGCCTTCCCGGTAATCGCGGTAGACCTCTCCGATTACAGGTTGGAGCTCGCCGCGAAGTCGGGCGCGGACATTGTGGTCAACGCGGCTCGCGAGGACCCGATGGCGGCCGTGCGAGAGGCTACTGGAGGCCGGATGGCCGACGCGGTCTTCGAGGTCACCGGCGACCCGAGCGTGCTGCCGCAGGCGATCAAGCTGGCGAGGGGGATGGGTAGGCTGGTTGTTCTAAGCTCGCCCAGGGGGTCGAGCACCCTCGACTTCCACGATGAGGTGAACAGCCCTAGCAGGGTGATCATCGGGACCCACTTCTACAGCCAGCCTGAGGCTGAAACACCCTACTACCCTTGGACGTGGCGGAGGAACAGGGAGCTGTTCTTCAGTATGCTCGCTTCCGGTAGGGCGTCAGTCAAGCACTTGATCTCCCACGTCTTCCCCTTCGAGGAGGCGCCTAAAGCCTACGAGATGCTCCACAAGAGCAGGCTGCAGTGCATGGGCGTCCTCTTCAGCTACGCTCGTGGCTGAGCGCCTAGAGCCCTCGCGACGACCACGATCTCAGGGCTCTCTTCCGTGAAAGGTCGCTTCGAGAAGTCCTCGTAGGCCTTGCACAGCTCGAAGCCGGTTTCCCGGAGCACGTGGACGAGCTCCCTCAGCGTGAACAGCCTCAGCTTAAGCTTGTGGGAGAACACGTCCACGGAGCCTTTCGTCAGGTCGATGATCGACCAGTCGATCTCCGCGTCCGCCACCTGCTCAACGAAGTCGACTCTCCACTGCTCCTCCTTCACCGCCAGCATGGAGCCTGTCTTCCGGAAGCTGGCGAACGGCGTCTCGTAGTACACTTTCTTCCCGTGGACGCCGATGAGGTTCCAAGTGTCGAATACGAAGACCGAGCCCGGCTTCAATGCTCGACGCACCGAGCTGAGGAAACTGAGCAGCTCGGCATCGGAAACGAAGTAGCTGATCACGCCGTACATCGCGATCGCCGCGTCGAACTCCTCGATGAACTCGAGCCTTGTGGCGTCAGCTTGGAGGAAGCTCACGTTCGGGAACTCCTTAGCTTTCGAGCGGGCGATCTCCACCATCTCCGGGGATAGGTCTACACCCACAACCTCGTATCCTCGCTTAGCCAGCTCGATAGAGTGGAAGCCGGTTCCGCATCCTACGTCTAAAACCCTCTTTACCTCCACTAGGGAGCAGCTCCTGAAAACCTCCTCTAGGAAGTCTGTTTCAGACTTGATGTTTCTGTGCGAGTAAAGCAGGTCGTAGTATAGAGCGAAGAAATCGCACTTATTCACGCGCCCCCCTCCTCCCCACCCTTCATAAACTTTTACGGAAAAACCCGCGCCACCGTTATTTACCCCGCCGTTCGCTTATCCATGTGGCGAAGCCTGGCGTCTGCGTCGTCGGAACTATGCACATGGACTTCATAGCGTACGTCGACCACCTGCCGAGGCCCGGGGAGACTGTCATCGGGAGGGGTTTCGAGATGCAGCCCGGCGGCAAAGGCGCGAACCAAGCGGTGGCGGTCGCCCGGCTCGGTGCTCGCAGCTCAATGATCAGCCGTGTCGGAAGCGACTACGTGGGCCGACTCCTCCTGGAGAACGCGGCGCGTAATGGAGTGGACGTTTCACACGTTAGGGAGGATCCCGGATCCCACAGCGGCGTGGCTTTGATAGTGGTTGACGCGCACGGCGAGAATATCATAGCCGTAGCCCCCGGTGTCGACGAGCGGATATCGCCAGCCGACGTGGAGGGCGCGCTCCCCGCTATACGCAGCTCCAGCGCGGTCGTCGCGCAGCTGGAGATCCCCGTGGAGACGGCCCTCCGGGCGATGAAGCTGGCTAAGGATTGGGGCAAGCTCGCGATCCTCAACCCGGCGCCGGCGAAGCCGCTGCCGCCAGAAGCGTACTCCTGCATCGACGTCGTCACACCCAACGCGAGGGAGCTCGAGGCGCTGGCGGGGGTGAGGGTGGAGTCGGTGGAGGACGCCGAGAGGGCGGCTAGGGAGCTGCTGGAGCGCGGCGTGCGGACAGTGATCGTAACGCTGGGCAAGAGGGGAGCCCTGATCGTTGGAGGGGAAGGCTCGAAGCTCGTTCCCACCTACGACGTGCCGGTCGTCGACACGGTGGGCGCTGGCGACGCGTTCAACGGGGCGCTCGCGGTGGCCCTCGCTCTGGGTGCGCCGGTGGAGGAAGCGGTCGCGTTCGCCAACCTAGTAGCTTCTTTGAAGGTCACGAAGAGGGGCGCGCAAGCTGGGCTCCCGCGGCTCGAGGAGGTGAAGCTTTTCGCCGAAAAGCGGGGCTTGCGCTTCGGAGTCCTCGAGGAGCTGCAGTCCAGCGGCTAGCTGCCTGCCAGCTTATCCCTTATCTCTTTAAGGTACCGTGCCTGCTCTAGCTCGGATCCCTGAATGGCCTGCAGCCTAGCTTCGATAGCTTTTTTCACTTCGCTCGGTCTCCTCACTCCGTAGAAGCACTTGCCAGGATCCCTGCTGACCTCTTTCAGGGTTCTCGCGTAACCGGCGCTCGCCGCGCCGCCCCTTTTCCCAGCACCGAGGGAGAAGCTCCTGGTGTAGTACTCTGCCCCCCACTCCGCCGAGCTTACGATCATCACAGTCCCGTAGTCGAGCAGCTTGCCAACGATGCTCTGCTCGAGAACGATGCGGCCGATCGAAGCGTACGGTATGGTCTGCTCCTGCCTCCTCCAGATCCCTGTCTTTATGGCGACGCCGGTATTGCTCACCTCGTAGACGGTCGACCTTCTCCGCGCCTCAACGCCCATTATCACGAGAAGGCTGGCGATCAGCGAAGAGAGTGTTAGGAGGCTTGCGTACCGCGAAGCCAACCTCTGCATCAACGCGAAGGTATCCCCAGAGGTCGCTTCGGTCAGCAGCGCTAGGGGAAAAGGCAGCGCGAGCGCAAGGAGGGTGGAGGACGCGGCTTCAGGGCTACGCAAGACCCAGGATAGCACGAACGCGATGGCTAGGAGCAGCGGCGCGAGCGCATCGAGAAGGATCGCTGGCAACTGGGGGTACAGCAGGCCCAGCTGCGAGCGGACAGCGACGGCGAAAGCGCACACAAGCAGAGGAGAGGCTGCTAGAAGGTACTTCCTGAAGAAACCGGGTAAGGAAGGTCTGGTGACTAAAGGCTGCTCCAAGGATTGCACGAGAGCACTTGGATACTCGCGATTTAACCCTTTTGTAGAGTCTCATGCAGCTATATCCTCATCTTCGCCTTTTATAGGGAAGCTATGAGGAGTGAAGCTTGCATCTTGGCGGCGATCCTAGTTTTCGCGTTAGCTACCCCGCTAGCTCTCGGCGAAAAAGCACCTACCCCTTCCCTCGCCTACGAGGTGATCTCCTTCGGAGGTCTCGAAGACGACTGCCTGCACGGGTGTTACCTGTTTGTCCAGGTGGTCGGCGGGAACTCCAGCCACCTGACCGTGAACGTTACGCTCGCAAAAGGCGATCTCGTAAGGGTGAGGGACTACATCTTCGTTAGACCGCGCGAGGCCGCCAGCCTGCTCCTCACCGTGGACGCGGAAACGTGGAACGCGTACGCAAATGAGGTATACTTGGGGAGGTTCCCCTTCTACGGTTTAAAGCTGGGCGAGCCCGCGGTTTCGCTGGCAACCGACAAGGGCCTCGCGACCCTCACGGCTGCCAACGCCACCCGCGTCTTCGTTGCGGATCGGGAATTCGTTCGGGTAACCCTCGGCAACTTCACGAGGGATATTCCAGCGCGCGAGTTCTGGCCGGGGCTCATCGAGCTCCTCGACGCGCTCGGGGTTGAGCGGCTCGAGCTTTACTCCACCGAGCTCGACGTGCGCGTGGGCCTGCTCTTCGACGCCGCGAGCGGAGTCCTCTGCTTCATGCGGGTGTTTAACTACTCGGAGTCCCCCGTTGCGATTCTCAAGCTGCTCGGGGTAAAGGGCGACTCGGTGTTCCTCCAGCTGTTCAAAGCCGCTGCCGGCAGGCCGGCTATCGCTTTAGCCGAAGAGGCGCCGGTGGACCCGCCGGAGAAGTCGGTGAAGGCCGATCGCTTCGTGCCGGTTTAGCTAAGCGCGCGCTTAACTAAACGAGTTTAACTTCTAAAACTCAACGCTTAAACGCCGCGGCAAGGCCCCCTCCCGATGAGGCGCAGCCAGCTCGTAGCTTTGGCGTCTTTAAACGCAGCCCTCTACGCGGCTCTTGGCTACGCGAGCTACCTAGGGCTTTTCGCACCGGTGATCGGGGTCGTCAGGTTCTGGCCATCGGTGTTTGTGCCAGCCCTCTTCTCCGTGCTCTTCGGCGAGCTGGTGGGAGGGTTGGGAGCCGCCATCGGGATCTTCGTGAGCGATATGCTCATCCACGGGAACGCGCTCCTCAGCTTGACGGTGGGGGTGCCTGCGAACTTCCTCGGCTTCTACACGGTCGGAGCCTTGTACAAAAGGTTCAAGGACGGCAAGCGATGGCTCGCCGCCGCGCTCGCCGAGGAGGCGCTGGTGGTAGCGCTCGTGCTCGCCGCCCACTACGCAGGGGCTCTCGACTGGCCTGTAGTGCTCGCTTACCTTGTGGGCATGGCCGTTACAGCGGTGTTCACGCTGGCCTACGGCGGCTCCCGCTTCCCGCTCATCACTTTCTCCTGCAGCACCGGCTTGATGCTGGGCTCGGCCGTGATAGGTTTCGGGGTTTACGCGTTCAGCCAGTTCTTCACCCTACCGACAGGTGCGAGCAGGCTTCCGCTCGACGCGGCGCTTCTCTGGTTCCTGTGGACCTACGTCACCGAGATACCCTTCATGATCGCCCTCGTGCCGCCCCTCGCGAAAGCAATCGAGCGGGTCCTACCGAGGGTTCGGGGATGAGGATGGCTAGAGCCTACTCGCCGGCCGGCCTCTCCGGCCTCTTCTCCACGCACACGGAGCCCGAGGACCCGTACAGGAAGGGCGCTCGCGGCGCCGGCATCGCCCTATCGAAAGGGGCTTGGGTGACGGTTGAGGCCGAGGAGAGCGACCGGACCTCGCTGGAGTGCTACCTGAACGGCGCGAGGGCCGAGCTCGGGCTCGTGAAGAGGCTGTTCCGCAGGATCCTGCAGAGGGCCGGCGACCGCGGCTGGAGGGTGGTCGTGAGGCAGGAGGTCGAGGTGCCGATGGGGGGAGGCTTGGGGACCAGCGGGGCTTGCGCGCTCGCGACCGCGCTCGCGCTCGCGAAGGCGCTCGGCGCCAAGATGAGCTACTACGAGCTGGCCCGTGAAGCGCACGCCGCCGAGATCGAGGAGGGGACGGGCCTCGGCACGGTGTCCGGGCTCGTCGCCGGCGGTATCGTGATGGTGCTGGAGCCGGGGGCGCCGGGCTACGACAGGGTGGACAGGATACTCGCCGACCCCGACCTCCTCGTGGTGATCGGCTTCTTCGGGCCCATCGACAAGCGTGAGGCGCTCAGCAGAGCCGACCTGAGGGTCGTGGACCGGCTGGGGCTCGAGGCGCTCGCGAGGCTGGAGCGCGAGCCGACGGTCGAGGCGTTCATCAGGGAGTGCAAGTGGTTCGCGGAGCTCAGCGGCTACGCGAGCGAGCGCGTCAGAGCCGGGATCGCGGCCGCCGAGCGGTCTGGGGCGCTGGGGGCTTCCCAGGCGATGATCGGCGAAACCGTGTTCGCGCTCGCGTACGAGGAGGACGCGGAGAGGGTGCGGGAGGCCCTGGAGGGGCTGGGGGCGCGGGCTCTCGTTTCACGGATCGAGTGGAGCCCCGCCAGGCTGGTTTGAGAGGGCTGCTAGGATCCTCCTCTTCAGCTCGCCCGCCGCTCCGCGGGGGTCGCCGGTGGCGAATATCGCGGAACCCGCGACCACGATGTCGGCGCCCGCCGCCACGACCTCGGCGACGTTCTCGGGCTTCACCCCGCCGTCGACCGCTATCAGGTAGGAGTAGCCCTCCCTCTCCCTCAGGCTCCTCAGCGCCGCGACCTTGCTCAACGCCCCCCTTATCATCCGCTGCCCACCGAGCCCCGGCTCCACGAGCAGCACGAGCACCGCGCGGGCGTGGGGCAGAAGCGGCTCCACGCTCTCCACCCTCGTGGCCGGGTTGAGGGCGACGCCCGGCTCGAAGCCCATGTCGGACAGCGCTTGGAGGGTCCTGAAGGGGGTCCTCGACGCCTCGACGTGGAAGTACACCCTGGAGACCCCGCTGCCCACCAGCTGCCGCGCGATCGGCTCCGGCTCCCCAACCATCAGGTGGGCTTCGCCCGGGACGCCAGCCGACTTAGCCACCGAAGCCACGACGCGGGGCCCGAAGCTGATCGTGGGCGTGAAGCTGGTGTCGGCGATGTCGAAGTGCAGCAGGTCCACCCCTCCCTCCACGGCCTCCCTAACCTGGCGGCCCAGGTCGGAGAAGTCGGCGTCGAGTATCGAGCCCGAGAGCAGCACCCTCCTCACGGGGTTCGCTGCGGGCGCACAGATATATACCTAAGGCTCTCCCTCGCGCCCGGTGGAGGGCTTTGCCCTACTACCTAGGCATCGACGTGGGGACCACCGGCTCCAAAGCCCTCCTCGTGGACGAGCGCGGCCGTGTCGTGGCTTCCCACACGACCGAGTACCCGCTCTACACCCCGCGCGTGGGTTGGACGGAGCAGAACCTGGAGGACTGGTGGTCGGCGACGGTGAAGTCGATCAAGGCGGTGCTGGAGAAGTCGGGGGTTAAGCCCGAGGATGTCGAGGGCGTCGGGCTCACCGGCCAGATGCACGGGCTCGTGATGCTCGACCGCGAGCGCAGGGTGATCAGGCCGGCGATCCTCTGGAACGATCAGCGCACGGGGGAGGAGGCCGAGTACATAAACGCGAAGCTCGGCGACAGGATCATCGAGATCACCGGGAACATCGCCCACACGGGCTTCACGGCCCCGAAGCTGCTGTGGGTGAAGAGGCACGAGCCCGCGAACTTCGAGCGGATGTGGAAGTTCATGCTGCCGAAGGACTACGTCGGCTTCAAGCTGACGGGCGAGGTGAAGACGGACGTCAACGACGCCTCGGGGACCTCGCTGTTCGACGTGAAGAACAGGAGGTGGTCCCTGGAGCTCGTCGAGGAGCTGGGCGTGCCGGCGGAGGCGCTGCCCGACGTCCTCGAGTCCCCCGAGGTCAGGGGGGAGGTCACGGCGGAGGCTAGCGGGGAGACCGGGCTGAGAAGGGGCACGCCGGTCGTCGCCGGAGCGGGCGACCAGGGGGCGGCCGGCGTGGGGGCTGGGGTCGTCGAGGAGGGGATCGTCTCGGTGAACATCGGAACCTCGGGCGTCGTCTTCACGCACAGCGACGTGTACCGCTACGACCCGAAGGGGAGGCTGCACGCCTTCTGCCACGCCGTGCCCGGGGCTTGGCACCTGATGGGCGTGATGCTCTCCGCCGGCGGCAGCCTGCGCTGGTTCAGGGACAAGCTCGGCCAGCTCGAGAGGGGGCTCGCCGACCTCATCGGCGTGGACCCGTACGACCTCCTGTGCAGGGAGGCCGAGCAGGCTCTTCCCGGCTCCGAGGGTCTCATCTTCCTACCTTACCTCGCCGGCGAGCGGACCCCCCACGCCGACCCATACGCGAGGGGCGTCTTCTTCGGGCTCTCGCTGAAGCACGGTAGAGCCCACATGGTGAGGGCCGTGCTCGAGGGGGTGTGCTACGGGCTGAGGGACTCCCTCGAGCTGATGCTGGCTCTCGGCTTGAGGGTGAGGGAGGTCAGGGTGCTCGGCGGCGGGGCCCGCAGCCTGCTGTGGAGGAGGATACTGGCTGACGTGTTCGGTGCCGACGTCTACACGATGGAGGTGGACGAGGGCTCGTCTTTCGGCGCCGCGATATTGGCGAGCGTGGGCACGAAAGCCTACGCTACCGTCCGCGACGCGGTGAGGAGCATGGTGCGCACGAGGGACGTCGTCAAGCATGATCCGGCGAACCACGAGCTGTACAGCCGGTACTACGCGCTGTACAGGGACCTCTACCCGGCGCTCAAGAGCCTCTACAGGCGCCTGGCGGAGCTCGTGTGAGCGAGAAGGAACCAGAAAGAAAAATTTAAGGTTTGAACTTTATGTCGTTTTCTATTGTGAAGGTTCCGGTGAGCTTTATGTTTCTCGAGGAGGCTCCGACCCTGACCTCGTAGGTTCCTTTCTCGACGAGCCATACTTTCTCGCTCTC
>Ga0080004_1082500_pt1 | contig 21968 bp, 13 predicted proteins | sample WasSprMetagenome_FD_69207 | JGI IMG/M metagenome (GOLD analysis project Ga0080004, IMG submission 69207) | Sulfidic aquatic microbial communities from Washburn Spring, Yellowstone National Park, USA - WS (SPADES assembly) (version 2) | ecosystem: Environmental > Aquatic > Thermal springs > Hot...
AGCAGATAAAAATAGGAGAGGAACCCAAACCGAAAGAATTAAGCCACAAAGTTAAATTTATAAGTTCTCTTCTCATTTATTTTAGGTGAATCCTAGAATATGTCAAGTTTTGAGAGAAAACTTGAGAGAATAAATTGCTTAATTGAAAGATTGAGGAGCGAATCCTCTTCAGACGTTTTAGTGGTTGTTGAAGGCGAGAAGGACGCGAGAACCCTTAAAGCCATAGGTGTAGAAAGCGAAATATTGACTGTTAAATCTCATGGAAGAAACCTTACAGATGTAGTGGATAAGATAATCTCTACTGGCGATAAAGAAATCATATTACTAATGGATTTTGATAGACATGGTAGAGAGCTTACAGAGCGCTTAACTAAGATTTTAGGGGGAATGAAGGTGAAATTAAATTTAAACTTTTGGAGGGAATTTTCAAGCCTCCTCAATAACGATTTAAAAGATGTGGAAGGATTGGCAAAATATATTGAAACTTTAAGGAGGAAATCTGGGAAGAGCTACTCAAACTCCAAGTTAACCTCCAAATTCTAATGGTAAGATACTTCAATCCCATTTCTTAGGCTATTTAATTGAGATAGTTAACTTCCTTTGCTAGGAAACTCTACAGGTTAAGGAGCAACAAGGCTTGTGGAAGCCCATTCGAGAAAGCAAGTTCTCCCCAGCATCACCTAGTCCGATGCTTGAAGAGGCGTAAGCCAATCCTAGTGAAGAGATGCTTGAGCAGGTAATCCGTCAGGTTGCGGATAAGTTGGGAATTAAGGCGAATAGGAACGCCGTAGAAGCATTAAATATAAGTCTAAAAGCAGAAATCCCCGGCTTCAGCCGGGGATTGTCAGAAGCATTAAGCTGGGGGATTGTCAACTTAATATGCAAGAACATTTTAGGGAGAGAACCATTCAAGCTTTCCATCCGAATGGTAGAGCCCCAAGTTTTCTGGGCGCCACCTTATAAAATTTCGGGTAAACAATTATAGGTTGGGTCACATATAATTCTTTATTGTCTCTGAGAAACAGAATATGATAAATCAATTAGATAAAGTAAAGGAGACTATTAACGCTTTTCTAAAGGATTTGTCACCTAAAAATGTCGCTGCGTTAATTTACGGGTCTTTCGCCGGCATGTATGCAGATAATAAAGCAGCTATAGACGTTCTAGTCATAGCGGAAACAAATAAGCTCACTTTAAGAAGCCACTTAAAACGATTTAATTCTAGGAGAATACGCTTCTTAATAGTTGATGAAAAAACATTTGAGAGGGATTTAGAGGACGAGTGGTTAGGCGGTATACTCGCTGAGAACATAATAACTCCTTATGATCCACTGTTAAACGAGAATTATTTGTGGAGCCAAGAGGTTAAAGCCAAAAAGAAATTAATTAATGAAACCATAAATAATCTCATTTTAGGTTTCCCAGAAATGTCAAAGAATTTTCTAATGAAACCAGAATACTTCATGTTTGAAGTGATGATGAGAAGAGCAATTCTATTTCCGCCAATAACTTATCGCTTCCTAAATGTTACTAGAAGAGATTTATGGGAAAGAAATCGCTCCCTCATGATGAAAGGATTTAATGCCGCCATAAAGGAGCTTATGGATGAAGGAAAACTCCAGTTAATTGACAGCGAATTCATTAAAATATCTGAAGATTATGCTGCAGAAGAAAAGAATTTTTCACGTTTAACAAGCCTACTTGAGAGCGCCCGCATCAGAATTGTTAGATATGCGCTTGGAATAATCCCAAACATTATGGATTCGCTTTTAGATGACTATAAACTTTACAGGGCATATTTTGCTAGGGACAATTATGTGGAAGCCCCCATATATAAGCTTGAGAACCCGAAAAAATACATTTTTATACCAACAGCTTCCGGCATAATACCATTTACTGAAAAAATAACTATAAATGAATTTATAAGAAGCCATATGCCTAAAACCTACTCTTTTAAGTATGACATAAAAAGAATAGGCGGCGTTCTTAATAGCGTATACTTATTAAAGTTTACTAAGAGAGAAAGCGAGGAAAAAGTTGTTGTTAAAGTATTTAAGGATTGGTATGGATGGAAATGGTTTCCATTGGCGCTTTGGGCTTTAGGTACAAAAGGCTTCGCCGTGCTTGGAAAATCTAGGCTTGAAAGAGAGTATTCATTAAACATTTTTCTATCAAGTAAGGGGATTAATGTTCCAAAAATAATTTGTGTTAGTCCGGAGGAGAAAATCATTTTTCAAGAATATATTGATGGAGTAGACGCATCTAAAATAATCAAGCAGCTGTATATGGGAGTGAAGAATAGGGAGGAGGAATTACTCAAGATTATTAGGAAGATTGGATGTGAAATTGCGAAGATTCATAGTTTAGGCATATCTGTTGGCGACTGTAAACCGGAGAACATAATATTTGCGAGTGATGGAAGAATATTTTTTGTAGATCTTGAGCAAGCCGATAAAGGTGGAGATCAAGCATGGGACATAGCTGAGTTTCTATATTACTCTGGACATTATGCTTTGTTTCCGCCGACCAGCATCGTCAGAAAAGTAACTAGAGAATTTTTACTCGGATATATTGAATCTGGCGGTAGAATAGAGAATATTAAGAGGGCATTATCACCCCGCTACATAAAGGTTTTCAGCTTCTTTACGCCACCACACTTAATAGCCATCATATCTAGCGAATGCAGAAAAATGCTAAAAGGCGATATAACGCTGGTTTAATGGTGGTTTAGAGTTGAATGCAAATATAATTTTTTATGGTGGAGTAAATGAGGTTGGCGGAAACAAGATTCTCATTTCGGATAGTGACGTAAAAGTTCTTTTTGATTTTGGCGCATCATTCATGTTAAGAGACAAATTTTATTCAGCCCCATTTCTTTCACCTAAAAGCGGATTCGATTTAGTTAAACTTGGAATACTTCCAGACTTAAAGGGAATCTACAATTTTGATATCTTAAAGCCTGACATAGATGCTGTTTTTCTCTCGCATTCACACATGGATCATTCAGCCTACATATCTTTCCTAAAGAGAGAAATCCCCATTTATTGTGGCGAAACAACAGCAATAATACTTAACGCTCTAAGCGAAGTACGCCCAGCAAATATAGAATTTAACCTTGAAGGAATAAAATTCAAAACTTTTCGTACTGGTGATAAAATTAAAGTGGGCCCTATAGAGGTTATACCCATACACGTCGACCATTCCGTCCCAGGCTCCTACGGCTTCATAATTCATACATCCTCAGGCACAGTAATTTATACAGGAGACTTTAGGCAGCATGGTTTAAGACCCGAATTAACTTGGGATTTTCTACACGCTTCAGCTGAAGAGAAGCCTGAAGCTATCATATGTGAAAATACGAATATGACTGAAGTTGAATTCTCTTCTGAGAATGAGGTCATGATGAAGATAGATAATTTAGTCAGCTGCACATCCGGCTTAGTTTTAACAGAATTCGCATACGCGGATACTGATAGGTTAAGATCATTTTATGATGTTGCCTTAAAAAATAGTAGGCAACTAGTAATTCCAATGAAACAAGCTTATCTCTTACATAAGTTAAGCCTCGACCCACATTTAAATATTCCGAAACTTAATGATGGAAACATATTAATTTTCCGAAAAGAGAAGAGAAAGTACTTTCGTTGGGAGCAAGAGGTAATGGATTTAGGTGAACCAATAAGCCCACTAGAAGTTTCTAGGAGACAAAACAAGATAATATTATCCATGTCATTCTTCGACTTGAACTGGCTAGTTGACATAAATCCTTCACCTGGAAGCTGCTATATACTCTCCGCATCCGAACCATTTAACGAGGAGATGGAAATAGATTTCACTAGACTATTAAATTGGCTTGAACACTACGGTTTACCACAATATCATGTACATGTCTCAGGACACATAATGCCTCTACATTTAAGGGAAGCAATAAAAATGATTAAACCGAAAAAAGTTTTCCCCATTCACGGAACATACCCAAAACTTTTCAGCAGATTCTTAGGGGATTTAGAGAGTAAAGTGATTATGCCGGAAAAGGGGAAAGCCTACGAATTTTAATCATTACGTAAGCTGTCAGAAGCGAATATGCCAATTTGCAGATAAACTTTTAAATGATTGCATAAGTATATACAAGTTTCAGATAATAGGGGATGATGATATTTTGAGTAGCGAGATTAAGCCACGCGACAGGATTAAATTAATTCTTCAACATCGTGAAGCTGATCGCATTCCAATTCATGATAGCCCCTGGGCTGCTACTGTAGACCGTTGGAGATCTGAAGGGTTACCATCAGGCATCTCAGCAAGCGACTATTTCGGTTATGAGATAGCTATATTTAGCGCTGATACAAGCCCACGTTTTCCAACAGAAGTTCTCTACGAGAATGAGGAGTATATTGTTGAGAAGAATTCTTTTGGTGGAGTAAGAAAGAATCATAGAGATTACTCTACCACACCAATGATTATTGATTATCCATGTAAAAGTAGGGAAGATTGGGAAAGAATTAAGCCTAGACTTAAAGCCGACGATTACAGAGTCGACTGGGTTTCTGGACTACAATCTTTCTATCGGGAGCATAGTCGAGGGCGCTTCATAATGTATGGTGCTGCTGTAGGATACGATAAAATACAGAGCTATATAGCGTCTGAAAGATTATTAAAGGCTATTATTAGGGAGCCGGATTGGGTTATCGACATGTACTGGACTGATGCCAAACTTGTTACGGAGATGTGTGAGCGAATGATTAGAGGTGGATTTAAGTTTGACGGAGCCTTCCTTTACTGCGATTTAGGCTATAGAAATGGGCTTCTATTTTCGCCAAAGCATTTCGAAGAGCAACTTCATCCAGTCTTTAAGGAGTTATGCCGCTTCTTTCACGCCAACGGCATGTACGTTTTTCTTCATTCATGCGGGCGGGTGAAGGATTTAATCCCATATTTTATTGAGGAGGGAATTGACTGCCTCCAGCCGCTCGAAGTGAAAGCTGGAATGGATCTAGTAGAATTAAAGGAGAAGTATGGAGATAAAATGACTTTCATGGGAGGCATAGATGTAAGACTCATGGCCCTCGATGACCCAAAGCCCATAGAGGAGGAGATAAAGCGGAAGATTACAGTCGCTAAAGAAGGCGGAGGATACATTTATCACTCAGATCACTCAGTTCCGAAAAATGTCAGCTTCCAAAATTACAAGAGGGTTATAGAGCTCGTTAAAAAATACGGGGAATATAGAAAATAGGGCGTTAATTGCTTCGCGGCTTAATTCTAGTTAATTTTTGGAAGAATTCTCCTTCCCCTCCAATCCCACCTTTTTCCACAGCCTTCTCGCAAATTTAGACTTTTTCAGTTAAAATTTAACGTATTGATTAGGTTTGATGATGGAGAAAAATTCATCCTCCGCAGAATACGGCTAAAAACCAGTAAAAGATAATTGAGCCATAAAGCAGAGAATATAGATGTTGATTAATTTCCACCTGTGATAAGCTTATAACTGAAAACCTCGTCGTTCACATCGGGGATGGTGAGAAAGGTTTTTAAGGCTTATCTGATATCAAGAGTGTTTGGGATGTTCTCTTGCAGAAGAATGTTTAGGTGTGTGTTGTTGATAAAGTTTTTAAGCCGAACAGGTTGAAGATGAATGGCTAAGCCAGTAATGCTTAAAGTCTTCAAATATCTAATTAAGGAATGGAAGATTTTTGCGGTTGCTATAGGGCTTTCTCTAGCCTCCAGAATTTTAGCGATGATGGTGCCATGGTATGTTAGAGATTTATTAAATTCCGTGATGGCTTACGATCCAAGCAAACTTTTACCGTTATCCATCGCCATCATCATGTTAACATTCTTTGAGGGTGCTCTGGCCTTTCTCGTCAGATACTCTTTTGAGAGCATAGCCCAAAAAACCATTTACAGGCTTAGGCTAGATTTATACAGACATTTACATGAGCTATCCTATGGGTTCTATGATAAAGTTGATGTCGGAGAAATAATTGTGAGAGTAACTAACGACATGGATAATTTGAACCGTTTTATAAGCTTTGCATCCATGCCGTTGCTGGACGCATTATTCTCCACGTCAATAGCGCTTTACATACTCTTGAGCCTTAATGTTGAATTGACCCTCACAGCAATATCACTGTTACCATTAATAGCATTAATAACGATTCTTTTCAATAGAAGGGTTTACCCAATACTTGAAGACGGCTGGAAGGCTATGAGCCAATTTAATAGTGCAGTTCAAGAATATACTTCAACAGTAAAAGTTTTGAAGGCCCTTGGAGTGGAAGATGTTTTTGGAAGAATCTATAAATCTAGACTTGATAGTTTGTACAACTTTAACATGAGATTTCAGAGGTATGCTTCAGTCACATGGCCCTCAATAGGGCTTGTATCATCCGCCATACAGATTTTGATATATTTGTATGGTGGTTTCAAAGTTATATCAGGCGTTTTAAGCGTAGGTGACATTGTAGCATTCCTACTGTACCTTACGATGCTTAACGGACCATTAATAGGGCTGGGATTCTTTATCTTAGACTACAAGAGGGCAACTGTTTCTGCGACCAGAATATTTGATGTTTTAGATAGAGAGCCCGAAGTTAAAGATCAAAGTGGGGCAATAGATCTCAGGAATGTTGAGGGACATGTTAAATTTGAGAATGTTACATTCGGCTATGACCCTAATAAGCCTGTTATACTAAACGTTAGCTTTGAGGTTAAGCCTGGAGAGAAGGTTGCAATAGTTGGGCCTACAGGTTCAGGTAAGTCTACGCTTATTAAGCTTATACCAAGATTCTATGATCCTACAAGCGGGCGTATACTTATAGATGGTGTAGACATAAAGAATGTGAAAATTAAGTCCCTTAGGAGAAACATTGGGATTGTTCACCAAGATATTTTACTTTTCGCTGGAACAATAAAAGATAATATAACATATGGTAAACCGAACGCTTCTATGGATGAGGTTATTGAGGCTGCTAAAGCGGCTGGCATACATGATTTCATAATTAGCCTGCCTAAGGGTTACGATACTAATGTTGCGGAGAGAGGTGTAACGCTTTCAGGTGGGCAAAGGCAAAGAATAGCGATAGCGAGAACGCTCATACTTAATCCAAAAATACTTATACTTGATGATCCAACATCAAACCTTGATGCTGAGACGGAGAATAAAGTGGCTGAGGCGTTGAAGAAGCTTATTGAGGGTAGAACAGTGTTTATAGTGACTCAGAGGCTTTCAACCCTAAAGCTCGCCGACAAAATTATTGTTTTAGAGAATGGTAGGATAGTTGAGGAGGGGACGCATGAAGAGTTAATGAAGCTTAACGGTGCATATACAAGACTCTATAATGCTCAATTTGCCCATCAAGAAAGGATTGTTAAGGAGACTTAGAGAGTTGGGGTGGGTAATTGCTAGATACGCTAGAGAGGGGGCTGAGGGAAAACCTAAAAGCCCACCATCAAAAATATTAGCAAGATTACTGAAACTTATATGGAATTATAAGGTTAGAGTTCTAATTTTCATAGCAGCAGCCTCAGCGGTTTTAATTTTAAATGTGATAGCCCCATACTATGGGCGTAAAATTATTGATGAAGGTATAATGGTTGGTGATGTAAATGCTCTAGTGTTTTATGCCACCATCGTTGCAGTTATAGCTGTGTGTAGCTGGATTCTAGGCGTCATTAGAAGCTATAGCATTGCTTGGTTAACTCAGAGGCTGCTTTACGATTTGCGCTCATCCCTATTCACCCATTCTACGGAGTTAGATTACGCCTTCTTCTCCTCCATGCCTGCGGGTCAAGTTATATCAAGGTTTACTAGCGATGTTGAGGCGGTTGGGCAAACTGCTACCACCGGCTTCATAGATGCCGTATTTAATACGCTAACAATTATAGGTGCGTTAACTGCCATGGTAAGCTTAAACATTAAGCTCACGCTTGCAACATTATCTTTGATACCGCTAATAATTGTTTCAGTAATCTTCTTAGCTAGAAGGAGTTATAGGGCATATAGGGATGTTAGGATGAAGGTTGGTGAGTTAACATCAAATATTGAGCAGACAGTTTCTGGAATGAGGGTCTCACAATCGTTCTCCGAGAGGGATAGAGAAAATCTGAAGCGTTTCGAGAGGGTGAGCTATGAAACTATGCGCGCAAACCTTAAAGCAACTCTCATCATGGCTCTCACCCGCCCAGTTCTAAGCATTATAAGAGCCGCAATAATAGCGATATTAGCATTTTACGGTGGACACCTAATTATTAGTGGCGAGGCAACTATAGGCACATTAATCGCATTCTACAGTTACGTGGAAATGTTCTTTAATCCCATAATGACATTAACAGTGTACTACAATATGCTGCAATCGGCATTAGCAGCCGCGGAAAGAATATTTGAGTATTTAGAAACAAAACCCCTAGTTAAAGATTCAGAGAACGCCATAGACTTCAATATTGAGAAGGGTGAAATATTAATTGAAAACGTGAGCTTTAAGTATGGTGAAACAAGCGTCTTTGAGGGATTTAACCTTAAGATTAATCCAGGTGAAATATTGGCTGTTGTCGGGCCCACTGGCGCTGGAAAAACAACCTTAGCTAATTTAATATTAAGGCTTTATGACCCGCAGGAGGGGCGCATACTTATAGATGGTGTAGACATAAAAACTATTAAGTTGAAGTCTCTCAGGAGCCAGTTATCTTTAGTTCCACAGGAGCCAATTTTATTTAAGGATACTGTTCTCGAAAATATTCGTTACGGTAAACCTGATGCTACCGATGAGGACATTATAAATGTTATACGCGATCTAAGTCTTGAGCCGCTCATAGAAACCTTACCCAACGGGCTTAATACAATGGTGTCTGAGGGTGGCGGAAACCTATCAGTTGGACAGAGACAGCTAATAAACTTTGCTAGAGCACTCCTAAGAAAGCCAAAAATAATAATTCTCGATGAAGCTACAAGCAGCGTTGACCCATATACTGAAAGCTTGCTACAAGAGGCTTTAAGGAAACTCCTTAAGGGCAGAACCTGCATTATAATTGCCCATAGGCTCTCAACAACATTCCTAGCGGATAGAATCATAGCCTTAGATAAGGGGAAAATAGTTGAGGAGGGAACGCATGAAGAACTATTGAAGCTAGGCGGACTCTACGCAAAACTCTATGAACTCCAAATAGGCAAGCCAATAGAGGCGGAGATATCAAGCACAAGCCAAGTAACATGAACTACGCATTCCTTCTCCCCCCTCAAGAAAACACTCCTATAAACATGAAAAGTTTCTGGCATATTTTTGCACCCATCCATATTTTAACTTAATAGTCCTTTAAGTGTACTGTTGGAACGGTTCCTCTGGATTTGTTATATAGGACATCATAAGCTGTTAAAAGTGTTCCACCAACTTTCAAACAAGACCATACGTAAATGCTGCCATAGTAAGTTGCATCATTCTCAACACCCCATTTTAAGGCTTCCCTATAATCCTCAACTCTTAGGGTTATGGAAGGAATTTTTAATTCTAGAAAATATGAAAACTTCTCTAAGGCTTCATTTAAGCCTATAAATCCTTTTTAATGCTCTTCCATAAGATGTTTCCAACCTCATAGGCGAGCAGTTCCGGCGATAGCAAATCCAGCTTCCCCTTCAAAAAGTCCTCTTAAAACCAGCTCAGCCTTTTCCGACAAATCTTCAGCCAGCAAAAATCTAACGGCAACAGAAGCATCCAATACATAAACCTTCAATGAAACTCCCTCATCTCCCGAATAGTTTCATTTATAAACCCGGAAGGCGCAGTATGTTTCCTCACTCTTAAACCCTCCAAAAGTTTCTCAGCAGCTTCCCTCTTCTCTTCAATCTCAATCCTACGTTTTATAGCCTCCCTAATATACTCAGACCAGTTGATTTTAACCTTTTCATCTCCTTTTTTTAAATAATCATCAATCTTAACTGTAACAGTACCCAAAACATCACCAAAATGATTAAATTAAGTCAAATATAAAAGCCTTACAAAATTAAAGCTTCCTTTTATGATATCGTATATGCATGTTCTCATCAATTCATATACGCTCATATGATTTTAGCAATTCATAAATAATTCTAAAACCTAAAATCGAAAGCCTTTTTATTGATAGCACCTTATATTTGTGAGCGAGGTGATTTAGGTTGAAGTTGAGTTTTATGACTTTTGTATGTCCGGGATGGGATATTGAGAGGATTGTAAGTTTCGCTCGTAAAGCTGGTTATGATGGGGTTGAAGTTAGGGTTGACGAGGGACATAAGCATGGAATATCTTCTAAATCCCCTCTAGAATATAGGAGACATGTGAAGAAGCTGTTCAATAATTACGGTGTTGAAGTCTCATCCATCGCGACATCTGTACAATTTGGATTTTCATCTCTGGGAAAACGTAGAGAGAATATTGAAGCTGCTAAAGCTAATATTGAACTCGCTGGTGATCTTGAAGCGAAGGTTGTTCGCATATTTGCTGGAGGAGACGTACAGCAGCTGACGGATAGCGCTGCTGAATATATCGCGGAAGCTTTCACCGAGGTTGGAGATTACGCAATACAATATGGCGTCTGCCCAGTCCTCGAAACTTTACACGATATTGTCAGAAGCGCTGAAGACGCTTTAAAAGTCATACACAGAGTTAAGACAATGAACTTCGGTATTTTATGGAACCACTCAGACATAGACCAGAAATCCTTCAACTTAGTTGGAAAGTATATAAGACATTTCCACGTGCATGAAGAGGTACTTGATCCTCAAAATAAAAACGTACTTCACCTAGCAAAACTCATGAAAACTATCAACTTTAATGGTTACATATCCTTGGAAATAATAAGGGGATACGATTTACCTGAAGATTTGCTCATTAAAACCGCGGAAAGACTAAAAAGCTATATGGCGCAAGCCTAATTCCATTAATTAGTGGGGGAAGCTGCCATGTCCAAGAAAGAATATCATGCTGGAATAATTGGATGCGGTGCGATAGCACGGGCGCATGCAAACATGTACATGAAAAATGAGAAGACTGCTCTTGTAGCAGCCGCCGATATTAACCCACATATGTTGAAGATATTTGCTGAAGAATTCAATGTTACATCTACATATACAAATTATGAGGAGATGCTTGAAAGGGAAGATTTAGATATTGTTTCAGTTTGCACCTGGCATGGCTCTCACGCCGAAATTACGGTAGCTGCAGCGGAGAGGGGTGTTAAAGGGATAATATGTGAGAAACCAATGGCTGTAAGCCTCGGTCAAGCTGACGCCATGATAGAGGCTTGCGAAAGAAGCGGGACAAAACTAACAGTTGAGCATGTAAGACGCTATAATCCAGTTAACGTGAAGGCTAGAAGACTTATAATAAATGGAGCAATAGGGCAGCCAATAGCAGTTATAAGTCGGGTGTCAGATGGGCTGCTAAATTGGGGCACTCACATAATAGATCAGGCTAGATTCCTTCTAGGTGACCCTGAGACGGAGTGGGTAATAGGTCAAGTAGAACGCAAAACAGACAGATATGAGAGGGCTATCCCCATAGAAGATCTCTGTGCAGGTTTAGTATGCTTTTCAAACGGAGCACGTCTAGTAATAGAATGCGACCTTCCCGGCCCGAATCTTCCAATTGAATCTAGTGCGCCTTTAGTTTACGGATCGGAGGGTATGATGATACCATTAGACGATAGACTTCTGCTTTTAACTAAGAGGGACGGCTGGAAAGAGATGACGTTTAAGGATAAGGGAGACGGCCTCATAAAGCATCTAGATGAGCTGATTAAATGGATTGAAGGTGAAATAAACGATCATCGATGTAGTGGTAGGCAAGCCCGTTACACCATGGAGATAATGATGGCCATATATGAATCCCTACGGATTAAAGGTTTAGTACGCATGCCGCTGAAAACCAAAGATAACCCATTGGAAATGATGATTAAAGATGGAACATTACAAGTAGAGAAGCCTGGAAAATATGACATTAGAATACCATCACCATTCTGGGATGAAAAAATGAGGAGAGCCTACGAAGCCTTCCACTCTTCATCTACAAACTGACCTCCTCCCCCCGCCTTAAAAGGTGAGGGTTTCGGTTGTAAAGGACATGTTTGACTTCATAGCTAACTTCCAAGTTAAACTAGAATCGTGGATGCAGGGGGGGATGGCGTTTATCTTTGGGATGACATGTTCTATAGGATAGACCTTTCTTCTCACCAAACGTATACGGGAGACTCTTAATGCCAGCCCACAGAAGGATTGTCTGGTTTTTGAGAGAAAGGGACTACTATGCATACATCATACTTATGGAAACATCATTAGGATAATAGATCTGCTGGCTAAAACAGGTGTGAGCTACCCAGCCATGAAGGCGAGGCTTCCAGCGTTTAAAGTAGGCTTTTCAGCTACCTCCTCATTTGCTAGTTGGAACTCACACCTCCCATTAAGGCATAGGCTATATTAATGCATGCATTCAAATCCCCATTATAGATCAGCCCGCGTCTCGGGCATCTAAACCCTCTCCCTTTAAACTTGGGCAACATACCCTACACCTACGGCATGCTCCAGACGTGTTCCCATCTCTTCCTTCATTAAATATTTGACTTCTAGGAGAGCCTTATATTCAATGATTGTTTGAGCCTTCTAAACGGTAAGCTGTAGAATCGCCTATTAATCTTCTTAGACCTATTGAAATTTACTTCTTATCCCATTTAATATCCCCATCACTATTACCGGTTTCGGGAACCGTTTAACATAGGCAACTATCTGGTTAGCTATTATGTGCAGTTGCTGATTCACTTTACTCCCTTCTTTACCCTCAAGCTAAGACCTTCCGCTGGAAGTTAAAGCGGAATTAAAAGAGAAATATTATGGTCGTCTCGTCTTGATGGGAAAAATAGATGTGAGAGACCTGTCATCTGACAGTGAAACATTAAAAAAGAGAGATCCTTTCAAAAACTCAATGTAGCTCCTGATGGAGAATATATGGTAAGCTCCGACCATTCAATACCGCCAGACGTAAGCTTCCAAAGCTTCAAATTATTCGTTAAGTTAATAGGAAATATAGAGTTTACAACACTAATATGTGATCCATTTACTTAGAGAAAAACTATACTTTAGGCTTATTAATCAATTTTTATTATCCAAGGCGTTTCTTCTTTTTGGGTGTGTATAGGAATTTTCATGGAACCGTTCGCGCTTGGGAAGGCTTGAACAGATTTACCGGCAACTTTCACCTTAACAGTTTTTCCATTAACTCCCGCAATTACTATGAACCCCTCTTGTCCAGGCGGCCTGCACAGTTCACCCCTCAGCTTATTCCCCGACTTGCTCCATTTCACATTCTTCAATTCTAACCCGCAGCTCATGTGAAAGCTTGTTCCAACCACCCATGGGTGATCACGGACCTCACGTATTGCTAATAATTTTACTGAGGGACCGAAGAATGCAATTTTCAGAGAATCTTTCTGAGAACCCCAAAGAAGCACCCTAGTATCTCCAGGATGAGGGAAGACGCTTACTTTCTCATGGCGAAGAAGGATTTCACCTAAAAACTGACCTGACCAAAATTCATATAACCAATAACGTTTTCTTGGATTTAAACCTAGATGCTTCCATTCGATTTCAAACACTGGAATTTTATTCTCTTCTATGCTTTCCGATTGATATGTGGATGGTGGCTCCCATAGAAATAGACCTAAAAGTAGCCATCTATCCCAATCTGCCTCTATAGGCATAACCCAAACTCTTGAACCGTTTCCCTCGTATGGCTCCATTACTGCTTCTTCAACGCCTTTACACATCCTGCTATATGGAAGCAGCTTTATGGAAATTTTTTCAAATAAGTCTACTGGTTTAGCTGATTTGCCTGATGGAGGTAAGGTTGATAGTAGGATTTGCCACCTATCTTCTGGAAGCGTTGTAAGGTCATCACTAACATCTACTTCTCCCCCTGAAAGGAAGGCTACTGTAGCACGCACTCTAGCTTCCTCTAAAGTCCCGGGAAAACCTACGCAAAGACATGATGGTTCTATTATGCCCAACCGACGGTTTTTCCATAGGTGGCATGCAACTGAAGTAAAATTTTCTTTCATTGTAGACCATGGTATATAACCTGTATTTCCCGTATCATTACATGTGTAAAGCAAATCGAAATAACCTAAGCCGCAAACCTCGTAAGGATTACAGTTAAGTATAACGGCATCTGGATTTACGCTCTTAACAGTCTCCGCAATAATTTTCGATCCAACTCTCACCGCTTCTACGCCTCCACCAGCAACCATCCGATTATTATAACGTTTTCTTAATCTCGGATCGCATGGTCCACCGATAAAATCTAGTTTAAAGTATTTTACGCCCTTTTCAGCTAACATTTTAATGTTTTCCTTCAAGTATTTTTGAGCCCCTGGGTGAGTTAAGTCAAGAGCGTAAATTTTACCTTGAGGTCTCCAAAACCATGTTCCGTAGGATGCTGGCTCCTCTATTTCGCTCCCTAGAAGCCATTCTGGGTGCTCTTTAAAGACTGAATCGAATTCGCTGATTGTAAATGGCGCTATCCATATGCCTAATTTAAACCCGATCTTCTCTAATTCTTCTGATAACCATTTTAATCCATGTGGAAATTTTTCGTTCTCTTCATATGAGCTTGGAAGAAAATCTTTTTCCCAACCTAAGTCAACCTTCATATACTCAAGTCCAAGCGGTTTCAATCGCTGAGCCGCCACTTTAGCATTTTCCAAGACATCGTCTTCCATTACATTATGTCTATAAGGATACCAACTGCACCAGCTTACCGGAGAATGATCAAGCGGAGTTATATGATGTTTCTCCTTAACTAAGTCACCAAACTCCTCTAGAAGAGACCAAGGATCCTTTCCAATAAGGAAGGCAACCTCTTCTAGTGGAAGGTTATTTCCTGGATCTATTACGGTATCACCACCATCAAAGCCTATAATCCAGCTTGTTACACCAATCTTTTGGCTGTAGCTAATTTTAACGGTTCCTAACCAGCGTTCAAAAGTTGTATAACCAATCAATAGTGCAATTCGATCTAGCGGATTATAAATTTCCCAACAAAACTGGGAGTATCCGGCAATCTCCTCCATCCGTTGATTTTCACCAAATGAGCTTGGCTGGCTTAAACGACGAACATGCGCCCGATATCCCACATCTTCATATAAGAGGGCGTTCTCATGCTTCCTTCCAAACTTCATCTTTCCTGGCTCTTTCAACTTTAATAACGCAACAGAGTTAAAAGTTAGCGGTTTGCTTAATAAATTTTTAAGCTCGCTTTCCATCGTCAGCTTCCCTTCATGCATAAAAGTGAACTTTTGAGTCAATAAAATCTGACAATCTGAAAAACGCCACAAGAGTATTAATCTTCCTCTATTATCCATCATCGTTTGAATCCCGGTTGGCCGGTAAGCTTCACCATTTATCTGGACCTCACATATTAATGGTGCTAGTTGCAGTTTCTTCCATTTAGGCGACGTGATCCCTATAGAAATCGCTTTTTCATCAATGTTTACTTTGAAAGAACTGTCCAATTATTTCACCACCCATAATAGTTAAAAATGGCGTATTAAAGCATTTAAAAATGTTTCTAAGCGCAAATAAAAATTATATTAAAGATTGTTAATAACTTCATAATCTCTCTCTAATTAGTTACTGAAAGGTGGAAAGAGGTTGAAACCTATTGACCGCATCTACACAACTTTATACCATGAGGAACCTGATAAAATTCCTGATTGGTGGGAAGATGCGCGCGCAGTTTTTTGGCTCAATCAATACTATAGGAGTGAAACAGTTATAGAAGGCCAAAACTTTAGAATTTTTAAGTCTCCCTTTGGATCTCTACATCTTGAAGTGCGCGGGAAGGAATGGGAGGGACGAGATCGATGGGACTGGGAGTTTACTATAGCGCCCGCAGTTAGATGGCCGGAGGATCTTGAACGTTTGGAACGGCCTACACTCGATCCCTCTACGCTTAGAGAGGTTAAAACGCGTACACAGAAATTTCATGAGGAAGGATATTTTGTTTATATGGCTCACACTACCCCATTTTTCAGTCCAATTTCATATCTTAGAGGATTAAAGCAATTCTTAATGGACATAGTTAAAGATAAGAGTTTTGCTGGGAAACTTATAGAGTTCTCTATAAAGCCACAGATGGAAATAACTAACACCCTAATTGAGGAAGCTGGCATAGATTGTGTATGGGTTTTTGGAGACTTAGGGACACCGCAAGGCCCATTCATATCCCCTAGAGTATATAGGGAAGTTATCTACCCATGGGATAGAAAAATATGTGAATCATATCATAAAAGGGGAGCGTTCGTTTTTTTACATAGTCACGGCTACATAATGCCTCTTATGGATGATTTAATAAACGCTGGTTTTGACGCAATACATCCCATAAGTCCACTTTGTGGAATGAATTTGAGGGAAATAAAAGAGAAGTACGGTGATAAAATAACTCTTTTCGCTGAGCTTTCTGTGAATGCACCCGATAAACTTAGATTAGATACTGAGAAATATGGCTCCATACAATACGGCTTTAAAAACATAGAATACAAGATTGAATTATTAGAATACACCATAAAGGTTGCGGCTCCTGGAGGCGGTTTTATTTTCGCCTCCGCTCCTCAGCCGCAAGAATACAGTCTATCTCCTCAGAAGCAAGTGTATAAAAGGAGGTGGGAGCAATTGAGAAGATACCCCTTAAAGGGTTTATAGCGAAAATCAACCCTCATAAAATGAGGGAGGACTGAAAAGAGTGAAGGTTACACCAATTAATGAGGCAGAAGCAATAATTGAACCTTTTTGGGATCCAAACTTGAGCGAACTAGAAGAATATAATGTGACAATAGATCATACAGCCAAGGGATTTGTTAAGCAAACATGGTGCTCAGTGGAAGTTTACATTGAAAAAGCTCCTCCTGGCAAGACTGCTATCTCCATGGAGCGTCAGTGCAATATCTACTTGGATGAATACAATATTATTCGAGTTTTCGCGTCCATTCCAAAATGGGCGCAGATGACTCTGAAGGTTTGCATTGATGGAGTTTACTGTACGGTGATCAATAGCGTTAGAGGAGGTGGTACAGTTGATGAGTTTGATGGATATTTGCGTGGTAAACATATAACTGGCATCAGAATGGAATTTGCATTGACTGAAGCGCAGCCAGCATGTATCCAAATATTTTGGCTTGGACTGGCAAATAGCATTATGCAGGAAAGAATGGAGAAATATAAAAGCCCCTATACTCCTGATTGGCCTAAAATGTTAAGATCTAGCCCGGGGAGATTAGAGCCGGAAATAGGGATATTTTTTGATGAAGAAGAGGTTCACCTTCTCCGTCAAAAAGTTAGGAATGGATATTTAAAGAAGGCCTTCAATAAACTTCAGGTGCAGGCCATTAAAGATATGACTATTAATCCGGAGGCTGAAATAGGACGTTTCATTCCGCTAGGCGACAGAAGATGGTGCCGCAACAGAGATATGAAGCGCACTTATACTGCTGAAGCAATGGAGCGACTAGCTTTTGTGGGATTAATTAATGAAAATCCTGAAATGCTTAAGATGGCTGCGAGAATGGCTCTCTCTGCAGCCCATTGCGAGTATTGGTGTGAAAGCTTCATGGGAGTTTTCCCAGGTTCAACTTGGCATCATAGATCTTTTACGGAAGCTAGATATAGCAAGGCGTGCGCTCTCGTTTTAGATTGGGCTGGCTCTTACTTAACTCCCTACGGTAAAGAAGTCATTCGAGACGCCATAATCATGAAGGGTCTTCCACGTATAGAATCCGATTTTAAACGCATGGAATATATACGTGAAATGAATCAGGGAGCATTATTTAGTTTAGGTCGCATTATTGGACTATTATCCTTACTGCCATCGTATCCACGTTATAAAAGTCTTCTTGAAGATGCAGAGCGAGATTTACTTGAAATAATTGACAGGTATGTTCAGGATGATGGCGGTACATTAGAGGGCATGGCATACTGGAACGCCACATTCTCTAGTGCCTTACAGGCCTTTTACGCGTTAGCTAAATATCATAATACGACATTTGAGGAATACGCTAATACTATCCCAGAACTCATTAAGACCAGTGAATACGCATTATCTATGCTCTCAATTACTAGAAATGGCATTACTTACCTACCAATTAACGATGCTAAGTCTGATCAACCATTAGATTTAGATTTAGTGGCAGCTTTCTGCCGAATCACCAATAAGCCTGAATGGAAGAATTTATATGCTTTAATCATGCAAGCAGACGATTTTAAGCCCAACATTTTTCACTTAATTGTTGCACCCTCAGAAATACCAGCGAAATACCCGGTAAAAACCGCTATTAAACCTAAGTTTGCAGTTTTTCCAGTAACTGGTCAAGTTGCTTCGATAAGGGAGGACCCAACTCTTGGTTACGTTCACTTCCATCTATGTAGCGGCCCGACCTGCCCATATCATTATCACGAAGATAAGGGAAGTTTCATCCTTGAAGTAGATGGTGAAACTCTCGCCATAGATCGAGGGGTTACAAGTTATGACCATCCTGAGACAGCCCTAATAAGCATGGCTAACAGACACAATATACTTTGTCCTAAAGATTCAAGCGGAGTGTTTTTACGTCAACCACCTTACGCGTTTGGGGGCAAATTAACGTCGGCCCTTGAGGTTGATAATGCCATCTTCTTATGTAGTGACAATACCAACGCTTGGGATAATGGAATCTTTAGAAAAAATATTCGAAGGATTTTTTCACCAGCACCAGATTTATTCTTTATAGATGATGCCGTTGAATCAAATAATCCTTTGATAATGGTCTTTCTACTGAACTCTCTATATCCTATAGTAAAAGAGGAGAACTGCTTTAGGGTCTACGGTAAAAAGACTTTACTAGATATATTTCCAGCTGATTGGGTCCCGCATAAAGAGAATGTTGAAACTTACGGCATCGATTGCCATTTAAGACCGGTAAATGTTCTACAATTAGAGACTGAAGCAGCAAAATCCCATAATCTTCTAACGGTAGTTCAAGTTGCATCCACTTTACATTCAGAATCTTCATGGAAATTTAGAAGGGATAGAGACCGTATAACGGCTATTAAGGGACAACATGAGGTTTCTCTTTCTCGCGAGAACTCGGATTTACTTATCGTGGTTAAAAAAGAAAACAGAATTTTCAGAGTTAAATGTCAAGGAAACATGTGGAAAATTGAAGCTTAGCCTGCGCGTAAGTTTTTACGTGATAAAAAAAGGTTCACTTATTAAGTAGCCTTTCTTATAAGGTAGCGAACCATTTTCACCACAAAGTTTAATGCAATAGGATGATTCGGTATTCTGCGAACAGCTTCAACCTGATTGGCAATTATTTTTCCTCGCCCATACTGAAACTCAGCTGTAATAGGTGTTTCTCTCGACTTAATAATGGGTTTTCCTTCGCATCCCATTATAAGAAAGCGCGCAACATAATCCCACCGATCTTTCTCGAAATCATACCAGTAAGAGAAATCTCTTGGATGAAAATCTTCAACTATCGGATGCCCAGTACTGCATGAAACAAAATCTAAACCAATGTGTCCAATAGCGTCTTTCCGTTGACTATTCGGCACAACTTCGAGTTTAAGGTTTGGCAGTTCCCAAACGCAAGCTTCTTCTTGCTCAAGCAATAATAGGCTTCCCCCATTAAACACGTATAATGAGATTTCTGAAGAATGATTACTTAATTCCTTCGGGTCATCACATATCACTATGTCGGGAGGATTCTTGCTAATATCTGACGAGAAGTCATGGGCGCTTAAGCCTAAAACATTTGCAAGTTTCCATGCTTTTCCACCTTTACTCCCCAGAATAACCGCTTTAACTCTTTTTAGGTCTGAAAGGTCTAACCTAGGAAAGACCTCTATTAATTGAGAATAATCATGCAAAATTTTACCATCCGAATCCTGAAGCGCCAAACAGATTTCAAAGATTGTTCTAGTTTCAACTTTAGGAGTTTTCCATCTAAAGTATCCCTGGAACTCCGACCCGGATGGTTTAATCCGGGCTGGACGCTTCGCTGCAAATAAAACTTTATCGCCACATAAAACATACCAAGCTATTTCGAGGTTTTGGGGAGCTATTGGCTCATCGTTAAAAATCCAAAACTCCACTTTTATCCTTTCACCCTCAAAATATCTTATTCGATCTGTCCGTATATTTACCGCTAAGGAGGTTAACGCGTCTGCAAATTCATAATAGGCTAATTTTGGTCTTCTGTCAACTCCGACAAGCGTTTTAAGCCATCCGGCTGGCCATGCATCTATAAGTAAGTGAACCGCAAACCCAGAAATTACGTCGGCGCGCCTACGGAGGGCGTCAGTCATTAGGCGTATTACCCATGCTTGATAGAGCTGGCTTTCTCTCACCCACTCCGCTAAAGTCGATTTTGTATCAAACCAGCTGTGATGATGCAGCCACGTTTGTGAGTGCGGAATTTTTTTCGGAGACCACTTTTCATTAGGATTTTCCGGTATCCACTCTTTCGGGTAACATTTACTCATAGTTTCCCAGGAATCAAGTCCTTCAGCACCATATTCGCCACATGTCATCATCCACCCTGGTTTTGCTGAGTAAATGTATCCACGGTGTAATTCATCAATGCTCCCCCAAATACCCGGGCCATACCATCCTGCGTAGCAATGAAAATCCGGTATTCCCCATGGAACATACCTCTCTTGAATATATCCACAATGTGTACCTTCAACTAGCTTTACGACTCGATCTGGATTATAAAAGCGGATAACTGAGCATGCTGCACGAAAAAATTCTTCCAGCTCGTCATTCAATAAATGTCTGTGCTCAAGTTTCTGCCTATAAATTTCTCCATCTCCTAAAGGCTCATTTATAAGGGAGACTATTATCGTACTGGGATGGCTGCGAATAAGCTTCTCCATTTCACCAACCTGGCGTAGCGCCTCTTCGAAAATGTTTCTCCGTAACATTCCGAAGAGAGGAAAATCAGTTTGGTTCATAATGCCAAGAGAATCAAGGTAATCGTAAATTTCAGGCTGAACTGGGCGCTGAGTTAATCTTAAAAAGTTCATGTTTGCAAGCTTCATTATAAGTATGTCTTCGAAAAGCTGCTCATAATCACCACGCATTACACACTGTTGCAAGTGACCCATCTCGTTTGCTCCTCTTAAAAAGATTCTTTTATTGTTAAGGTAAAATGCTCCCTTCACTTTTCCGCGCTCATCTACATGAAACTTTCTCATACCAAAAGTTTCATCCATCACGTCTACAACTTCCTCATTAACTTTCAAAGCGCATCTAAGAGTGTATAAGTATGGTGATTTAGGTTCCCAGAGTCGGTAATCACACATTTTAATGAAGAACTTGTAAGTGTTTTTTCCATATCCTGCTGGTTTTTCCTTGATTTCTAAGTCTTTTATGGAGTCGCCTAAAAAATTGCGGGGGTAAATACTAAATGAGAAATGGATATCTTTCTTCTCAGAGGTTGTGTTTGTCACTTCAACCCAAACTTCAATGCCATCATTATCAATATCTGGGCGTACAAATATGTCTGAAATAAAAATTACTGGTCTTCCTTCTAATCTAACGGGCTGGTATATTCCTGCTCCTGGAGGGCAATGATGCCACCCAACCCCTGGTTCATTCCATCCCGGCCCTGTAGCAGCATAAATTTTGTCTCCATCATCTACAGTTGGCAAATCATTCTCTATGTAGATTAAAAGCCTATTTTCACCATCTCGCTTCAGTAATTCGGTGACGTCAAACTCGAAGGGTGCGAAAAATCCTTCATGGCTACCTACGTAAGACCCATTAAGAAAAACCTGGCATCTATAGTCGACTCCGTTGAAGCATAGAAAAACTCGCCCAAGTTTAAAAAGTTCCTTACTCACATTAAATGACGTATAATAATAACCAAACCATCTGCCCACAGGCCCTCTATAGTCTGGAATTGTTACTTGTATC
>Ga0080004_1083091_pt1 | contig 21951 bp, 30 predicted proteins | sample WasSprMetagenome_FD_69207 | JGI IMG/M metagenome (GOLD analysis project Ga0080004, IMG submission 69207) | Sulfidic aquatic microbial communities from Washburn Spring, Yellowstone National Park, USA - WS (SPADES assembly) (version 2) | ecosystem: Environmental > Aquatic > Thermal springs > Hot...
CACTACCCACCAACAAAATACTTATTGTAATGATGATGATGACACTAACACAATATAATAGAGATATTTTTTTGGTGATAAATAAATAAGTATACCCCCCCCCAACACCCGGTTTTTTCAACATCTAGTTTAACTCCTAAGTACCTCCTACACCCCCTTATAATGTTTCTGAACATCTTAGTGATCCTGTCTTCAGGGGGTACACCTAGGTATAGCTTAAGTATGTAGATGTTATCTGAGAACTTTATCAGGTCAGCGATTCTATCACCAAAACCACGTCTCACATACTTGAGTGATGATGCGGGTCGCCCATAATAGTGATCATCATAAACACTAACCCTGATAACTTCCCTGTACCAGTTCCTCCTATAAGTTACGTAATTTTGGAATGTGTAGAATGCCTCAATATAGTTACGAGGCATAGAGACCCCGACCCCAAAAATTTCGGGGTGGTTCAGATTGGTTCAACATCATCTATAACCCCCCTAGCTATATACACTATCTTTACTCGGTATTTCCTACCGTCGCATGTTACCTTATATTCTTTACCTACTATGCTAACACTAAAAATGTCTATGTCTTCAATTGTTTCATCATAGTCGATATCAACTTCTCTACAGACCTTCTTAAGTACTTGTTCTATCATATTTAGTAACTCATCATCTATTTCGGAATCTCTGAACCCTGTATGTTCCTTGCTTTCAGTATCTACTAGTGATTCAAGAATATTGAGTACTATATCTACTTCATTCATTTAGACCCCGAAAAACAAAAAGTTAAGATGATTTGAACTTCTTAACTGAATTTGTTGCTCTCCACTAACTCTGCTAACTCATCACCAAACAGTCTCCTTATCGTTGATACTCTTAACTTGATATAGTATTGCTTGTTTATGATTTCATTAATTAGTTGTTTTATTTCTTCAATACTTACTGGAATCTCGACATTGACGAATCTAATACTGAGGATGTCTTTATCTTCATCAAGTTTTTGAAGTTCATCAAGTGATTTTATCTTCATCCGTTTCTTCATAACTACTTCAACTTCAACTTCATGGTCTTTCAGATAGTCAGATAGTTTACTAACTACAAAGTTATTTAAGAATATCATAGCATTATGATCGTAAACACGATCAATTAGTTTCTCAGTAAACTCCCACGGTCGAACTTCCTCAACATCAAAGTAGCTATGCCTAAAGTAAGTTACAAACGGATAATGTTTTAATTTTAATTTTAACTCTATATTGATCCCCGAAAATGAAAAGGTGTTATGTGTTTAGTATGGCTTCCATAACTAGTAGTTCTTTAGCTCTAGGTATTAGTATGTATTTGAATACATCTACAGCGTCTCTAAGTCTTTCTGTGAGTGTGTTTATGTTTGTGTCAGTCCATATGCCGTATTCGTCGTAGCTATCCTCCTCCAGTATTATGTTTCTGAACATGTATAGCTTTCTCTCTAGGTATGACCGGTCTCTCGCACTCTTATATAGTCTTAAGAACTCACTAAGTAGTTTAGTGTACTCTCTAAATATCTTCTGTAGTTCTTCACTATCGTTGAAGTATATGAATGGTCTTGCTGTAACGTATATCGTTAAGTATCCGATCGGTGTTTGAGTTGTTATTATGTCTGTTGTGTACTTGCTCTCCCTATACTTCCTACCATTAACTACTATGTAGTAATGGTTGAAACTGCTTTCATACAGTTCTGATGGGAATACCTTGATGTCATCGTTTAACTTGAAGTACTTCCTAGTTAGCTTAAGTATCTTGTTGTATATATGTACTACTCTGATATCTTTGGGTGAGTTATTCAGCTTCAGTTCTAATGTACAGTGAATGTTTTGAGGGTCTTTAAACTTAAATCTGCTTGAGTAGTCTTTACATTTGAACTCAGCTATGAGGCGCCCTCTATAGTACAGCATTGATGTTATTTCCTCATCCTCTAGCTGTACTTTAACCTCAATATCGTTGAACTTATAGTATGTTTTAAATGGCTTGAACTTTAGGAATGCTCTTGCGTAGTCTTTCGGTATATCTAGTTTGATTAGAGTCATATAGAACCCCGAAAAACATGTTCATTCCTCTGGCTCTAGTAGGTAGCCGTACGGTACTGATGCTATGTATAGCTGATCTACGTATATCTTTATTTTGTACTCCCTATCATCACACCTTACTGTATATATAACTGCTGTACCACCACCGTAATACGATTCGTACTCACAGTCTCCTATATCTAACTCCCTACATACTGGTTCTAGCAATTTTTCCACCATATCCTCAAAATCTTCTAGTGCGTCACCGAGATCTGTGTGTCTGTGACCTTCAGTATCTATGAGTATGTTTAGGAGTTTGATTATCGGGTCTCCCTCCATATAGAACCCCGAAAAATGTGTAGGTTATAAAATGTTTAGTAGTAACATGACTGCCTTCAGCTTAGATAGTAGTACTTCTTTCCCTAATATATACTTGTTTATACATTCCTCCATATCCTTCTCAGCCCCTAACTCCCTAAGGATCATATTAACTTCATCATCGTTGTTGGGGTTCTTCATGGTCTTACTATTCCAGTCAATTATCGTTAATTCTGAATTATCTATTATGATGCTGTATCTAGCTTTATCATTATCAAGTACATGTACTACACATCCGTTAGGCATACACATAAACTTTATCCTATCCGCATTACATACTGCCTCCATCTTACCCTCAACATCGTTCTCATCAATGAATCCCTTCAGCTTCTTCATCAACTCTTCAACATCCCTACGTATCCTTATAATGTTGTTTAGTTTGTTTATGCTTATCATGTTTAAACCCCGAAAAATGAGGTTGGCTTAATTCATTATTAACTTGATCATCATTATTAACTTGTTGGCAACATCAATTAATGTCTCATGTCTTTTATGGTTCATTCTGTTGATTATGTCTTTTAATTGTCTGATTAAATCTTTTAATAAGCTATCAGGTAGTTCTGATAGTTTAGTAACAGCATCCATGTTGAATTCACTACATTCCTTAGGTATTATTATCGTCTTCATTATGTCTGGGTATCGGTAGATGTCGTAGATGTATATGTGGTATGTCTTGCTGTACTCATACAGTCTCGTAGATACACCTGACACGCGTAGAATGGGCTTTCCCCACATTTCAACAAAGCTTGGTGGTAGCCAATCCAACATTGTTGGGCATTTAATCTCTAATTTACGTCTAACAACCTCAACCTTAGGTATATCCATCTTTATGAATTCCTCAAGATTCTTAATGTACTTGTTGATTGTCTCCTCCCTCTTATAACTCATCCTAATAGCTGTAATCATTATGTCTCTGAACTCATGCTCAGGTAACCACTTATTCATATAGTTGTTCAAGTATTCCTTAGCACTCCTTGATAGCTTAGTTATTTTGTAGAACTCGTACACTAAGTAGGTCTTCCTAGCCCTCTTAAGGACGTAGATCCACTTCGGTATCCTCTTCCTAGGTCTCCTAGACTTCAGTACAACTAGTTTATAGTCGTAATTAGGATGTTTTAACAGAGTTATACAGTAGTACATGTATAACCCCGAAAAATTTTAGGGATTAGATGTATTGTATCAAGTCAAAGAAGTATATTAGGTTGAACTCTTCTAAAGCATTGATGAATTCATCAGTATTTACCTGCTTCACTAGTAGTGCTTTATGATATCCTCTCCTAACTTTCCATATAAACGCTCCTACATTAGACATTTCTGGTTTATCAGTACTCATAACGTAGTTGTAGTATGCCTCATCAAATAGGTCTGTAGGGTCTTCATACCTCTCTCTTGATTCGTAGTGGTAGAGTATCTCAACAGCATAAAATTCATACTTCTTAGATGTTAGAGTTGGTTCTAGGTTGTATGGTTGGACTAGGTGGGCACCACTCCAAGACCTCCAATCAATGATAACTACTAACTTCACCTTTAAATTGTTAAACTCGTTCTGTAGTTCTTGAGGAATCTTAACTGATTTCACTATTCTCATAGTTGGTAGCTCAAGAAATGGTGTGTTGTTAGCAACTCCAACACCCTTAACGTAGTTGTAGTATAGATAGTTATGATCGAAGCCTTCGTGGTCAACGTATTTAAGAGGGTAATACCATCTAATCATGATTACCCCGAAAAAGTATGTGTTACTTACTTAACATCTTAATCATTGCTCTTATGGTCAATATTAGTTCTCTGAGTTCATTTAATGTCTTAGCACTCTTCTTAATTTCGTCCTTCAGTACTTCAAATTCTTTAATTGCTGTCTCATCTTCAACCCATCCCTTATATCTATCCCATCTTTCTACTTCTGCACCTCCGTGACATAGTTCTCTACATACCTTAGCAATATTTGTGGCTTTCTCACCTTCTAAAATACATCTGTCTTCATCACATTCAATCCTAAGGTTACCACGTTCCATACGGTATGATACCTCTCCACCACATGATACTCTCACTCCATATCTCTCTATCATAAGTTCAAGGGATAATAGAAAGTACTTACACTCATATAGGGTGTTCATAATCTCCTTAAGTTCCTTAAGTAATTCATCCATATTAACCCCGAAAAAGAAGGGAAAAAGGGGAAAGTTAGTCGGCTATCTCTATCTTGTAGCTCTCTAAGTACTCAGGTGGTCTCTTATACGTTGTAAATGCTACTATCTTATTAGCATACTTCTTAAGTAGTGGTTCAGCATCTTTCAAGTCGTATATCTCCCAATCACTAAAGATTATTATCTTATCAACATCGTTGAACTTATCATTAACTAACTCTAACGCTGGTTTAATACACGTCCCTCCTCGTCCCTTAATAACCTTAACCTTCTCAATATCGTTATTACTTCTTAACTCAATAACGTCCTCAACTACAGCATCCCACATAATCACTATCACCTTACTAACCTCTCTAAGAACTCCATAGACCTCACTTACGAATCTCTGTAATTCTTTAGTACCTATACTACCGCTAGTATCTATAAGAACTACTGTCTTGTTCAACTTCAATGTTTCCTTACCTGGATATAGTTCTGGTATCTTCCTACTTGGTCTGCTCCAAGTCCTCTTAACATTTCTACCGATTCCTTTAGTCAAAGTACTCATTAAGATTCTACGCCAATCAATTATTGGCTTAAGCAACTCATTAATTAGTTCTTCATAGTGACCGGGCAGTCTTCCTGCCGTCTTAACAGTTATTGCGGTCTCACTAACTTTCCTAATCCATCTCTTATACTGTTCTTCAGGTGTTTTAGCATCTTTATCTTCCTTATCTCCCTCATTAATTACATCCTTGCCCTCTTTATCTTTTTTATCTCCCTCTTTATCACTTCTCTTCCCTTCTTTATCTCCCTCCTCCCCTTCACTCTCTTTCTCTTCTTTATCTCCCTCTTTATCTTCTTTTTCCTCTTTATCTTCTTTACCTCCCTCTTTCCCTTCGCTCTCTTTCTCTTCTTTATTACTTCTCTTTCCTTCTCCTAACTTAACTACCTTATCTTCTTTCTCCTTAAACTCCCCTTTACCGAATACATCAATTGGTATATCAAATGGTATATCTATCTCTATAGGTGTATCTATCTCTATTGGTTTATCTATCTCTATAGGTGTACCTCCCTTTTTTCTAGGTATGTTCTCCTCATCAGGTGGTAGTACGATAACTCCCTTAGGCTTTATCTTTATCCAAGGTGGTAGTGGTTCTCCTTCACCACTTTTACCTCCAATAATGATTATAGCCTCTATCTCTTTGATCTTTCTAGTTAGTTCATCTATTAGTTCTTCAAGACTTTTCTTCTCAACATCTTCAATCTTAAATACCTTCTCAACATCCTCTGGGAATACTGGTCTTACACTCTCTAAATGATCTCTATATATCTTTAGGTATTGGTTACACTTAGCATCTGCTAATACATTCATCGTTAGTGGGTCTAAGTACTTACTGTATTTTCTTATGAATTCCTTCTGCCTCAACGTATGCTTTAATAGTATATGCATTAGCTCATGTATTAGTACGAATTTCCGTTCAAGTGGGTTTAGTTTTAAGAAGTAGTTAGGGTTGATGTATATGTTTAGACCTTCAGTATATGCTGTAGGTGTTTCATAGTCAGCATATATCCATGTCTTCTTAAGTAGTAGTCCGATAAACATGTCATCAACCATTGTCATACTTATGATGTTCTTTACGGCTTCTCTAACTTGGTTTAACAGTTCACTCATACCATACCCCGAAAAACAAAATGTTGTTATATGAGGTACTCAGTCATCTTACGGATTACTTCATTCATAACGTCCTTATAAGTCATTATGAATTCAGCTCTTTTCTTCCTCTCCATAAGTAGTACTGTTAGTACTAGCATCTCCCTATCGTTGATGTTCAACCATCTAATAAACCTGTCTAATTCTTTAATCTTATCTATGGTCATTTGAGATATAGTGTTCAATACTAAGATTTTCTGGTTGAGGTCTAACTCTTTAAACACCTCTGGATTCTTCTTCAACTCATTAACTATCCTTTTCACATCTACTTTAGTTCTCAGTAGTGCTAGCACTCTAGTACCTACTTCCCTACCTACGCTTCCGAATACAATAGAACCCATCAAATCATCACTAACCTTATCCCTCAATCCGTATAGCTTAATTGCTAACTGCGTCCAACTCCTCGGTGTTGGGAAATTATCCCAATCATTTACTGGGGGCTTTATGAAGTCTTCAGGATATACCTTAAGGTATGCTCCAATAAGCTTCTCCCATCCGTCATTATATCTCTCATTCATATATTTAATCCATTCCTCAATTGTTGGTGGTGATACATACAATAATATCATTCTATTCCTTAAAGGCTTAGGTAGAGGTCTTACAATCTCAGACCATTCTGGTGGGTTGCCTACACAGATTATCTTTATGTTTCTGCTTAGCCTTAGTTGGAATCCTGCTTCTTTTTCAAGAATTATTGAGTAATACATACTTATCTGATCATCTCTCTGAACGTTAGTTATCTCATCAATGAATAATACTCCATGAATCTCTGGTATGCTTAAGACTCTCAACACTTTAGGCGGTACAAATTCTACATAGTCTTTAGTGGAGTGGTTAATCATCTTAGGAATTCCAAGGTCTTCTGGGAATACGTGAGGTGCTACAACCCTAATGAACACGTAGTACTTACTCGGATTCTCAAATATCTGCTGGATTAACTCATCATCAGCTTCCCTCAAATCAACAAATATCTTGTTGAGTTTCTTAGCTTCCTCTTCAGCTTTCTGTTTCACTACCTCAGTCTTACCAATACCGGGTGCTCCAATTAGTAATGTTCTATCTTCTAATATGACTTCCGTAATTCTAACACTATATATTTCCTCCTTCTTTATTACATCCATATACAACCCCGAAAAATAAAGTGGTGTTATGTCGTGAGTATCTTTGACATTATAGCTAACTCCTTAACCTTATCCCTAACCTCGCTAAAATACTTTATCTTTTGTTTTAAGTATTCTTTAACGTCATTGGTGTTACATCTATGAACGTATATTCCGTATGGGAATCCCCAATAATATAGCTTCTCTTTAGCTAGGTATTTAACATTCCAATAATCATTAAACATTCTCGTCACTCTCAGATATGTTTCAGGGTCTAAGTAGTCGTATGCTTGCTGAACAATATTAATATAGCTATCAATCTCATCAAATAACTTATTAAGCTTGTAATATAACTTCCTAATATATGATAGTGGGGAGTTCATGAAATACATTATCTCAGTAGCTTCATCTAAATCTAACTTAATAATCTTCTTAGTTCTCAGATTGTAAGTTATCGTTATGTGATTGGTTCGGTAACTTTTTCCGCTAACCTCTATGTATGTATGGTCTGGATGATTTCCGATGTACTCACACTTCAGTTTAAACTGGATATTATGTTCAACATCTAAGTGGTATTTTAGATATGATAATATAGCATTTAGTCTATCCATTGTTACCATGGTGTTATATCCTGCATTAGTCAGATATAGTTCATACTCTACATCGTTTAATCTAGTTAATCGTGCTATCAAGTTCTCATGTAGGTAGAACTCACTAACGTTAGAAGAACTAGATATTCTATCACGGTAGTGGGTATAGTTATGATACGCACACTTATATGATTTAGCATCTCTGAAGTTAAAGAATGCATCTAATAACCTCCTAAACCATCCCATAATAACCCCGAAAATGAGTGAGATAAGAAAAACAAAAGGAATTTATTTAAGACTTGATAAGTTCGGGTGGGATTACGGTCTTAGGTGCTAACACTATAGTTAAGACTTTAGTAATATCGCTAGTTAGGTTATTGATTAATAATTCAAGCATTTTTAACGCTCCGTTAAGTCTTGATAATGCTTCATAAATCTCATAAACATCATCTGCTTTCAACATCTTAAACATTGATGCTTCAATTAGAGAGGTTAAAGTCCTTATCTGGTTGTTATATAATGGTAGTATCTCGTCATCAATTATCTTCTTGACATGTTTGTATCGTTCGCTATACGGTGTCTTCAAATATTCAACTAATTTTTTCTCGTCAATCAATTAAGACCCCGAAAACAAAAGAGGAAAAGAATAGGTTACTGATTCATCTTCTCAGATATTTTGGATATTATTAAGTCGTAGTTTGGTTCGGTATCATGTAGTACTATGTTCATTATTTCATCTTTAATTAATCTAAATATTTCTTCTGGTATTTCTTTCTTAGCTCTCTGTACTATTATCATTTTGGGTTTAACTCTCTTAAACTCTATAGAGTTTCTTGTGATCTTTATTTCGCTTATGTGGGTTGATACATAAACATTATTATCATCTGCGTATAATCTAACCTCAGCACAATCATCTAATTTACTTTTTATATGTTGTAATATCTTCAAGATTAACTTAATTGCTGGGTTAAGGGTTTGAACTTGACTCATATCTAACCCCGAAAAATTTGGGGGTAAAAAGAGTTAATGTTTCATGAACTGAGTTAGAGGTATGAACGGCTCTCTCGGTATGTTGTTTAGTTCGTTAAGTACTCTATTCACTAATCTAGTACTTCTTAAGTTGTTGAACACTATACTTAAATCATCAATATTTATAACACATCTTCGTGAGTTCTTAATTAATCTAAGTCTCCTAAGTTTTTCATCATACTCTACGGTATAGTCTTTAGGTAAACTAATTTTTATTATAAACCTATTCTTCCTAACCATACATAACCCCGAAAAACAAAAAGAGGTTAAAAATAGTTAGGTTAATAGTGGTTGGAATGATATAGCAATCTTATCTACTAGAGTCTTGTCTGGATTATCAAATAATGCTCTAATAACAAGAGTTCTGGCTGTTTCCTCATCTATACTGTTTGGCTTATATACTGTATATGCTAATGTACTTCTTTCATAAACTACTAATATGTCATCTGTTAGTGTAATTTTAGTCTTTCTTACTCCCTCTCTATAGCATCTTATTGCTGTTACCTTCCTCAGAATTCTAGGATTTCTATTTCTTATTCCAATTATATATAATGCTCTCTGATTACAACTTTTTACACTGTCACAACAAGGTATTTCTACTTCTACTATTTTACTCATGTGTAACCCCGAAAATTTGGGGGTAAAAAGATGTTATTTATGATGTTATTTATAGTGATATACTACGTTATCATCGGTTAAAGGTATGTAACACTCACTTATTGGGTTAAATATCATTTTACGTTTTAGGTTTAAGTATTGAGGTGGTAATTTAATTCTCATGTTTACTAACTCTAACTCTACTTTCTTAACTTCTTTACCGTTACCGTTCTCTCTTAAATATATGTGTATTTTCATACATAACCCCGAAAAAGAGGAAAAAGGTTTAAGGTTTATTGGATTTGTTCTAGGTTGAGGTAGTCATAGAGGAATTCGTATATTGGATGGTCATATATTACCACACCATCTTCAGAAACTATTAGTAATTCTTGGTTTATTAATAACTTCATATGTAACCCCGATTCAAGTGGGTTGGGATTCATCGGGGTCCCCCCTAGAGTTCGCTCCTCCCCCTTTGAGGGGATTCATCACTTACTGGGGGGCTTATAGCCTACGCTCCCCCATCCCGATTGCTCGGGATGGGTTCATTACTACGGCTCCAGAGCCGGCTGGGGCGCCAACCCCGGCTACCCCTTCACCCAACCCACAGGATCCCCCCATAACCCCATACCCTCCTAACCCCATAGGAGGGTAGAAGGTTATGGGTAGTCATCTCCGTGATTGTTACCCCCCTAAGACACTTCGGGACGGCTCCCCCTCACGTCATCGGTCGCGGGGTCTCATCCCTCAGTTTCATCGGTAAAGGTGGGGTCAGCCCCATACCCCGTGAACTCATCGGTGGTGGGGTCTAGCCACCTCGTTCACGGGGTCATTGGTCGCCGCCCTGTGCCTTAGGGGGGTTGCCTTTCAATTCTATTAAAGATATTCAAAATTCTAAGGAAGATAGTAGCAATAAGATGCTATAGAGACTTTCAATTCTATTTTAGATATTCCGCACTCTACTTCTTCTATTAGAGATTTAGAGATTTATTCAGTTCTATCATTTTAATTCTTCTCAATTCAATTTTTAAATTTTTCGTTGTCATGCGTTCCATCAATGTGATTTACTTGGTGATGTTCTTGGGACCCCATGGTCTACATAACCATCATTCCTAAGGTCTACCTTGGGAATTCTACCATAAGGAATGCATGGCCTTCCTTATGGTAGAATTTGTTTGATCTATTATTTGAGATCTTGCGATGTTGTGGCATGCGTGTTCCTAAGGTGTTCTTGGGAATGGTCTTGTTTTAGTGAATTGAATTTATAATTTTGGTTTTTATTTGTTTTTGGTGGTGTTTTGAGGTCTTTTGTGTTTACTCTTGGTTTTCATGAGGATCATGTTGTTAGGAGGTTGCATATGCATAATGCTTTGTCTGAGGATGTTATTGTGTTGTTTACTGTTGGTCCTGTTGTTCCTGCTGTTAGGAGGGCTTTTGAGGGTGTTAGGGGTTATGCTTTGAGGACTGGTTTGGGTGAGCCTAGGTTGGTTGAGGTTCCTTTAGATCCTCCTAATGCTATCTATGTTATTATGTCTACTCTTGAGGGTTTGCCTAGGCCTTTAATTATCGATATTAGTGGTGGCATGAGGGTTTTAGGTGTTTTAATTCTTATCTCCTTACTCTTGATTGGTTGGGAGGGTGTTGATATTTACTTACAGCCTGAGGGTGGTGATGTTCGTGAGGTCCACATACCTAGGGAGTTGTTTGAGTTTATGAGGTACCCCTTAAGTGATTCTGAGTTAGAGATTGTTAAGGCCGTATCAGAGTCTCCAGGAATTACTATTGAAGAGCTCGCCAGAGTTATGGGTAGGTCTGAGAAAACTATTAGGAACTCAATAGTTAGGCTTAAGAAGTTATTAATTGTTCAGAAGGGTAGGTATGCAGGTCTATACCCGACTAAATGGGTTAAAGTAGTAACTAACCTAATACCTAAGCAGGAGGAAGAACTAGAGACCACTTAATCACCTTGAAACCTTAGGAACTACGTAAGAGTTAAGGTAAATGAGCTAAGGGTAATTCCTAAGTAATACTTAGGAATTAGTACTTACCCCATCAACTCCAACCCTAATTAAATTAATTAGTAAGTCACTACACGGTGTTAGGATGCCCATACCTAGTTACGTGATGTTGAAGGAGTTAAGAAAACTACATATGAGGAGGTATCAAGACCCTATAGATGAGTCCTTAAGAGGTTGGAACTGGGATAGACCTCCAGTAAAGCCTAGAGCCTACCTAGGACTAACAGTTAGTGAGGTAGCCTCATACTGCCCAACTAAGAAGGACGTATGGTTAAGGAGGGTCGTTAAGGCAGTACCTGAGACTAACGAAGCACTTAAACTAGGCTCACTAATACATGACGTAATACACACAACAATAGAGTGTTTTAGGAGGTACGTAAGTAGCGGTGTAGATATCTTAAACGCATATAACGACGTAGTTGATGAAGTCTTAAAGAAGTCTACAATACCTGAACAAATAAGTAATTGGATTACATCCCTAGTTAAGTACATAGTAATTCAGCTACTTGCTGAGGTGTTATGGAGTTCTGTAGGTGACGGTATCAACCCATGGCTACCGTGGATCAGTGAGGTTAGGGTTGACGGCTCACTACTAGGACTATCTAAGAACTTAAGGATAGACGCTATAACAGGTAGTAACGTAGTTGTAGACTTTAAAGTAGCTAAACCATCAGAAAACCATAGAATAGCTATAACAGCATACGCTATGGCATTAGAAGCAAATTTAGAAGTACCTATAGATTACGGACTGATAATATACGTCAACGGATTAGGGAACACACCTAAAGTAAGTGTTGAGTCACTATACATATCCTCAGACCTTAGGAAAGACTTCATAGACACTCGAGATGAGTTGATAGACATGATCATCAGTGAGAGAGAACCACCTAAAGCAACCTCATGCAGTCCTACATGCCCATTCAGGAACAGCTGTAGGTGATCCCATGAGGACTTTAGTAATTACTGGCTACGGTGTTAGAGTAGGTGTTAAGAAGGGTTACATAGTGATTAAGAGTAAGGATAAGGTTAAGGAGGTATCACCAAGTGATGTAGACCAGGTAGTTATAGCTACTTCAGGAGTCTCAATAAGTAGTAAATTCCTGAGATTAGTGACTAATCAAGGTATAGACCTAGTAGTCCTAGACTCTAGAGGCTACCCAGTAAGTAGGTTCTACCACCCATACATAACTAGGACAGTAGATAGTAGGTTAGCCCAGTATACGAGCTACTTAAACGGTCTAGCTAAGGAAGTAGCTAAAACAATAGCCTACTGCAAACTAATGAATCAAGCAGCATACCTAGTAAGACTTAGTAGGAATTCAAGCATTAGTGAGTTAAGGGATGTAGCACATAGTATTGAGTCCCTAGCTAATGAAGTACTACGTATAGATTCTGAAGACCTCCACATACTTAGGAAGGACGTTATGAGTGTTGAAGCACGTGCAGCACACCTCTACTGGTCATCAATAGCCTACATACTACCTAAGGACTTAGGATTCGACGGTAGGGATCAAGACAGTAATGACCTAGTAAACACAGTACTCAACTACGCCTACAGTATAATATATAGTGAGTGTTGGAAAGCAGCAACACTCGCCGGTCTAGACCCATACGCAGGATTCCTACATAGTGAGAGGTCTGGTAAGCCAGTACTCACCTACGACTTAATAGAGATGTTCAGGGTAGTCGCTGTAGACTCAGTAGTAATACATATGGTTAGGGATGGTTGGAGGGGTGAGGTTAAGGACGGACTACTAAGCCCTAAATCCAGGGCTGAGGTCGTTAAGACAGTCACAGAAAACCTAGAGAGGAGGTTCAGGAGTAAGTTCTCAGATAGTTACATGACCTTAAGACAGTGGATAAGACATTCAGCACTAGAGATAGCTAACTCATTAAGAGATTGTAGAAAGCCTAAGGGATTCATAGTTAGGTGGTGATATGAAGGTATTAGTGATTTACGACATCAGCGATAACAACGATAGGAATAGATTAGCTGAAGACCTTAAGAAGTTAGGACTAACTAGGATTCAGAGGTCAGCATTCATAGGTAGTATAGATAGTTCAAGACTTAAAGACTTAATGAGGGTCTGTAAGTTAAGAACTAAAGAAGACGATGTAGTACATATAGTCCAACTATGTGATTACGACTGGAGGAAGATATCAGTAATCGGTAAACCCTGGAACGAGTTAAACAGCTTAGAAGGTGATGTAGTCCTTGTTTAACCTAGTAGTTAATAACGAGTACGTAACGTCGTGGGACCTAAAACAATACATGTACTGCCCAGTAATACCTTGGTTAAGGAGTAACTACCTAGTTGAAGAACCTATGAGTAAGAGTATGGAGTTAGGTAGGTTAGGGATTGAGGAGAAGGAATTAATATCTAATGAGTTAGAACTACCTAAACCTGTAAGGTTTGAAGTATTCATAGTCAGTAAGAAGTTAAGAATTGCTGGTGTAGTAGATATAATCGCTGGTGAGAAGAGGTTAGTAGTTGTTGAGGTTAAAAAGTACTTCAGGAAGAAGTACGAACACTTTAAAACACAGTTAAACTTCTACGCATACCTAGTAACTAAGGAGTTAGGACCGGTAACAACAGCAATACTTAAACTAGGTAATGAAGTAATTAAGTATAGGGTTGAGGCTGAAGAGATAAAGAGGACTGAAGAACTAATTAAGAAGGTTAGAGAGGTTAAACAATCACCAACACCACCAATAACAAACACAGAACGTAGTAAGTGTTTAAGTTGTTGGTATAGGAGGTATTGTGTGAGAGCAAGTATGTAGTTAGTAATAGCTCCCTCAATTATCAATCATTTAAGACCAACCCTCATCACCGTAATCAACTACCTAATTAAGTTATTAATTTGGCGATGATTAGCGATGGTTTTAAATTATGATGAAGTCGGATGGAGCTGATTAACATGGATTCTTAAGTACTTAAGTAATCCCTAAATTAGATGATTTATGGGTCAGAGTACCGAACCATGATGAATCTCCTGAAGGATAAATATACCTAAAATAACCAAACAATAACTACAAACTCCATTCCCTAAAGTAAGATTAAGTAAATTACATTAATGAAGTACATGATAACGAAAACTTAAAATCTAATTAACAACTAAAGTGATAGAACTAAATAATTAAATCTCCAATAGAATTGAAAGGTATTCTGATTTTAGGTTATTAAGTATTATTAGTTTTGTCTATATCGTTTTTGTTAGGTGTGTTTGTGTGAGTCTAATACGTATTTAGTTACTGGGTTTAAACTTAATAAGCAAAGTGCTTACGTAGGTAGAGCCGCCTTAGATAGTGAGTCACTACTAGGTCCTATAGTGGCTAGGATAGTTAGTGATGAAATAGATGAGGTAATAAATTGGTTAGCTCCTGAAGTAGTGAGGTCACTCCTTAAGAAAGTATCTTCACTCTCGATATCATAGTAAGGGGTGTGAGATGAGTGGATGTGTTGCTGGAGGAGGTCATCTTGAGGGCTTTAGTGCTTGGCTTAATACCTGCTTTAATGATTTCCTTAGGAGGGTTTGTAGGGTTAGTCGGGGTTAAAGGTCGTGAGGAGTACTTAAATTCGGGTTTAGGGTTTAGCGCTGGGATCATGACTGTAGCGTCATTCACAAGTCTTTTTACTATCTGCTATTGAGTTAGGCGGGGTTTCCTTAGTCACGGCTGGGTTCTTAGCTGGTGTGGCACTCGTTGTTTTACTGAATAAAATTATACCGCATGAGCATTTACTGAAGGGTTATGAAGAACCTTCGTTCATGAGGGATAGAATGAAGCATGTGTGGCTCGTGACCATGGCTATCTTAATACATAACTTGCCTGAGGGCCTAGCCGTGGATAGTTCCTCCATCGTTAGTTCTTCCGCAGGTCTATTCGCAGTTTCTTTCCCGATAGTTATTGCAGGGAAGAGCAAAAAGAGAGCTCTAGGTATTTCTGTGTTAAGCGGTTTAAGCGAGATGTTAATGGCGTTGATGGCGGCGTTACTATCCTCCACAACAACTAATTTACTAGTCTTAACGCTATCCCTTGCAGCAGGTTCAATAATATACGTAATCAGTCACGAAGTAATTCCGGAAACACATAGGTACGGTCATGAGAATTACTCAACACTCGGCTTCATAGTAATGTTATGGCTAGACACGATACTTGGCTAATACCTAAGGTTCTTGAAGGACTTAACTCATCTAGACTGGTAAGCGAGAGCGTACCTAAAGTATCTGCGTAGCAGTAGCAGACCGTGTAGTCAGTACCATCACCCTAGGCAAGTACACAGCTCCTAGGAGGAGGGGTAGTGTGACGGAGGCTCTAGCTGAGAGTATAGCATGTGTTTTTAGACGGTGTACCCTTCGGTTAGCCCACCCAGGAGTCTGCAGGGAAGAGAGAGTTAAGACCTACTACAGTCGTAGCGGAGAAAACCATTGAGAGAACTACTGCAGTTACAGTAGCTACTCCAACGACGATCTACTACAGGGAGACTGAGTGGGGTACTACAGCCGGTCTGTCGGTAGTGCTACTCATAGCGGATATCGTACTCGGGGCCTATAATAAGGAGGAAGTGATGCTGAGCTAAGGTAGCTTGACCGGGAAGCTTTTACCTTACCTAGGTCATCGATTCTCCTTCAACAAGAGGGTTTTTCAGTCATAGCTATACCTTACGGTAACCTTTACTTCGGTTTAGGGTCTGCCGCAGAGCTATGTAAATAGTTTTCTCCAGTTAAGAACCTACCTGGTCTTGGCTAACTCAGCAAGTAGTTCCTCGGCTCTCTCAACATTGAATACTCCACAGGGACACTGCTTTGCTAAGAGTATGGCTGCGGCTCTAGGTGTCATACGGTTATTTCTGATCTCCTCTAGTACGTACTGTACTAACCTTGGGTTGACCATTCCATGTCCACACATTGTCGTTACCTCCAGTATTCTACCTTCGGGTAGTAGCTCCTTTCTACCCCAGACGCCTAGTGATACGTTTATTGAGTGGGGCTTTATCCCTAGCTCTCTACATATCTCTAGTACATCCTTGGTGTACCCGCTTACGGTTACTGAGAGACCTAAGTCTACCTCCTTCAATTTCTTGACGAAGGCCTTAAGCTGCTCCTTACTCGTACATACACCTCTAAGCCTAGCAACACCGGGGGACCTCCTAGCAACCTCCATCAACTCCTCTATGAGTTTCTCCTTCTCAGCCATTAGGGTGTTTTTAGATGCTCCGAAACCCCACATCTTAATACCGACCTCATCGAGTATCCTTATGACCTCCCGCAACTTCTCCGGAAGGTTGTCCGTATTGACTCCCGGTCTAGGTGTTATTAGCCACGGGAAGTCGTTCTCCCTGTTTCCAAACCTGTGTAGTGTGTGGGTCAAGGTCTCCACCTAGTCAGTTACTAGGGGTCTACCCAGGCCTAGGTTTATCTTAGCAAACGGCATCGGAGTTACACCCAGCTCCTCTAGAACCTTAAGGCAGGGTATGCTCATGTCATCCTCAAATCTACATATAACACCTACGCTAAACACTGTGTTCACCTCCTTCTCAACATCTCTAAGTGCCTTAATCACCCTCGGAAGGTTGCTCAGTGAGGTCTTACCCTCGAGTACTACCGACATTATCCTAATCCCCTCGAGGTCCTCGTAGCTAAGCCTACCGGATCTAAGGTCCTCCAAGATCAGCATCTGCGGATTCTCACGTTCTAGCTCAACACCAACTTCCTCCAACTTCCTCAGTATTTTAACGACGTCAGCTAGGGTCGTACCCACGTTAGGCCTACCTACATCTATGGTAAAGCCTACCTCACCCCTGCGGTACCTCCCAGTAACGTCATTAGTCTTAACCTCGTCAGTCCCTCTACCGGGGATCCCGGTTATCTTCGGCGGAGCTGGGTTACTTAGGACCTTAAACTTCAGCGGGTAGGGGGGTTCGACAAATTCAACAGCATTCGTAGGGCATATACGTATGCAGACCCCGCACTCTAAACACCTACTGCCGTCTATCACAGCTTTTTTGTTGGTGTCCAGCGCTATCGCCTTAACCGGGCACGCACGTACGCATAAACAGCACCCGATACACCTAGCGGGTACTACCCTAGGCACGTGACCCCACCCTCTGGATGAAATAGGTCTTTAAGAGTAGGGGAACTACGAAGAGGGCGAAGGTCAGTAACCCAATTAGAGTACTACCACTATACGCTGCGTAAAGCCCTAATACTACTGGAACTACATAGTACACCCTCTCAACCCTGGTAAAACTGATGAAGCCGGAGCCTCCATAGAATACACCGGTTTGTGCTATCATTAGGGATAGCCCGGTGAGTAAAGCCATAGTTACAGCAAGTATCAGCATTGAGATAGTTCCAGTACTCCAGGTACTTACCGTGACGAGGTGTATCTCCGGTCTGAATATCATTATCCAGCCTAAGACCCATGCGGAGAAGGTCATTACCGTAGCTATTATAGTCGTCTTAATGTAATCGGCACCTGCTACCGAGGCACTCGCCATGGCAGCTAGGGCTACTGGAGGTGTTAGTGGAGCGAATATCCCGAAGTAGAATATGAAGTAGTGTAGTGCTATGGGGGGGATGTTAAGCAGGAATGCTAGAGGACCCAGTATCGAGACTGTCATTACGTAGACTACCGGGGTCGGGACAGCGCACCCTAAGATGATGGCTATTACCATGGTGATTAGGCAGATGAGTACTAGGTTCCCACCAGTAATAGCGTAGATAGATCTCCCTAGCGTATACGCGAGACCTGTAAGGGATATACCTCCAGCGATAAGACCGGCCCCAGCGCATATTACAACAATTGAGGCGGAGTCCTTCATAGCACGGACAATTGCTCTAAACACCCTCTGAGCAAGCCCCCTTCCCTCCCTTATGAAGCCTACGATAAGGCAGGCGGGTACTAGAAGCCCAGCAGCTAGGAACATCGCTGCGTAGTAGGGTAGGTTAAACACTACTATCGGGACTAGGAAGGATACCCCAACTATAGCGAAACTAATCAGCGAGGTAATTCTTCCCGACTTTAGTGCCCCTAGGAGTAAGGCTACGATAAGGGAACATATTGCTGCCAGCTGAGGATCGTAGCCTTCAGCAAGTAGGTACACTATTACAGCGAGGGGTAGCGATAGGTATATCTCCCTCAGTACTAACCGTAGCTGTGGTAACTCACTCCTAGGTAACCCTAAGAGTCTTCTTCTGACCGCCATGAGGTCTGTGTAGATGAGCAGCAGTGTGAAGTATATTAGTGCGGGAACTATGGATGCTACCACTATAGTCCAGTATGTAACACCTAGGTAGAGCGGCATGATGAAGGCGGCCGATCCTAGGATTGGCGGCATGACCTGAGCTCCGGTACCTGCTGCAGCCATTAGTGCGGCGGCTTCCTCAGCACTGTAGCCGAATTTCTTCATAGCAGGGACTAGGAAAGTACTCAATAGCACACTGCTACCTACAGCTGAACCTGTAGTGGTTCCGATAAGTGCCCCACCTATTACGGAGGCTTTTGCAGGCCCACCTCTCTTATTACCAACAGTTGCTAGTGCTAGCCTAACGAAGAACTCAGCGAGGCCCAACTCGTCAAGGAAGTACCCGAAGAACAGGAAGACGCTTATCCACATGACTGCTACTGAGAGCGGTGTTGAGAATATTCCTACGTCGTAGAGGTACAGCCTCTCGGTAAATATCTTGAAGTCTAACCCCACGTCCCACAGGGTGTATAGGGTGAAGGTGAGAACTACGAGAGTTAATGCTAGGCCGCTAGCCCTTCTAACACCCTCAACTATGGCGATAATCGTTAGTAACCCGAAGATTATGTCTAGCGTGGTGGTGATTCCCATCCTCACCATCAGTTCGTGGTATACGAGAAATCTATAGAATGGCCCTGAGAAAGCTATGATTGTCAGTACAATATCGCCCCACCTAACCTTGCCGTCCTTCCTAGCAGGTCGTGAGAGGAATGTGTATGCTAGTGCTAGTGCGAGGTATAGTGAGAGGTGGTGTTGTGTAGCTATAAAGAGCTCCTTAGGAAGGTGAATGAACTTAATGAGTATTGTAAGTATGACCGAGTACGCCCCGGAGACTACGGAGATTAGGTAAACCATCGAGAAGACGGATAGGACTGTGAGGACTATCTTCAAGATCCCGTTGAGCTTCATAAAAAACACCTGAACTTGAACTTACTACTTAAGCTCCGGAGGCTTTAGTGCGTCGGGTACTTTAATCCCTATCTCTACCCAGAACTTGTATGCTCCTTTGTGTAGAGGGATACTTATACCAGCGAGTGGGTTGGTCCTATCAACATACTGTAGGAAGGATGCCATAGCCTTTACCTCATCGAAGCGTGTCCAGTAGGTCTTCACGACGTTGTAGACTAGATCTTCAGGTGCGTCTGCGTTTGCTATTATTAGCATGGGTACCTTCAGAAGCTGTATGTCCCGGTCGACACCGTTGTAAGTACCCTTAGACATGATTGCTCTACTTAAGAATGGGTACTTGCTCTGGATCTTATTAGCGAGATCGTCAGGTATCTCAGCGAAGGTTATAGGACACGTCATGCTGAACTCGTAAAGGCTTGGGTTAGGTAGTGCGGTAAACATTATAACAGCATCTACCTGTCCTGCCTTAAGTAGGTTCCACGAGTCAGGCTCTCCAACGTTTAGAGGTACTACCTTATCCCAGAGTCCTGCCTCCTGTAGTAGCAGTACGGCTAGGGCATTATCACCGCTCCCCGGTTCAGCAACGGCGATCCTCTTCCCAGCAAGCTCGTAAATAGTTTTAATTCCGCTATCAGCCCTCACTATGAATCCGACGAAGTTGGGATGTATGGGTGCAACAACTCTTAACTTCGGGTACGACTCGTTCTTGAAGAACGGTGCTAGACCGTAATAGGCGTAGTGGACAAATATCGCACCGCTTAGCGATATTGGGACATCACCCTTACCAACTAACCTAGCGTTCGATATTGAACCTCCTCCAGGAATAGCAACCATGGTTATGTTTGGGTTGTACTTGGAGACTATAGCGGAGAGTGCCTGCCCCACTATGTACAGGCTACCTACAGCCGACCCTGTCGGCATCTTGAAGCTGTATATGGGTGTTACTGTCGCAGGGGTGGTTGCTACGGTAGGAGTAGTCGGCTTCGAAGGTGCGATAAGTCCGGGTAGTACTGCTACAGCTACTGCAATAATTACTAGCACTATCGCTAAAACCAGCACGTAAGTCTTCTTCATACTACCACACCAACTTATAGTAACACTCTATCATTAAATGCCTTACCCCTAATACCTTAGGGTTGCTTTATAAGCTAAATTCCAGTAGATTTATCTGGGTAGTGTGGTGAGGTATTCGTTCGCACTCTTAAAGGTCTATCATCCCTCAGACTTCATAACGTTCCTAAGTAGAGACCTAGAGTGCCCAAGTATACTGCTCTGCCCCACTCTTATAGGGAGGTACACAACTGGTTTACTTCTAATAAACGAGTGTAGAAAGGTAGATCTAAAGGATGAGGCTTCTACATTTGATGTAGTTAAGGAGTTTGAGCTAATCGAAAGGCAGGGTGATTTGAGGTTCTACTACCTAAAGAAGGTAAGCTTTGGAGTACAGAGGGCTCTAGCTGACGTGAAGGCTATCAGGGTTTTCCCGATAATCCACGAGAGGTCCGGGTATAAGAAGTTCTACATACTTTACCAGGACGAACTACGTAAAAAGCTACTGTTGCTAGTAAAGAGGAATGCTATTAAATTAGGTGAGAGTAATGTATACATCAAACTCAAACACCTCTCCCCTGTACGATATGGAGATCTCCTTCTGCGTGAGCTAGTGAATCCTCAACTCACCGGTCTAACAACGATGGAATACCAAGCACTTAAGAAAGCCCTTGAACTCGGGTACTTCGACTGGCCTAGGAGTGCCTCACTAAGAGAAGTGGCAGGAGCTTTAGGGAAATCCGAAGCAACTACCTTAGAGCATATTAGGAAAGGTCTTAAGAAGATCCTGTCGACATTATTGACTACCTAGAGTAAGAATACTCTCCTTATACAGACTTTTACCAGCTTGTATCCCTACGGTGGGAGGAAGTCTCAATCGAGAATACGCGAGATGTTCATAAGTGTGGTACCGGACCTTTCAGTCTTTTCTTATTTATTCTGATTGCTGAGTTAGCGGTGGGAGTTTAAATACTTTTTCGAATCAATAAGAAAAGACTGAACCCTACCCCACCCACCACTATAGTTTATATGTGTTGAGAACTACTTTATCGTGGTGGGATTATGAGGATTGAGATTTTTAATGATTTGTTCTTGGTTGCTGCTGGACGGTTCTACTATACGAATCCGTTGAACTGTAATGTGTATTTGATTAGGGGTAGG
>Ga0080004_1063983_pt1 | contig 21949 bp, 35 predicted proteins | sample WasSprMetagenome_FD_69207 | JGI IMG/M metagenome (GOLD analysis project Ga0080004, IMG submission 69207) | Sulfidic aquatic microbial communities from Washburn Spring, Yellowstone National Park, USA - WS (SPADES assembly) (version 2) | ecosystem: Environmental > Aquatic > Thermal springs > Hot...
TATTGCGTAATGGTTTAACAGTGTTATGGTGTTATGGTTTAGCATATTGCTAACATTTTACCATTAAGTTTAGCATATTGCTTAACTTACATGTGTAATGTTTTTATACCATTAATGCGTTATGGTGTGCTGGTGGTTAAAAAAATGACCACGAAAGAAAAAGAAAAACCCACCCATGAGGGTTGTTTCATGGGGGCATTAGGAGAGCACGAAAGCCTAAGCTCTCACATGGTAATACCAACAAAACTATATTATGAAATACTAGAGAAACTTACATGTGTACATGAATTAGTTATATTGGTGCACGTGTTTTTAGGGGGTGTTAACTAAATGTCTGAAGTTGCTTATGTCCTAGTGTATGATTTACCTAGTGAAAATCATAATATATTCGGTGCACCACATGTAAATAATCTAGTAAGAAATACACGTGTAACAAGTACTTACTTACTTCATTCACTTGGTGTTCAGTGTACTGAAAGCGTGATTTTGGTGCCACGTGAGAATGCAGGTAGAGTTAACAGTGTTATCGAGAATGTAATGGAAAACTATAGAAGACTTTGGAACCAAATACGTGAAATGGGATTACGTATTGAAATAGACCCATTAATACGTGTAATACAAATTAGTGGGGAACAATTCAATACCTTCAGAGAGCTGGCTGAGAGAAGACTTAGAGAGAGAATTGAAGAGGCGATTACTAGACTTGAAAGACTAAGTGAAGAAATCCATGAAATAACTGAGGAAGGGAAAAGAAGGCAAATAAGAAGAAGGTTGACTGTTGAAAGGCGTGAATGGTTGGAAATTTCCGCCATTGCTAGAGAACTAGGTATAAACTTGAGTGGCGATTTTACACGTGTTATTGAATTGATAGACGAAGCTTTAGGTGGTCTATAATGGCGGAAATTTCTTTCGGAATCGAATATGAGTTTGATTTCATAAGCCCAAGTGGGCAAGTCTTTACTAACTACAGTGGTGCTAGATTTGCACATGTTGAAGCGTGGGGTGTTCAGGATGACCCCACGGCTGGTGCGGAAATTTGGACACCAGTTTTCACTAGTGTTGAAGAGGCGGTTGAGAGCCACGAGAGGCAGTGGAATTATTGGATTTCGAGAAATGAGCCTATTGTTCCTTACATGTGTAACCGCACAAATAGGAGTATTGGAGTGCATATACACTTAGGTCTTCCAACACGTGATTTAGAGCCTAGTGAAAAGGTTAAAATTGCTAGAGCAATAGCAATAGCTTATCCTTATCTTATGGCATTACATGCTCAGCCTATTCCTAGCAATAGAGGTTTAACTACACGTTACGCATATCCGATATGGAGAGCTAATTACCATATACCAATTCAAGACCATTATGCGGAGATAAGTGCTTCACATAATGGCACTGTAGAATTTAGGATTTTTGATTCGAATATCCCCCAAGTGAGTCTTACATGTGTAACTCTTATGAAGGCGATAGCGGAAAAGGTGCTAGAAGATAGGTCTGGTATAGTTTTCAAAATACTTGACAACATATATAGGCGTGACCGTGAAAGGGCGTTACGTTTTGGCGTAATCGGTCTAGACGTGGTAACCTATTTGAAATATATTAAGAGTGTGGCTGGTAATATTGAGTTACCTAGAATAAGTAGTGTACGTGAAATCCTTTACTTGAGTGCCAAATATTTTATGAACGTGTGGAATGTTAAGCAAACATTACATGTGAAAGATTATGACTGGTTTGAGCTTCAACTTAAGAATCCTAAGGAGTTTTTACGCAATATTACACATGTAATACCACCAAGATTTAGGTCTAAAGTTGAAAGGTGGATGAGAGAGGTTCAAAACGTGAACACATTAGAAGACTTGATAAGAATAGCTGAGAATAGTAGAAACGTGTTTCTGAAAGCTTTGGAGAGCCAAGTGGAGCGGTCTAGAGTTACATGTGTAAGTGTTTTACATGACCGTATAGCAGGGGGCGAAATTAGTATAGTGAGAATTGGTGGTGTTCCGGTAATGGATAGAATTGAGACAGCTGGAGAAATTGAGTACATGTTAAGAGAGAGCGGAGATAACATGGTAAGACTTCGCACGGCACGTGAGATTTTAGAGGCACCGGAAAGATATTATGTTGCTTACGTGAGAGACGAAAATAGTGAGAGACCGGTTATCGTGGGGGCTGTTGCAATAAACATGAGCACTGGTGAAATCAGCAGTTTAGTGGTGGACAGAAGATATAGGCGTTTGGGACTTGGAAGACGATTAGTTACACATGTAATGAACTTGGGGCTATCAAGGTACAAGGCGTTTATAAGGCGTGGTAATGAAGCTAGCTTAAGACTGTTCGAAAGCTTAGGATTTAGGATAGTGCAAGAATACCATGATGGCGTGATGGTTGAATACCAAAGAAGGTGAATAATTACATGTGTGGAATCTCAGCCTTTTCTGGAGATAATGCGGTAATAAAGGCTCTCATGGTTACATTAGGACAATTGGAACGTGGTACTAAAGGGTGTGGTGTAGCTTTCACTGTCGATAACAATATATTCTTTAAGAAGGCTCCGGTGCACCCAGTTGAGTTTTTCAACAAACATTTTAGCGAATTTATGAAGCTAAAATATTATGGTGTTACATGTGCAATAGCACATAATAGAATGCCTAGTGCCGGTAGCGTGAGTTATGAGAACACGCACCCATTTGTTTCATGTGACCGTAGTTTTGCGTTGGTGCACAACGGACATAGCGTAAACCACATGTTTAGACATGAGGTTATTGAAAAGGGACATAAGCTGAAGGGCAAAACGGACAGTGAGGTTATTACGCACATGTTGGAAGAAGAGGTTAAGACTTTCGGTAGCGTTGAAAACGTGCTATTGTATAGTACACTAAAGTATATGGACGGTGCAATACTGGTGCTTACAAAGGATGGGACAATTTACGGTATAAGGACGAACCATAATCCATTATATGTGGGACTGGGCGACAATTTTGTAATATGCGGTTCAACTGCTAATGCTATTACACATGTAGGACTTGAGCTTAGTGCGATTATACGGTTGAGGGTTAAGCAAGTGGTGCGTATAAGGAAAGGTAAAGCTGAGTTTTTGAATGAAGGCGAAGACGAAAACTTGCACCTAGTTAACATGTGGAACAATATCACGGACTATTTTAGGGACTTTTTCTAGCTTCACCTTTACCTTTTTGCCTTTTTTTAGCGGAATTTTTACACGTGTAGGTTTTATTAGGTAAGCTTCTGTTCTGGTGCTTAGGTTTTTTTGCTTGCACCGAACAGGATTTTTACACGTGTAGGTTTTGAAATTGCTACCGAGATGCTTATATAGTGGTATGTTATTATGGTATGCTGGTGGTATGTGATATGACCAAAAAAAGAATAGTATTTTACGTAGAAGGTGCAGAAGATTGGGCAGTCTTCTACATGGAGCAAGACGAGATACTTGGTGTGATTCTTTCGAAAAGCGAGTGTCCGACATTGCGAGATTTCAAGAGGGCGTTATCGAGTTGCGAGGATGCTCCAGTGCCTGTCGAAGTACTAATAGGTGCGAGGATAGTAGAAGTCCAAGAGGTGGAATAGGATGAGAGCTTGTAAACACTTTAAATCATCGTTGGGGGACGAAACAGATATAGTGCAAAGTGAGGGGCACTCTTGGAACGCATGGAAAGAGGTTTGGGACGGAGATAGAAAGATTGAATCCAGTTTCGAAGTTGGCTTAATGTACGAGTACCTATTGCACTTGGCGGATAATCCGGAGTGCTGTAAAGAAATAGGTTGGAAACATAGTGATGTGATGGAGCGTCTTAAGGAAATTGCTCACGAATGGCGTAAGGCACAAGGATTGGAAGACCCTTAGGGGTCTCCCCCTATATTTTTTTGTTTTTTTACACGTGTAGTTTTTGTTTCCTTTTCCGAGATGCTTATGCACTATTATTGTGTTATTTTGGGGATGCGAGCAGATGCGAGCAGACTGTGGAGCATGTTAGGGGAGAACATGTTCGCACCTTCTATTCTCCAGCCGGTGAAGGCGGTGGAGAGCAGAAGCCCACCCCATTTTTTTATAGTGCGAGGACAATATTATGGTGCGGGGGAAGGTGAGCGTACATGATTTGCCGAAAATGCGAGAAAGGTGTAATGGAAAAGATAGTTGAAAAGAGAGTTCAGGCTGGTATGCTTACATGTGTAGTTTATTGGAAGTGCCTATCATGTGGTGCTGTCGAGGAAGACACCCTCAAAACTGTCCTAAAATACTATTATAGAATAATAAGATAGTAGGTAAAAATAAAAAAGGTTACCAAGGCACTATAAGTGGATACTTACCTTAGAAAATATATTTTTTTACACTCTCTAAACAGCCTCTACTCTAAACACACACTCTCTAAACCCTTTTTACCGCATTTTTGTAGAGTAGAGGCCTGGACGGGGGCTTTAACGTTTCCCCCTAGGGCGGTTCATCACCATCCGCACATGCTATAAGGTCAAGGTAGCCTCCGCTGTTCCTAAAATGTATCCAACGCAACAGCCTCCGGAACGCCTCTCGCACCATTTCAACAGTGTGCTGTACGTGTGCTGGATGCTTGCCCCAAGGTTTTATTTTTACCACCCTCCTTAATGCTGGTTCAACTGGTGCACCGCACATGTTAGCGTATTTTCTCCGCCATCCCCTTCTAGAAAGCTTCTGTCCGCACCTGCATGCTACAATCCATTTCCATACTGTTCTGGTACTGCATCCTAGAGCGCCAGCGATAATGTGGACTGGAATCCTATACCTACTGCGTAATGTAAAAGCGAAACTCTTAAACTCTGGTGGGTAGCGTATATCTGTCGGTTTCAAGGTGCATAATGGTTAGGCACCCAGATATAAAAACTTATCGGATGAAGGGTGCGACTACCATTATGCTAAAATACACGTGCAACCCATGCTAGAACGGTATGAGGCTACTATCATACGTTCTAGCCCTAATAGGAGTGGCCCTAACAACTGTAAGCATACTATGTTTTATCATATCGTTTAAGCTGGCATCACATCCAACCCTTACACCAGAGTTTGCGGCAAAAATTTTTGAAAGCGTGCTCGCCTTCACAGTAGCCACAGTGCTCCTTATAGCCGGAATAGTAGCACTATTGTATGCTCTAGAAACCAAACTTTATAAACAATAGCGTACTACACATGTAACATATGGTCAGCTCCCTAGACGAAAAAGAGAAAACACACATGAGAGCATACTTTAGGGCAAGGGTGAAAGAAATTATAGAGGAACTGAAGAAGGTTAGAAGCAGAGAAAAAGAGCTTGAACAGCATCTCATGGAAATCGTTAAATGGGCCCGGATGACCTTTGACCCGGAAGCTCTTGAGATAGAGGATTGGGGCCGGCTCAACTATGATTACGACGAAAAGTAGAAAATACATGTGTAAATTAACAATACCATCATACCAAAACTTATATACCAGCACACCATACCCATATAACGGTGGTAAAATGGAAAATATGACCACATACCGTAAAATGTATAAAAGAAGCGTGATAGCAGACAAATTCAACAGCCTACTACTACAAGAAATAATGGAACAGCTTTTCGTAAAAGAAACTTTATCATGGCTCGAGCTCGAATCAATACAAAGGTTCATGCCATCAACAGGCGTATACTTTACAGCATTCCTCAGTGGAAAGATAACGCAAAGAAAACTCCATCACCTAGAAGACCACTCAGTATAAGGGGGTGAAAAAATGTGATGGAAGCAATAAGATTAAGGACAACATTCGAGGTAGAAAAGATAGTGCAGAAGACAGCACAGAAGACGTACAAAATTATGAAAGAATACCTTAAACAGTTAAACCAGCACTTTAGCACAGAACTCCAGAAGCTAGCTGACAAGACAAGAAAACACGTATACTTCACACTAAAACAGAGTACAGACTGTCCAGCATACCATGACCCAGTAGTCTACATATGTAACACAACAGACGACATAAAAAAAGACCCTCAGCTAACAGAAGTATTCGACCAACTAAAACGCTATGGAATAAAAATAGAAACACTACCATTCAAGCCAAAATTCAAGAAAGGCACAATACACTATAAACCGAAAAACGTAGGTGGTTCACCATGACCACAAGAATAAGCAAGCTTACATACAAGAACATGTGGAAGTATAGGAGATACGATGAACCATACCTAAAATGCGTAAACTGTGGAAAAGTATTAGAAGAAGGAGACTGGATGGTTACAAGGCTCTCGACAAGAGCATGGAGATACTGTCTACCATGTGCAGTAAAACTACATCTAGTGCCAACACAGTGGGAGCACGTTTTCGCAAGAATAGTGCTAGGCAAATCACCAATACCAGCAAAAGGTGAGAAAGCCCTTGCGTAACATCCACGGATTCATCAAAAAAGAAGGATTCAAAAAATACTATATAACGTTCAGAAAAAAAGAGCACATATACAAGCTCTGGAACAGCTACGGAATCTCAGTATCAATACTAGATGAGCTGGTAAGACAGCTTGTAGACTTTATAGTGATAAGGACACCGGAAGGAGAATACATTGCTGGACTATGGGACTTCCTAAACAGCCCATACGAAACCATGTACAAGGGAGACAAGCAAAAACATCTCCCACTATCAAACTTCAAATACAGACCATACGCTCAACAGCAGAACCAAGAGGTGAAAAAAGATGCCTAGGCCACCATCAGACTACAGTGGAAAAACGCTTGTAAAAACAGACCTAGGCGACTATAATGTGCCGTACGTTAGAATCACATACTATAAAATAAAATGCCCATTCTGTAGAAGATACATCCGAAGCGAATACTATCGCACACACGTATACAAAAGCCACGGGACACTAGTTTACGACTGGTGATTACACATGTATGTTGTAGTAAAATGCCCATACTGTGGTGCACTAAGGGTAGCAAACGCGTCAAGCGTAAGAATACAGTGCTTCAGATGCGAGAAAACCTTCAAATGGAATCCGAAAAGGAAACTCAGCTACGCACTATTCTCATCAGAGGATGCAAGAGAATGTATACAGTGGATAAACGAGCACACACCACATGCGACCATATCATCACTAGACAGGTATCTGGAAGGTGAACAGCATGTTTGAAACCACAGACGAAGAAGTGTTTAAGAGAGCGAAAAAGGTAGCCGACTCCATCATGAAATACATTAAAGAAACCCATGAAGGCAATCCAGCCATATCAATATTACACGCACTAGCAATAATATACATACACTACTACAGAGAAATATTGCTAAAGGGTACAGAAGACGACGTAAACCATGCAAGAATATCCCTAAAATCGTTGACAGACATGATAGGAGAATATGAGGGGGAAACAGAGTATGCCTAGACCCAGAAAATATGATGAAGAAATAGCCCAAATACACGCAAGAATACCTAAAAGCATGTACGACAGGCTCTGGAAGCTGATAAAAGAGGAGAAGGGAAGCCCATACGGTCTACTCAACAAGCACATAACGCAAGCGTTAAAAGAATACTTGGATAGGATGGAAACACTTAAAAATACCACCAGCACACCATAATAATGGTGGAATATAATGCAAGCACAAGTGGAAAAGAAACCAAGAAAACCCTACCAGTACCAGATAACAGTAGGACTAGATGAGGAAATGAAGGTACGCCTCTGGGAATACATAAAACGCACACATGTAACAACAGCAGGAGCGCTAGCGGAAACAGTAAGACGTGCCCTAAAAGAGTTCCTCGACAGACACCAAAACGATTAACCCCACAAGGCCGCCATTAAAGCGGAAGCATAAGGGCTTGACAGAAAAATTGAGGCCCTGCAGATGCTATGACGTAAATGGTAGCACACCATACCCCCATTATTTTTTTATACCATAACACCATAACACTTATTAACCAGACCACAATAATACTATAGCGGTGGTAGAATATGACAAACTTAAGAAAAATATTCGACGACTATGAGGTTATAATAGAAGGAAAAGGACAGTTTGGAAGATACGACCAACTATTCAAGCTCACACGCAAACCAGACACGCAAATAACATTAGACCTACTACAAAAGTACGTAACACAACTCCAGCAAAAGCACCCACAGAGAGGATTCCGCCTAAAAAAGAGGGGGAAATTCCACATAATAGACCAAACACTATACAGAGAAGACGGAAAACGGAAACAGGACAGAATACCAATATACTTCAACCTAGAAACACAAGAAATATTCGTACCAGACTCCTACATTGAAAGAAAACCTAGGCTAGCAAACTATATTCTAACAAGAACGCTGGGAGCACTGGGAATCGCAAAAGTAAAATACTATAAGACGCTAGCAAAAGCAATAGAAGGTGAGCGAGCTTGAACACGGCCATAGTCTTCTACCAATGCCCATACCTAAAAACCACGTTCAAGGGAAAAAGGGAATACTGTATGCTAGGAAGACCAGAATTTGGGCACTGTAACACATGCCCAATATACCAGAAGCTCAGCAAAGAAAAAACGGTGGCCCAATAATGCCACTCTTCGAAACAGTAAAATGTAGAAACTACAGATGCCGACACAACAGAGACTACACATGCACATTCTACGCACAAAAGGATAAAGCAAAAAACCTATGCCCAATACAAGAGGTGATAGACTAAATGAAGACAACACCGTACAAGTACGGCTACCTAGTAGAACAATACTGTAAAAGCATACTAAAAAAACAAGGCTACATAGTGTTCAGAAGCGCTAGAAGCAAAGGAATAGCAGACCTAACAGCAGTAAACCCACAAAAACATGAAATACTATTCATACAAGTCAAAAAACAGGAAGCACCAAAAAACGTAAGCCTACTAGCAAAAAAGTACAGCAAACTAAGCCAACTAAAAGGACAATACACATGCAAAACACTACTGTTCATGAAAGAAAACAGAAAATACACTTTCATAGAGGTGTAAGGGCATGAAAGCCAAAAAAATATTAGGCTTGATAAAGTTCGCAACCGCAATAATAGCGTACATTACATGTGTACTAGCGTCATGGTACGCATTCGCCTACTTCATGACATGGCTGACGACAACACACGGACTAATAGGAGACGCAATAGGGCTACTCTACACGTTCAACCTGCCATGGACAGCACCACTAACCTTCCTAATAATAATACTATTATGGCTCTACATCTTCTACAGAATAGCAAAAAAACTTCCTAAAAGCTCCTAAGAATCTCGACAATACGGTTAGTAAGACGCCTGCTTAGGCTCTGAAGCCTAAAAGTCCTCAAAAAATCCTCAGCCAGTGCATCAGCCCTAGCCCTAACCTCATCCTCAGCAATAAAAGGGACGCTTTCCTTAACAACAGTATAACATATCTCAAACAAGTCGTTCTTCACCTCTTCATCACTTATTTTACCCTGACAGTATACGCCAAAAAGAAAATTTATAGTCTGAGCCACATCAATTCTAACCCTAGGGTCTCCCAAGCCGCTAATCAAACTGTTAATCTTCTGAGCCAAAGTGCTCATCAACTACCACCCTCAAACTCTTCAATAACCTTAACAATAGCCCTAGCAATCAAATCCTCCACCTTAACCCCCTTCTTCGCCCCACAATCCTTAAGCTTCTCCCACAATGTCACCGGAACTATTATCTCTATCTTCCTTGCCGCCACCTTCCTCACCCAAATATTCTTTATAGCTGACACGTATTAAACCTTTTGGTGTAAGCTCCCTAATCTTCTTCAACTCCTCAAGCCTACCAATAATATACTGTTTAACCTCAATCTCCCTCTTATCCCTATCAGCATCATACTCCCTCATAGCCTTCAAAACCCTCTCAACAACAACATCCATAATATGGTCGTCTAAATCAAAAACAATCTTAAGAGTCTGCCTCTTCTTCTCAAGCCTCTTCTCAAAAGCCTTACCACCAAACAATCGATAAATCTTATCAACAGCCTTACCAAGATTATAGTATCCAACACGCTTATGAAGAGGCACATCATACTCCTCAATAATCTTTTTAACCGTATCATAAATAACCTTAACCCTAAGCTTATAACGTATCATCCTCTCAATCCTATAGGGAATCAAGTTACTAAACTCAACAGCCTTAACATCAACATTAGCCCTCAATATTTCATAAAGTATAGCATCTTCAACAGTTCTAATTACCCTCATTTCAAAAAATCAAACAAAACACACATTTATAAACATATACCAAAATCAAATGAAATAAAAACAACAAGTGTACCAGTCAAAGAACCATACACGTGTAAATTTTTAAGATTTTTTACAGCACACCATACCACCAGAGGTGTGGTAAAACATGCCAATATACAAGTCTGGAATGGACATGTTCGAAAAGTACCAGAAGAAATACAATCCTACGGTAGTCAGCACAAGATTCGCTGACGTACAACCAGTAGCACTAGCAAGAGCACAGGCCGGACTGAACGCAGTCGACACAATAAGAGCGATGGTCAGAGACTACCTAGACCAGAAGGGTGTAACTGGTGGCGAAAGAGCAACCTACCTTGCGTTCGCCCTAAAACTCTGGAAGCACGTCTCAAGACAGGGTGGAAGTGCAAGCGACAAAATATCCTCAGGGCTCATCTCATACTTCTCAACAGCCTTCGGTCTCAACACAGCTCTCCTAACTGACATCGCCAACGCAATAGTAGTCAAAGTCACAGCCTCTCCATAGAACCCCATAACATACTATAGTAACACATAAAACTAACCCCCCCAATTTTTTTTGATGTAATGCCATCAAACATTATCGTATACGCTTACCCACTCCTAAAATGGGTTAGCTTCAGCTTTATAGCACAAAAGCACGTGCAACAGCTAAAACGTTATTATGTAGTCAGAGAAGTTGATGAAAAACTAGCATACATATCGATACTGTCGTCACCTAACACAGTACTCTTGCACCCATACTTTTTGAACATACCATATGTTATCGAAAGAGCGTTAAAGTTTGTAAAACATCATCCGCAAATAATAGGAGTTGATGTAGCAGACAGCGACCACATAACAGAAGATGCAGTAAAACAGACACAATATGCCACAGCAATAATAGTTCCTTCAACGTTCTCAAAAAACGCATACGTGAACAGTGGCACAAAAGTTCAAGTCCACGTTATACCACATGGAGTAGACCAGCTATGGCTAACACTACCAAAACAGAAGCCTACAACGTTCAAGCCACTACAAGATTACACATGTAAAAATGGAAAGAAGGTTATAACATCATGGATACTACACAGCCCATATAGGAAAGGAGAAGACATACTCTATAAAGTGTACGAAAAACTGAGGAAGGAAAGAGACGACATCATATTAGCAGTAAGAAGAGAACGCACACTAAACGTGTACGATGAAACAACATCATATCCAATATTCAGTATACCACACGGTATACTCCCAGACAACCAGATAATGGAACTGTTCGACCAATGCGACATATACCTTCTAACATCAAGAGGCGGAGCGTTCGAACACCCAGCACTACAAGCGATGGCAAGAAACGTTATACCCATAGCAACAGAAGGTGGAGCATGGCAAGACTATATACCATCAAACCTACTAGTACCATACACGTGTAAACCAAAAGTCTTCGAAAACGACCCAATACACGACGGATGCGGAGTAGAAATGGATGTAGAAAAGGCAGTGTCAAAACTTCATGAAATACTGGACAACCTTGAAGAATACAAGGCGCAAGTAAAAGAATACAACATTACATGTGTAAAAGAAAAGTTCACGTGGGAAACAGTAGGAGCACAGCTGAAAGAGGTGATAGCATCACATGGTTAAACTCAACATCGGATGCGGTCTAGACAAGAGAATAGGATACGTGAACGTTGACATCAGAGAAGACGTTAAACCAGACATTGTAATAGACATCGAAAGAGAGCTTCTCAAAAAGTTCAACGACCAAAGCGTTGAAGAAATTATTGCAAAAGATTTCATTGAACACCTGTCTTGGAGAAAAGTAAAAGACTTCATTAGAGACTGCCATAGGGTTCTCAAAAAAGGCGGCAAAATATACATTCAAACACCAGACCTTCAAGCCATAGCACAAAAGGTCATACTCAACCCCAACTTCAAATATGGTACTCTAGAAGGATATGAGGCTATAAGCTACTGGGTGTACGGTGGACAAGAATATAGGGAAAACACTCACAAATCTGGTTTCACAATACCCACGCTAAAACAGCTTCTAGAATCAAACGGTTTCAAAATCGAAAGCATATCCAATGACGGTGGAACAAACATCATATGCTATGCAGTAAAACAGTAGACGAGTACAACATTTAAATATTACATGTGTAAAAAAATAGTCCAATGAGCTACTCAGACCACATACTAAAAAAACAGAAATACTTTGAAAAAACACTCTCATCTAGTGCCATCTATGCCATATACTTGAGACACCTTGACATACAAGACATGTTCGCACAATACGTGTGGATGCAGATACCAGTATTCGACATCTCAGAACTCGGGTTCGGACTCCTATACAGCATACTACCAGTAGACTATAAACCGTTCTCAATAGACTTCCAATACCGGCCTCCAACAACATCAGATGCCCTACAAGGCATATGGGCGAAATTTGAGCCCGTAAACTTCTCAAAACTCTACAGCTGGATGACAGACTTCAGAGAATACATTATAGAAAACTTTGAAGAAGAATATCAGCCACAGCTTCTAATAGGAATAGCTGGAAAAGCGGTCTACGGCATCACACCATACGGAACTGGAATATACGACCCAATAGTAGCACGAGAGTTCCTAAGAAGCACGTTCATGAAACTTAGGCAAATGAAGACAGCAGACATATCATACCTTACCACGCTAGAACAGCTTGTAGACTACCTTCAAATGATAGGCGTAACAGACGAGCACATATGGAACAGGCTAATATCACTTTTTGCGGCACAAACATACTCTTTCACACTAGGAATAAGCCTTCTAGGAAGAGCAAGACTGAGCACAATAGAAGGTAATATGGCGGTAGTGCCAATCGTAGACGCACGAGGAAACATAAGAGACCTAAAGTTTAGGACACTAGACCAAATACAAATGGGGCTCATACTGGGGATAGTGCCACTAGGATACGGGCTACTCCTACCACGTGAAACAAGCGTATACAAGCTAATAGACAACAGAAAAAACCCGCCAATAATAAAAGTCATAGTCGAAAAAGTAAAAGGAATACTTGACAGATTCATTCTAACAACATGGGCGTACACAAACTATAACAAGCCAGAAGAAATGACAGACTACCACAAAAGCCAAAGGACAAACCAATACGATATGCTACAAACACAACGTTCAATAATAGAAGACTGGGTTGAACAACAGATACCACCAGAGGAAGCGAACCCAATAAAAATAAGACAGTACAAGAACGCAGTACTCCAGTACATATGTTATAAGTCTAAACGCCATAAATGGGGCTACGAAGGATGGGAAGCTATGACAGAGGACGAGTTTAAGGGTTGGTGGAAGGGCTACTGGAAGGGGCAAGGTTTAAATGATAGTGTCCTAGAAACATTATGGCAGAGGATGGTAGTATGGCTGAAGGGTATCCGCCAACAAAAAACAGAATTGGGGCAGAAGGTACAGCAAATCCGCAAACGCCTAGCACTCCTTTCATAACACAACCAGAAACACAGATGCCGACAGAAATGAGAGACGAGCTAACAGTCCTCATGCAAGACCTACTACTTAAAGCCCACGAGCTAAGCTTCGAATATTCTACACTAGACTGTGAAAAGATACAAGAATGTCCTCTTGCGAGGAAATCACGAGAGCTTTTCAGGGTGGTCAAACAGCTTAACGAAGTCGTCAAAAAGATGACTCCACCACCAAAAGCTGACTACGTGAGGTGACATGGAATCCACAACCTTCACCTTACCCCCATTTTTTATTGAAGTAGACGGCGTAAAAGTTGAAATAGTTGAAGTAAGTGAACAAAAGCTTGTGTCAGGAGACACATTCTATATAGTAAGCTGTAAAATATATTATGATAATATTGTGAGCAAAGTTTTCCCACTTTATGTTAAAAGCACTCAAGAGCTTATAGACAAGCTCAAGGTTGAAGTAACCAAACTAAAGTTTATAGAATACGCATACGGAATACAGCATGTAAAAGAGGTGATAAGCTAGTGGAAGAAGACACGCTCAACTTTACTCCAGAAGAAATAAAATCAATGGCAGAAGCACTAGCTAAAGCACTAACCTCACAGAACATAAACGTTCAAGACTATACACATGTAATATGCGAGGCAGAAGTTGTCACAAAAATAGACCTTTCAGCAATCTCATCATCGGCAATGGGTATAACAGACATTCTGGGACAAATATCAGCATGGATAACAAGCTTAGCTAACTCGGTATCATCATGGGCTGTATCAGCAGTACAAACCTTCGTATCAAACACTATCTCTGGACTACAGAACTTCATAAACAACACAGTAAGACCTCTAATAGTAAGTTCAATTGTAGGTTTTATAAACGACTGGGTTATGCCCGTAATAGAAGGAATCACTCCAAAAATAACAGGCTACATAAGCACATACATTGTACCATTCCTACAAGACATTTCACCTAAAATAGCAAACGTAATAACAACATTATCTGGTGCAATAGCTGGTGCAATCACATCAATCTCAAACGCAATAGCATCTGGAATATCGACAATAGGCAACTCCATAGCATCATCAACAACAACAATCCTAGCTTCACTGTCTTCTGGAATATCTAGCCTAGGGAATGCGATAGCTGGTGCAATAACATCCATATCAAGTGCAATAGCATCCGCAATATCATCCATAGGAAGCTCTATCGCTTCAGCAAGCAGAACAATACTAGACAGCATCGCATCTGGAATAAAATCGATTGGAAACTCGATAGCATCATCCATAACAGCCATAACATCAGCAATCTCAACATCGATAACGTCGTTATCTGAATCGTTCTCAAGAGCATTAAACAATATAACATCCTCAATATCAAACCTAGGCACAACCCTTTCAACAGCAATATCAAGTATGGCGACATCGTTCACAAACGCACTACTCACACTATTGAATGCGATGTCATCTGGGTTCACAAGCCTAGCAAGGCTAATCGAATCAATTTACACACCACTGTCCACAATAGCAACCCTAATATCAAGCATACCAGAAAACGTTTTAACAAACATGAGAAACTTCATACTAGCAGTATTCTCTCAACCGATTCAGCCGATAGAAGTTCAAGTCCCATCAAAAGAGTTCATGGAAAAACTTACACGTGAAATGTCAGCATTCGGTGCTACATTAGGAGAGTTCATGACAATACTACCGCCACGTGTAACAGTAATAACACCAGTGGTCAAATCACCATACTTCTTTGGAATAAACACGTGGATAGGTGCACTAGAAAACCCAATAGGATGGTTCGCAGAAAAAATATACTCTGGACTACAACAGCTTGGAGAACACATATGGGGGACAATCACATGGCTAGGTCAAGTATTCTTCCAAAAAGTTGACGACACATTCAAAAAACTTGTTGAAATCATAACAGGCGGTCTAAGAGGTATCGCTACAGTCATATACAATGCAGTAGCTGGAGCAGTCTCAACAGCAATAGGCGTCCTACTATCTATGGTAGACGCAATAGCGTCAGCATTTAAAGCGGTGGGGGCAACAATATCAAACCTACTCTCTGGAACAACACCAGCAATATTAGGAATACTAAACGCACTAGAATCAGCGTTCAAGCCAATAGTAGACCTAATATACAAGCCTTTCATGATGCTCTTTCCAACATACCTTGCAAACACGATAGTAAAACCGTTCATAGTAGAAGCGAAAGCCAACTTTGGAATAAGCTCACCAGAAGAGCTTGGAGAAAAATATGTTACACAGCAGACGGTAAACATGTGGTCGATGGCTGGACTGGTAGCATTCTCGCCAATAATGGCGAGTGTTGGGATAAGAGCCCTAATATGGAACGCAAAAGCAATAGGCTCATTCTTCGAAAACCTAGTGTTCGAGTTCCTACTAAAATTCTCTCCAGTAGGAATAGGTGGAGAAGGAAGGTTCGACCTATCAAAAGCAGTAGGCGGAGCAATAAAACAGTTCATATGGAGCTTACCAGAGCTACTAGAACACTACGAATCAGGACTAGTATACGGTTTCGCAATATGGATGTCACAACCGTACTCAAAACTAATAAACTACTACCTAAGAAACTTCATACCAATACGCCTACCACAAGAATACGCACTCCTTGAAATGACAAGAAGATACCTTCCACTATCAGATTCAACAGAAATGGTTAAAGTAGCAAAATACTATCTAGCACTAGAAGGATACTCTGACTTCATAATCAACAGGATGGTGGAAATAGAAAACCCGCCAAAGATAACAGTAACAGACAGATTCAATTACACAAGAGAAATACCATTAAGCCTAGTATACGAGCTACCGTCAGCCTCAGATGTTGCGACAATGATGGTGCGAGATATATTCCCAACCTTCGACGAGTTCCAGAAAATATACAATGCGAGAGGAATGCACCCAGACGTAGGAGCACTCTATTACTTCCTAAGATTCCGATACCCGCCACCAGAACGACTATGGGCGTTTACAATGCGAGGCATATCTGGACTACTGTGGGCAACCTTACCAGACACAGAAAGACAGCAGATAGCAGTGGATGCTGACCCAATACACGCGTTCTACAAAAGCGGAGACCTAAGGGCGCCGGCAGAACTAAACTTTGACACGACAACACTACTAAACTCGTTCAAAACATACATGAAATGGCACGACTACGCAAGGTTCGCATGGGTAAAAGGTTTCACGTCAGACAACCTAATAATGGTCGACACCCTGGCGGACATTCCAACAAAAATAGACCAACGTTGGATGGTAAAATGGGGCGTGTACGAAACCCTATCGGAAAAAGGTGTAACATACCGGTCTCCAATACAAGAATTTGTAACCAAATACATTTCACCAAGAGCCTCGTCTGAAATACAAATGGACTTAACAAACTTCTGTAGAACACTACAAGCTACAGGGATACACCCGTACTGGATACCAGTAACAGCAGTAGCGGAAGCGATGAACGTACTAACAGAAGAAAGGACACTGTTAAGAACTGGTTTCATGGGCCTGTTCAAGGAAGGATTCTACAACATCGAATCACTTGAAACAATGCTCTCAGGCTTTATTACAGCATCATTCCAAATAGCATACTTTGACATCAGCAAATCACAATGGTATACAGCATACGTGAACCAGCCAATAATGTTCCTACCACCAGAAAGAAGACTACTGGAATTGAGAGCCTTAATGGATAGAGCACTAGACATACTAAGAGAAATACAAAAGGACATAAGCATAGCATACCAAGAATACATAGTCTGGGACTATAATGAATACAAAAGCAAACTTACACAAGTAATAGACAGCATAAACGTCTTCTATGCAAGAGACTATAAAATCATAACTGGTGTAGACCTTCCAGACCAGCTCAAACTACAATTCGTAGAAGACTACTATAAACCGTACGTGGAAGCACTGAGAATATGGAGAGACGTGTTCACAATAAGAAGGGTTAGAATGTGGACTCAAAGGTGGATAGGCTGGGTCATGTACAGGGTAGCATACGGTGGAGTCGAAAAATCAGACGTAGAAAAGCTGGTAGCATATGTAAGCGACAAAGCAAAGCTAACAGAATACGAGACAGCATTCATAAAAGATGTTATGACACTAATGTACGGTATAGCGAGGCAGACGGAAGCAAAAGAGTACATTCCAACACCATTAACACTAGCATCCATGACAGAAGTGGTACCAGAAGCAAGACAATTCTTTGACGAAGTAGTTAAAGCAAAAAATGTTCCAGAAGCATGGCAACCGCTCTGGGCAAAATACGTAGACTACAAGCCAATAATAGACGAAGTAAAAAAGATGGTTTCCAAAGCAGAAAGCCTATACGAGTACTTCGCAATAACAGAAGACGACTACAAGAAGGTCCTAGACTCAATAAAATACCTAGGATGGACAGACAAGGAAATAGAGTTCATGCTATCAACAAGCAGATACGTAAGATGGCTGAGAGCGTTCAGAGAAACCGTAGGAGACGTGGACAGAATGACAATGCTAGCAGAATACAGTCCAGAAGCAAGAAGCTTCGCACTTGGACAACTCTATAAAATGATAGACGCAATGCCAATAGACGACGCAACAAAAGCCACAATAAAGAAAATGTGGGAACAGTTCATAAGAATAAAACCAGTAAAAGACGAAGTAATGACATACGTAAGAGACATAGTGAACCTATACGTGGCAGGGCTAATGTCAAGAGACGACCTAGCAAAAGAACTAAACTGGCTAAAACAGTGGGGACTAGACGACTACGAAATAGACTTCTGGCTAAAAATAGCTGACGCAAGAAAAGCAAAGAAACTTAAAATACCAGTAATATACGGAGAATAGGTGAGATTATGAGCACACCACAGAGGAAACCAAAAACAGACCTAACACCTCTAGCTAACATAGAAAAAATCATACAAGAAGGAATGAAAAAAGCCATAAAGGTTGAGAGGAAATGAGCAAATGGGGACTATCATATAAGGGTGTTGAAATCTTAACACCAGAAGACTGGAACTCTATGGTGGACGCATTAAACGAGCTAGACAAGCGTGCACCAGCAGAAATAAAAGGCGGTTCAATAACATTCTCTGGAGACGGTACAACAGTAACATTCAACATACCTCACGGCATGTCGGCAACACCAACAACAGTGTCCGTAACCAAAGGAATCTCAAACCTTCCAGACATAGACTACGTGGACGTGGACTCAGCAAACATTAAGGTAACATTCAAGTCTCCACCAGCATCTGGAACAAACAACGTTAAACTATACTATATCGCAGTAAGACTCTAAAGGTTATCATAGATTTCTTTTACAGCAAGCTCAAGAGGTTTCAAAGTGTCAAAAATAAGATTGTGGTCACGAGTTAAAACAAGGTCGCCATACTTAACCTTACGCATAAGCCCAACCCTAGTCTCAGCCATCTCAATCATCTCCTCAACATGTGGAAGAGTTCTTCCAGTCTTAGCCTTAAAATCATCGTAAGCCTTCTTCACAGCATTCAACGCAATACTACAGAAGTCGACGAAAACGTTAACATGAGGTGCGAGAACAAAGTCACCGTACACTACAACCTTGAGACCAGCGACAAGGCCCTCAAGCTCATCTATGTAATCGCCTAAAGAGCTCATATGCTACACACCAAGCTTATCTTTAACATTCTTCAACGCCTGTATAAAAGCATTGGATACGACAATACGAAGGTTATAGTCGCTAGGCTCAATAATGTCACCCCAAACCTTATGAAAGTACACCCTTCTAACAGTCTCACCAAACAACGTGTACTTAACCTTTGTAATCACGTCAACTGCGACAGCAGAATCTCTTACACTAAAACCATATCCTTTTCCAACGTAAAAGTCGGCACTAAACCTATCCCTCAAATTCAAAATAATAGTCCTATAAGGAGCATCTCTAGCAATCACAAACTCGACAAGCACCTTCTTAACAGACTTTAATATGACATCTGAGACAACGCTTGAATCATAAACTTGTTTACCCATAACCTTTGTAGAAGAAAAGTCACCGAACACAGCATCACGTAAACTTCTACAAAATGCACTAGTAGTCCTAACATAATCTAAACCTTCAACGGCATCAGCAACACTTCTATGGAACATGCTACTTTTAGCCAAAGCATCAAGCATCACACTTGAATCAGCAACATTCTTTATCATAACCTTACTTATTACATCAGATGCTTTACCAGCATCACCTCTTACATATGTAATACCCTTTGAAATACTAAAGTCAGCAAATGTAGCGTCACACAATTTCTTTGACAAAATCTTACACATGTAATCATAGACTATGCTTGAATCAGTAGCACTCTTTACCATATACTTGATTATGGTATCGGATACTTTACTAGCATCAACTTTCGTAAACCTAATCCCCTTTAAAATACCAAAGTCACTGAAAGCCACATCACGTAATGTTATAACAATAGACTTTGGCGTAGCAATTACATCAACCAACTTTCCAACATCAACAACACTCCTATAAAAGACACTTCTCTTTGAAACAAGCTCCACAGCCTTAGCATATTCAACAACATTCTTTACACCAGCCTTAGCAATCGTGTCAGACGCCTTAACTGAATCGGAAACAATCCTCAAAGCACCATAGTATTTGGCGAAACCAAAGTCAGCAAAGTTTACATCATGTAACACCTTTACCAAATTTTTACACATGTAATCACCAACAATTGAAGAATCAACCACTCTCTTGATAGCACCCTTTATCATGGCATCAGTTCCCTTGAAAGAATCCATTAGCATCTTTAAACCAACCTTTGAAACAGCATCAGCTCCTTTAACAGAATCAGCTAACCTTTTGCCAACAGCCTTCGTTAATACATCAGCACCTTTACCAGAATCAGCAAGCCTTTTAACAGCAACCTTCTTTAATACATCAACACTCCTACCAGAATCACTGAGACTCCTATAAAACACACTCCTCTTAACAATAGAATCGTATGCTCTAGCCACATCACTTACCGTAACAAGCTTACCCTTAGCATACCCAAAACCGAAATCACCGAAGGCAACATCACGTAAAATCCTCTGAATACTTTTATACATCCTCTCTCTAGCCACACATGCTTCAGCAAGAACCTTCAACCCTACCTTCCATGTAACCTCAACACCTCTAACAGACTCAGCCAACCTCTTAACAGCAACCTTCTTTAACACATCAACAGCCTTACCAGAATCAGTCAACCTCTTAAACCCAAGCTTATTAACAACCTCATTAACCTTACTTGACTCAGCAATCCTTTTAATTGCAAACTTACACATGTAATCATAGACTCTTCCAGAATCGCCAAGCCTCTTAAAATCATACTTCGACGCCAAATCAACACTCCTACCAGAATCACTGAAACTCCTATAAAACACACTCCTTTTAGAGAAAACTTCAACACTCCTACCAGAATCGACAAAACTCCTATAAAACCTACTATACTTCAAAAGGGCGTCAACACCCTTACCAGAATCAGCCAACCTTTTAACAACAGCATTCCTAACAGCATCAGCACCTTTACCAGAATCGCTTACATTAACAGTATAATATGTCGGATACGCAATATTCCAATCATACGTTCTAGTCTGGTCAGACGTGCTTAGAGTGCTATCGTCTATCCTCAAATAAGCATAATAGCCTGTCAGGGCCGCACCCACATACCCTTCAAAGTCTATCTCAAGATAATCTGTCTGGTCTACGACAGCATACTCTGAAAAACTATAAGATGCGCCAGTATACGTAGCCCACGAAGTCGTCAAATAAGCTGAAGTTTGGCTAACATGTGTTGCAATAGTCGTCCTAACCGTTCCATCACTCTTCAAAATATATATGCTGATACACGGGTAAACTCTCGGTCTTGTACTGTTAGTGTAAGCCCTATACACACCATAAATTGTGGAAGCTAAAATCTTGTACACACCAGTAAGAGGAAAAACGAACTTGCCGAAAACATAATATCCAAGAGCGCCAGTAGAAATAGAAAGTGTTTCACCAGCACCATCAGCCGGAGTATCCTTCTTAAGTTGCCTATACGTTGTCCCACCAATGGTAACAGTCTCACTATGACAATATAATACGGCATCATCAAGCCTACCGTCAACCCTAAGAATCCTTAAACCAACGCCTACACCCATCACACCATCATATTCTACACGTGTGCAAAAATATTTAAATCATACCATCTATAATACACGTGTAGACTGGAATATGAGCGAAAAAGACGTTGACATAGGAAGGGTTGAAGGATGGGTTGAAATAATAGTAAGAGACAAGAACGGCA
>Ga0080004_1192992_pt1 | contig 21939 bp, 22 predicted proteins | sample WasSprMetagenome_FD_69207 | JGI IMG/M metagenome (GOLD analysis project Ga0080004, IMG submission 69207) | Sulfidic aquatic microbial communities from Washburn Spring, Yellowstone National Park, USA - WS (SPADES assembly) (version 2) | ecosystem: Environmental > Aquatic > Thermal springs > Hot...
CCAATACTTCGGCTGAACCATGCAATTCTATTGTTAAAAACTGTGCCAGAATAGAGGTGGCCATCTCATGGCTTGCGTCGCTGAACAGGCTTGTGAAACCCATTGCCGCCACATTTCTGTTAAGCCACCTTCCACCTTTTTGTTTATCCGATTCACTTTTCAATTTTAACAACCCTCTTAACTTCAACCACTTCAAAATTGAAGGGAAGCTTTCCTAACTCCTTTATCGCCATGCTTATAACTTCCTCTCTGGCCGAATAATCCAGCGGCGACCACTCGCCTTCCTTCATAACGAACAGCTCTCCTACTAGGCATCTCAAACTAAAGTTTGAAAAATCCAAGACATATTGCAGTCCATCATCATTCTTTATCAGTTTTTCACCGTCTAGGTGCCAATTCAACTTGTTAACTTCGTCAAGTCTAGTGCGCAAATCAATTTTAGCGGGCTTCAACTTGACCTCAAATATTTGATACATCCTAAAACAGCCTATTGGCTATATTCAATGGTCTCCGTTTTTGCTAAGCGTTCAATTTCCATGCGACAGTTTTTAGCCAACTGATTAAGCTTCTTCTCAATTCTTTCCAAACTTTTAAGACCATGTTTGTTAATAGAAATTGTTTCAAGCTCCTTTTCAACAGCGCGAATCTCCTTTGCCATTTCAAGAAATTCGCGGTTCCCTCTATGCTGATATAGGCTAAAGGCTCTTCCCTCGGGATATCCCAAATATCTGGAGAGGATGACAATCATGCGCTGCAGAAGCTGTTTTGAATTCTCATCCTTAAGTTTACCTTCCCATATTTCCCAAAGTTCCCCGGTTGCTGCACATAACTCTAACGCGGCAACCAAATTCGCGAATAAATCAGCATAATCATGGCTAAGCGGCGTGTAGGTGCGAACTTCTGTGATTTTTACAGTTTTCTCTTCATACGATGAATTCGTTTTCGCCATATTTTTTCGTGTTTTCATTTTAGCTTCCCGTGCGAAGTTGGTGGTGATTTCCCAAAAACATATTTGTGGTAGTAACTGTCTATAACCGATTCATCCCAACCATCCCATTCATCCTTGGGAATAAGCTTTTGTAAGCCTTTCAGTTGGAGTCTTCTTTTCAAGAGCCTATTTTCATATAGCATGTTAGAAAGCCTCATAACCATGACTTTGTTCTCCATGAGATACTCGTAAGCTTTAAACTTCATAACAGCATATTCGCCCCACAAGTTATGAGCAGCCTTTGAATTCATTTCACGTTTAAGCCCCTCCAATTCTTCTTCACTTTCACTTGAAAGACCATATTGGATAAGTAGTGGAATACCTTGACCTTCAAGTATCCCCTTCTCTTTCAGAAAAAGCCTTACTTTCTCGGCAGTTTCATATGGAATTGTGACCTTTATGCGAATTTTTTCGCGGCTTTCAATAGTCTCTAAGGCGCTTATGAGGTCATTTCGACGTTTTTGATGTCCTTCGTCGCGCAGAGGATTCCCCTTAATCTTCATTTCTCAACCCTTCAAATCTGCTTTCTCCAGAATATTTTTTAGCTGCTCATTTTCCATTTGCATGGCTCTCAGAAGCTCATTGTCCTTTTTTAATTCCTCGAATAGCTTCTTTATGCGCATATAGCTTTCCTTCATTTGCTTAAATTCAATAAGCCAATAATTAGCCATCCCACGCTCCAGAATCTTAACGACCGCGTCGCTTTCGCATAGGTGGTTCTTCATTACATAATCTCTGAACCGTTCATAAGTTGATTTATCCAGAAAAGCTTCCAAAACAGCGGGCTCGCCCTTTTTACCAAAAACTAATCGGCTAAACATTTATTTCCCTCAGGTGAACCCCTTCCGCACCAAATAAAAGGTTTAATGCAAGAACGTTTGCGTTGACTTCCTGTTCAGCAGGTTCATTTCTAAAATCCCAGCTTTGTTTTCTTATAAATTCTGATAGGAGATGTTCTACTAATTGAAGACGCTTCATTTCTGCGTCAATAAGCGCTTGAGCTACATAAATCGGATTTTTAAGTTTGCTAATGCAAACCATTTGCATAGCCGATACAAAATGTGGAAGACAAAGCCCTTTTGATGAACTGAATTCTATTCTAAAATCCTCATCATCCAGCATCTGAACAAATGTATGCAAATATATATGGTTTATTGACCATAAGTGTTCACATATAGGACATCGTTGTACTCGAGTCTTACGCTTTATTACGTTATTTAGCGTAATAATATTCCTTTTTCTCCCATGAAATAGCATTTTGCCTTTTGAAGGTCTATAATTATTCGATAAGTTTATGCATAAGGGATAAAGTTGCTCTATAACCTTTTCAATGATATCTTTCATATAAAGAGCGTAACCTAAACCATCTTCAACATCGCCTTCATGGATAGCTCGATATAGCATATGCGCATGACGATTACAGAAGCCCCTAGCGGCTACCAGCTTTTCCCTAAAGGCAGGATCCATTACCACTTCATTTGTGAGTATATGCTTCAAATAACGTTCTTCACATTCAGTCCAAAGGTAGCACAGTGGACATTCTTTTGATCTTTCCATTCCTTCAAGAATCGTTACTGTCAGAATATTCTTCTCTATCATCTCCATTTCACCCCTCGTCTACCAGCAATTTTTTGGACGCTCCTTAACAGCACATCCTCTATTGCTTTGCGGTCTTTGTCTGAAAACTCATAGCTTTGCCTTCTAATGTATTCAGAAAGTTCTGATTTTAGTTGGCTGAAGTTTTTCTCTTCAACATCAACTATAGTTTTAAGAATTTCTTGGCTTTGACTACCCATGGTGTCCTTTATCATTTTAAGTAATAAGACGAAATGTGGAATGCAGAGACCTTTAGAGCTCTTAAAAAGTTTGAGAAACTCTTCATTACGCGAACAAAGCAGTTCCACGATTTTTCTGTTATAGATTTCCATTAGGTTGGCCACGTGAGTGCATGCTGGGCACTCTATTGTTTGGCGGAAAACCTCTATGCCACGCTTTCTTTGTTTTTGTAAATCTTGAACAGTTTTTTCTGTGATGCTTTGGGAGATTAGGGCTATTCCGTGGCCGTCGGAGCTATCTGGTCTCATTGCAATTGCCAGCATTCTGTAGAAGTGGTGGTTGCAGAATCCTCCGCTTTGAACGAGCTTTTCTCTTGCTTTTGCATCCATAACAAGCTCTGATAGATAGGCTTCGATGTATTTCCTTTCAATTTCGTCTTCTAAGGCGCATAGAAAGCACTCTGCATCGCTTCTAATCATTCTTTCGATGCGGAAATATATTACATCCACACTCATGCGTGTTCACCACTGTTTGCTGATTGTTTGCAGTACGCTTACGGCGTAGAATGTGTCCTCGAAAGTGGATATCCCAAGATCTGACCTTGCAAATCCTCCGTTCGCATTTTGGCATTTCAGAACGAGCTCGGCTGTTTGTTTTGGATACCGTAAGCGTTCGCCTAGCAGATTAAGCGTTGATGTTCCATAGTATATGTGTTCCATGTATGGTGTCGCTCCGTTGGGCACAACTGTGAAGCCTCCATAAGGCTTCTCGCATGCCTGTACATATTCAAGAGTGTCTCTAAGTGATTTGACATGGTAGCCTAATTTAGAAAGTGAAGCCACAGCATGATAGGTTGAATTCAGATTTGAATGCCCATGCGCGCCGAAACCGCCATCGTTATTCTTAAAGCTCAGCAGCCAATCTACAATTTTCTTGCGGTTAATTTCCACATCAACCATGTCGGCAAGTTCTATCACCATGAAGACGGAAAGAAACTCTGAGGCAACTTCGGCGTAAACATCAACTGTTCCGAATTCGCCATTAACAATAGGCAAGGAAAGGATAAACTTTCTCAGAAGTTTCTTATTTGGCTCTTTGCCGCAAAGTTTGAGGGTTTTAGCCGCATAATAATGCGAGTAAAGGCTATCTGGAACAAAACTCTGAAGCCACTCAACAGTCTTTTCAACATTTGGGAAGGGCGCACCCAGCAAATCTAAAATTGCCAGCCCGTAATAGGTGTCTTGCGCATTCGATTCGGTGCCTTGACAGAAAGTGTAACCGCCATCCTCATTCTGCCTATTAACAACATAACCAATAACCCGGCTGACCCACAAGTCTGTAGACTGCCTATCCGGCAAAAGCGTTAACCGCCCCGCCTCCCGCAACCCAATACCCGCCTACACGCCTTTTAACAATGGGTAGAAGCTATCAGCCCCCGCGCAAAAGAAGCGAGGGCGGTTAAAGGCGAGCTTCATCGCCTTGAAAACAGTAAAAAATCACTATGCAGATATAAACATTTCTTGTGCGGATTTCATGCATTTACCTTTCTTCTCTGTTATGTGGAATCCCTGCTTTTCCAGCTGTTCAAGCAGCACTTTTGGGTCGGAATACCATTGTCCCCCATTTTCTGCATATGTGCTCAGTCCAACTATAATTTTCATATGTGTAGGTTTCTTGGCGTCTGCTTTCTAGCGGTATTTTGGCTTTTAACCGCCTATAATAGTCTTGGGCTAGGTAGCCCTCATCCATAACTTTCATGGCTTCAGAAACCATCTCGTCTGTGAGTCCTGGATATTTGCCCTCAAAAAGTGTGAACCCTAGCGGGTATCTTGGTCTTGGCGGAGGGTCTTCGGCTGGATAACCCATAACAAGCTGCACAAGTGGAAAAATCCTTTTTGGCAACAGGTATTCTTCTGCTATCTTGTCGGCTTGAAACATGGCGCTTCCCAGAAGGCAGCTGCCCAAGCCTAGGCTTCTGGCGGCGATAACCATGTTTTCAGCCATTAGGTTGGCGTCTTGCGCGCGCTGAATAACCGGATTTTGCTCCATCACGCATGCGCGCCCCTTTCCAGCTCTGAAGCTAAAGCTGTTAAACGAGATATAATTTTCTGGGCGGGGCTGCATATATCCTAAATACTGATTGCCCCTACATATTCTAGCAAACTGGAAGGTGTCAGTTGTGGTGGAGATTAGAGAACCAACCGTTGAGGAGAAGATTAAGCGTCTTCGCGAAATGCGGGAGCAAGCCAAACTTGGCGGCGGACTTAAACGCATTGAGGAGCAACATGCCAAGGGCAAGCTTACAGCCAGAGAACGCATAGACCTCCTCCTAGACCCTGGAAGCTTCAACGAGCTTGACCAGTTTGTCGTCCACCAGTGCACCGATTTTGGAATGGCTGAACGCAAATACCTAGGCGACGGCGTCGTGACAGGCTACGGAACAATAGACGGGAAACTTGTCTACGTTTTCTCGCAGGACTTCACGGTTTTCGGTGGCTCACTGGGTGAAATGTTCGCAAGGAAAGTCTGCAAACTCATGGACTTGGCAATGAAGACGGGCGCGCCAGTAATAGGCTTAAACGACTCTGGAGGGGCACGCATCCAAGAAGGTGTTGCAAGCCTTGCGGGTTATGGCGACATATTCTTCCGCAATGTTATGGCTTCAGGCGTCATACCACAGATATCCGCAATTATGGGACCATGTGCTGGCGGCGCCGTCTACTCGCCAGCCCTAACAGATTTCATCATTATGGTGGATAAGACAAGCTACATGTTCATAACTGGACCAGACGTGGTTAAGACGGTTTTGGGGCAGGAAGTCACCTTCGAAGAGCTTGGCGGAGCAATGGTTCACAGTCAAACCAGCGGCGTAGCCCACTTCATAGCAAAAGACGAGGAGCACTGCATCCAAATAATTAAGAGGCTTTTGAGCTATTTGCCCAGCAACTACCTTGAAGACCCGCCTTACATGGAGACATGCGACGACCCAAACCGAACAGACGAGGAACTAGCCCGCATAATGCCAGACGACCCGGACAAGCCCTACGACGTTAAGGAGATAATCCACCGCGTTGTCGACAACGGCGAATTCTTCGAAGTTCAGTCACTGTGGGCGCCAAACATAGTCATAGGCTTCGCAAGGCTTAATGGGCATGTGGTTGGCATAGTAGCCAACCAGCCAGCCTACTATGCTGGAGCCCTGGACATAAACTCTTCAACAAAAGCCGCGAGGTTCGTGCGTTTCTGCGACTGCTTCAACATACCAATATTAACCTTTGTGGACGTGCCGGGCTTCTTGCCAGGCATAGAGCAAGAACACGGTGGCATAATACGTCACGGCTCAAAATTGCTTTACGCCTACTGCGAAGCAACGGTTCCAAAAATAACGGTTATACTGCGCAAGGCTTATGGCGGAGCATACGACGTCATGGGCTCAAAACATTCTGGTGGTGACATAAACTATGCTTGGCCAACAGCCGAAATCGCTGTCATGGGTCCGCAAGGAGCCATAAACATAATATTCCGTAAAGAGATTGCCGAAACCCCAGACCCAGAGCAGAAACGCCTAGAGCTTGTCAGCGATTACCGTAGGAAGTTTGCCAACCCCTATGTGGCGGCGCAGAAGGGCTACATAGACGAAGTTATAGAGCCAGCGGAAACAAGGCCAAAGCTGATTAGTGCCCTCGAAATGTTAAGCACAAAACGGGAGCCTAGACCATCCAAAAAGCACGCAAACATTCCATTATAGATAAATAAGTGCTTCTCCAAGTTTCACCTCTAACGCCCTTCAAAAGTGAAAGGTCTTGAACGCGAAGCCCGTTAGGATTACGGATACAACGTTTCGCGACGCCCACCAGTCGTTGATGGCGACCAGAATGCGGACAGAGTCCATGCTTCCCATAGCTGAGAAAATGGATATGGTTGGCTTTTTCTCCATGGAAGTTTGGGGAGGAGCCACCTTCGACGTTTGCATACGCTACTTAGCCGAAGACCCTTGGGAAAGAATCCGCCAATTAAAGCGCTACATAAAGCGAACGCCATTGCAGATGCTTTTGAGGGGACAGAATGTTGTCGGCTATAGGAATTATCCGGATGATGTTGTCATAAAATTTGTTGAGAAGGCCGCTGAAAATGGCATAGACATATTCCGTGTTTTCGACGCCCTAAACGATGTCCGAAACATGGAAGTCGCCATAAAAACTGTTAAGAAAGTGGGCAAGCATGCGCAGGGCACTATATGCTACACCATAAGCCCAGTTCACACCATAGAGTATTATGTGGGTGTTGCCAAAAAGCTGGCTGAGCTTGGCTGTGACTCCATATGTATTAAGGACATGGCTGGAATGTTGGCGCCCCAGCCAGCCTACGAGCTTATAACAGCCCTAAAAAGGGAGGTGGGCTTGCCAGTGCATCTCCACTGCCACTGCACTAGCGGAATGGCTATGATGACCTATTTTCGGGCATGCGAAGCTGAAGTGGACATAATAGACACAGCCTTCTCGCCGCTGGCATGGGGCACATCCCAACCGCCAGTGGAGTCTGTTGTTGCAGCGTTGAAGGGAACAATTTATGATCCGGGATTTGACATGGGTCTTCTCCAAGAGATTGCAGAATACTTTAGGGAGCTTAGGGAGAAATACTACGACCCCTTAGGGCTTATAGACCCAAAGGCTGAGAGGGTTGACCCTTCCATAATGGTTCACCAGATTCCTGGCGGTATGTTCTCCAACCTTCTTGAGCATTTGAGGGAGCAGAACGCCGTTCACATGCTTAGGGAGGTCCTCGAAGAGGTTCCAAGAGTGCGAAGGGAACTTGGTTATCCTCCGCTGGTTACACCTACAAGCCAGCTTGTCGGCATCCAAGCAGTGCTCAACGTCTTGTCTGGAAAACGTTACAGCATAGTGCCAAAGGAGGTTAGGGACTATGTTAAGGGGTTTTATGGGCAACCTCCAGCACCCATAGACGAGGAGGTTAAGAGACTTATTGTTGGCGATGAGGAACCAATAACTTGCCGCCCTGCAAACCTCCTTGAACCAGCCTTGGACAAGATTCCAGAGGATGTTAAGCCATACATTAAAAGCGAGGAGGACATGCTAACGTACGCTTTGTTTCCAGCCATAGCCCCAGAATTTTTCAAGAAACGGAAAGCCAAAAGAGAAGAAGCGAAAATAGGCGTTCCGCCTGAAAGACTGGCGGAACTGGAACAGGTGGCGGCGGTTTCTGCAGCAGTCGCAGCCTACATAACAAGCCTAAGCGAAGTTAAAGCTCTAACCCTTCAAAAAGCTAGAAGGGAAGTTTCACCGTGGGTTTTAGCTGGGAGGCAAAGCCTAGCCGAGCATGGTGCATGAAATGCCAACATATGAAATCATCATAAATGGAAAACCCCGCAGAATCGAAATCTCAAAGGCTGGGGAGAAATCCTTCACTGTTAAGTTGGAAGACAAGTCCTTCAATGTGGAAGTCCTAAACGGCAAACTAGAGCTCGGGAGAGAGCTTCAAATAAGGATAGGCGATAAGGCATATGCCGTGGTACTACATGAAATCAGCAAAACAAAGCCCTTCACAGTTAAAGTTGAGGAAGCCTCCTTCAAAGTGGAGTTGAAAAAGCCCAAATCGGCAGTGCAAATGGCTGTTTCTCCCATCGTGGAGCAAGCTCTTCCAACGCCAACATTAAAGGTGGCAAAGCCCAAACCAATGGTTTCTGGAACAGTCACGGCTCCCATGACTGGGAAAATAATATCTATAAAGGTTAGTAAGGGCGAGCATGTTAAGGCCGGACGGGTTTTATGCATTTTGGAAGCCATGAAAATGGAAAACGAGATTACTGCACCTATAGCTGGGACGGTTCGCGAAGTTCTCGTTTCTGAAGGCGCCTCCGTAAGCGAAGGCGACCCGCTATTTGTTATTGGCTAAACTAAAATATAGATGGCGGTTTGTACTCGCCGAAAACTTGGCGTAGGGTGTCGCATATTTCGCCCAAAGTGGCGTATTCCTTAACAGCTTGAATTATGAAGGGCATCAGGTTTACATCCTCTTTTTCAGCAGCCTTCCGCAGATTGTCTAAAGCTTCCTTGACTTTTTCGTTGTTCCTCTGCCTCTTCACCTCGTTTAGGCGTTTAACCAGCGTCTTCTCAATTTCCGGATCTATCCGCAAAATTTTGATGGGTGTTTTCTCCTCGCTTACAAACTCGTTTACGCTGACAACTATGCGCTTTTTGCTTTCCACCTCCTTCTGATAGCGATAAGCACTTTCCATTATTTCCCTCTGCATGAAGCCCTTTTCTATGGCTGCAACTGCTCCGCCCATATCGTCTATCTTCTCTATGTATTTTGCGGCCTTCTCCTCAATCTGGTTTGTCAGATACTCCACATAATAAGAGCCGCCTAACGGGTCTATTGTGTCTGCGACGCCACTTTCGTAGGCTATTATCTGCTGGGTTCTTAGGGCTATTGTAACTGCTTGCTCGCTTGGCAAGGCATAAGCCTCATCAAAAGAGTTCGTGTGCAACGATTGGGTTCCGCCTAAAACCGCTGCCAAAGCTTGAATGGTTACACGAATGATGTTGTTTAGGGGCTGCTGAGCCGTTAGCGAAACACCAGAAGTTTGCGTGTGGAAACGCAACATCCAGGAGGTTGGGTTTTTAGCTCTAAAGCGCTCCCGCATTATTTTAGCCCACAAACGCCTAGCAGCCCTAAATTTTGCAACTTCCTCGAAAAGGTTGTTGTGCGCCGCGAAAAAAAAGGAAAGTCTACCAGCAAACTTGTCCACATCTAAGCCTCGGTCTATGGCTGCCTGCACATAGGCTATGGCATTTGCAAGGGTGAAGGCTACTTCTTGAACCGCTGTGGCGCCTGCCTCACGGATGTGGTAGCCACTTATGCTTATGGTGTTCCATTTAGGCACTTTTTTGGAACAATACTCAAAAATGTCTGTTACCAAACGCATGGAGGGCTTTGGCGGAAAAATATACATGCCCCTCGCGGCATACTCCTTCAAAATGTCGTTCTGAACAGTGCCATCAAGCACACTTTGCGGTACACCCTGTTTTTCCCCTACGGCAATGTACATGGCAAGCAAAACAGCCGCTGGAGCATTAATCGTCATGGAAGTTGTAATCTTATCTAACGGGATTCCATCAAAAACAATCTCCATGTCCCTCAAAGTGCTTACACTAACGCCAGCCTTGCCAACCTCGCCCTTCGCCATGGGATGGTCACAGTCATAACCCACTTGCGTTGGAAAGTCAAAGGCTACACTTAACCCAGTCTGACCCTGGCTTAATAGGTATTTGAAACGCTGGTTTGTCTGCTCAGCAGTGCCAAAACCGGCATACTGCCTCATGGTCCAAAAACGGGCACGATACATGGTTGGGTAAACGCCACGGGTAAAAGGATACTCGCCTGGAAAACCAAAATCCCTAAAATAGTCCAGGCTTGCTACATCAGCAGGCGTGTAAAGGCGGTTTACGGGGATATCTGAACTCGTTAGGAACATACCTTTCTCCGGAAGCTTCTCAAGGCTTTTAGCCACGGTCTCCCTTTCCCAATGCTCCCTTTCCAGCCGAATCTTCTCTAAGGTTTTGGCATCGAACATCAGCATGCACCAAAACTACATTATGGAAAGAACATATAAATGGTTAATTACGGAAGAACCGCCAACAAAAGGTTCACAATTCTGTGTTCTGCGGCCTCAACCTCTTGGGACAAGCCTTCTCCAAAATCCGTATCTTTCGGCTCCACCAGAAGGAGGGCAATCTGCGCTTCTGTTGTGTTAGCAAGGTATTCGCAGAAAACTCGCAGCGGCAGCATGTGGGTTGAAATGGCTGGAAAAACTCTAAGATGTTCTGGCTTAACAAGGCGGCATTCGCCGGGCTCCAAACCCATAACTGCAGCGTCCACGAGCAGAACGTGGGAAGGCTTAAAGTCTATTATCTGTTGTATGTAGCTTTCAGGAACCGTCTCACACTCGATTAAGTAGACCTTTTCAGAAACTTTCCCTTGAAGGTCGCGGATAACTTTTACTCCGACAAAATCATCCATGCGGATAGGGTTTCCAATGCCAGCGACAACAACCCTCTCCGCGCCGAAGAGCCAATCTTCCAGCCTTTTCTCAAAATTGCCTTCTTTCGTCAAGGGAAATCTCCAAAAATAAAGAGGGATTAAAGAGTTTACCTTTGAACAGTCTTAACCAGTTTCCCCTCATGATTGTAGATTTCCACTGTTAAGGGCAACTGTCCTATCGCGAAGTGGGTTGCACACGCTAAGCATGGGTCGTAAGCCCTGAAAGCCATCTCCACCATATTAAGCAAGCCCTGGTCAACCTTGCCTCCGTGAATCAAGCCTTTCGCCGCGTTACGAACGGACATGTTAATGGAAGGCGCATTATTCACGGTAGCAACAATCAGGTTGATATCCTTGATTAGGGCGTTTTCATCCAAAATATAGTGGTGGATAAGGGTTCCCCTAGCAGCCTCAACAACGCCTACGCCTTCGCCGGGCTTGCCCGGCTTATTCCTAACATTAGTGCTTGTTATCTCTGGATCTTTGACCAGCTCAACAGCCCGCTCAGCCGCATACAACAATTCAATAAGCCTAGCCCAATGATAAGCCAAAGTGGAATGCACTGGTTTGCCGCCCAAGGTCTTATACATGAACCCGTATTCCTCCTGGGCTAAGGGCGTAGCCATACCATCAGCCGCGTTAAGCCTTCCTAGGGGGCCAACACGGTAAACGCCACTGTCTGGACCGTCGACAAAGCCCTTCCAGCCAACCTTCTTCAAGTACGGCTGTTTCACATAGGTCCATGGCTCCACATGCTCGGCAATGTGCTCCAAATAGTTTTTAGCCTCAAACTTGGCAAACTCCTTGCCATCTAGGGTTACAACACGTATTTTGCCGTCGTAAAAGTTCACCTTGTTATGCTCGTCCACCAAACCCATATAATAAGTGCGCAATGTGTAGGCGTCACTTTTAATCAGCTCCACATACCTAGTGTTTTTTAAAACAATGTCGTGGAAAAGCTTCAGTGAGAACTTTGCAAAATCAACAGCAGAAGTAACCATCTTCTCGATTTCTTGGCGGTTCTCCTCGCTTAAAGGCTTAGATATGCCGCCTGGCAAGCCGCAGACTGGGTGGGTGGCCTTTCCACCTATAAGCTCAACTATCCTCTGTCCATAAGCCCTATGCTTAATAACTTCCTTTGCAACATCCAAACCAGCCTTCTCGATGACGCCTAGAATGTTGCGTTTTTCTGGTGGTGCGTCTGGTCCGACAATGAAGTCTGGTCCACCCAAATAGTAGAAGTGCAGTGTGTGGTCGTAGATGAAGTAGCCACAATACATGAGTTCGCGGAGTTTTTTGGCTGGTTCTGGCGGCTCAACATTGAAGGCGGCGTCCAAAGTCTTTGTTCCAGCCATGTGGTGGGCGACTGGGCAGACTCCGCAGATTCTGCTGGTTAAAAGGGGCATGTCCTCGGCTTTTCGTCCAATGCAGAACTTCTCAAAACCTCGGAGCTCTGGAATCTGCAGGTAGGCGTTTTCCACCTCGCCAGCGTCGTTTAGGAATATGGCTATTTTACCGTGACCCTCAAGCCTTGTGATTGGGTTTATAATTATCTCCTTCATTCGCGAATCACCTTCCTCCTTAAAATTGAGGCTGGCAAAGCGTACATGTAGAAGGTTCCAACGGGATCCTTAATCTGGTCTATAAGCTTTTCAACCTCTTCTTCGGTGTATTTCTCCTTCTCCTCCTCCAAGCCAAGTATTGAAGCCAAAGCACTAATCATGGCGGCTCCCTGCTCCGGAGTGTTAGGACATGGACCACCACAACCAGTGCATGGCATGTCAACCTTCAAGCATCTGGCGCCACAACCACCCCTCGTGGCCGGACCCATGCAAAGGATTCCCTGCTCCAATAGGCATTTTTCAGGGTCGGGAGCCTTCTCATAAACGCGGTATATCCGCGATATCTTCTTGTTCTCCTTCTTCTTGGGGCACTCGTCGCAAACCGACTTTAAGGGTGCAAGCACAGAGCCTTTTGGCGGAAGCTCGCCCTTAGCTATGGCTTCCAAGGCGAAGAGTGTGCGCTCCACAGCTGGCGGACAGCCAGGCACATAATAGTCAACATCCACTGTTTGGTCTAGAGTTCGAACTGTGTCATAGAACTCTGGAATTTCCAATTCGCCCTCCTTAACATGCACTTTAGGCTGTGGGAAAACCTTGTTGGGATTATCCGTCGAGAAGGTTTGGGCGTAAACCTTTTCGAAAATCTCTTTCTTATTATGAAGGTTAGCCAGTCCTGGAATACCGCCAAGGTGGGCACAGGCGCCATAAGCCACTAAGATTTTTGACTTCTGCCTTAAGAGTTTGGCCATGTACTCTTGTTCACTGTTTCTGATTCCACCATTAAAGAAGCAGACGTCAATGTATTTGTCAGGCATGTTTTCCACGTCTTTATATTTTATGTCCATGGCTACTGGCCAAAATACGATGTCGGCTTTGGCTATGACGTCCAAGATTTTCTCGTTAATGTCCAGGACGGCGATTTCGCATCCACCGCAGCTTGCCGCCCAGTAGAAGGCGAACTTAAGTTTTTGTTTTGCCATACTAATCACCTATTTAATCTTGTTTAATAATTCTGTTGGCTTGACTCTAAGCTCGTTTAGGGCAAGCTCTTCTGGCGAAAAGCCCATGGCTAAGCCCAGAAGCTGTGGGTAGTGGAGAACCGGCATGTTGAATTTTTCGTTGAAGGCTCTCTCTATGCGGGGCTGGTTCAAGTCAAACATTATGTGGCAGAAGGGGCAAACCGTTATAAGCGATTGGGCGCCAACAGCCCGTACGTGATCAAGCTTTTCCTTAGCCATCTGGAAGGGCACATCCTCATTAACACCTATTATTGGGTTTCCGCAGCACTCGGTCTCATCCATATAGTCTAGGCACTCGGCACCAGTCAGCCTAATCAGCTCTTTAAGGGTTGTTGGGTTTTCAGGGTCGTCCCGCCCCACATACTTGCGGGGTCTTAGGACGTGGCATCCGCTATGCTGGGCTACGCGGATTCCAGACAGAGGCTTTGTTACAGCGTTCTTTATCTTTTCAAAGCCCACATCTTCTGAAAGCACGTAGATTAGGTGTTTAACTTCTATTGCGCCCTTAAACTCCATGCCAACCTCTTTCAAGTAACCGTTGATCTTCTCGCGAAGCTTCTTGTCCTCTTTTAATAGTTTGTTGGTTTCGTTTAAGCTGCAGAAACACCCGTTACAAAGGGTCATTATTGGAAGGCCAACTTTCTCTGCTATACAGAGGTTTCTCGCCGCCAAGGTCAACATTAACTCGTGGTTTATAACATCCATTGGGTAGCCGCAACAGTTGTATTCTGGCATCTCCACAATTTCAACGCCAAGTTTGGCAAGCACTTTTCTGGCGGATATCTCGTAGCTTGAAAGCCTATATGGGATTACACAGCCTGGAAACAACAAATATTTTGGGTTGCTCATTTGCTCTCCACCTTCGCGAATGTTTGAACTTTTTCAAGCAAGCCCGTTGAACCAGTAACCTCAAAAATTTTCATAACTTCTTTCACGTTTGGCTTTGGCAGTGGCGGAAGTCCCTGCTCAACCCTTTTTTGAAGGCGGGACTCTGGGATTTCGTAGACGAAGCCGCTTTTCATGAGGTTTGTGGCTAACTCCTTGTAGACTAGTGGGAGAATGTTCTTGTCTGCAACCGCCATATTCCGCAAAACTCGGACTATGCCGGCGATTTCAACGCCTTGGGGGCAGTGGTCCACGCACGTGAAGCACGATGAGCAAAGCCACAAAGCCTTATCCAGAAGAAGCCTATCCTTCAAGCCCAATTGGACCATGCGGGCTATTCGGCGTGGTCTGTAGAACTCGCTGAATCTTGCTATTGGGCAGTCAGCCGTGCATGTGCCACATTGGAAGCAGACCATTATCTTTTCTGCGCCGTGAATCTTGCTCATTTTATACTTGAACTTGGGGTCAAGCTCCTCGGCTTTTATTACCGGCGGGACGTATTCGCGGGCTTCACTTTTCGTTTCGCTCATTTTTTCGCCTCCATCTTCAACGGGTTTGGACCAAGCTTCTTAATCTGTTCAACCATATCCCGGACTACGGCTGCGAATTTGTCTCCCTCACTGGCGGAGACCCATTCCAGCCGCACACGTTCAGGTTCTATCCCAAAGTCTTTAAGCACCTTCTTTAATAGCGTTACCCTTCTCAAAGCCTTAAAATTACCACTAAGATAGTGGCAGTCCGAGGGCAAGTGGCAGCCAGCCACCAAAACGCCGTCGGCGCCATTTTTCAAGGCTTCTAATATGAAGGCTGGGTCTATTCTTCCACTACACATGACGCGGATAATACGTATGTTGGGCGGGTATTGGATGCGGCTTACACCAGCCAAATCCGCACCAGCATAAGCACACCAGTTGCAGAGGAAACCAACAATTTTTGGTTCAAAATCTTTTTGGGCTTCGCTCATTTGGCTGCCACCTCCATCTCCTTCAATATCGCCCTAACCTGGGCGAGGATTTCCTCCGTCGTGAAATGCCCGAGGGTTATGGCTTTAGTTGGGCATGCTGTTCCGCAGACTCCGCAGCCCTTGCATAGGGCTTCAATCACGTGTGCGACTGTTTTGCCATCTTTCTCCTTCATTTCAATCGCGCTGTAGGGGCATAGAAATTCACAGATTCTGCATCCACTACATAAATCTTCATCTACAATTGCCACAATTCCTTCCATCTCAAGGGCTTTCTTCGACAATATTGTGGCTGCTCGTGCCACGGCTGCACACGCTTGGGAAATGCTCTCTTCAATGAACTTTGGCGAATGAGCCATACCACACAGGAAAACGCCGTCTGTCTGGAAGTCCACTGGGCGAAGCTTCATGTGAGCCTCTAGGAAGAAGCCATCCTTTGTCAGTGGCACTTTTAGCATTTCGGCTATCCGCTTATTGTCGGGGTTGGGGATGGTGGCGGCGCTTAAAACAACATAGTCTGGCTCCAACTGAACCTCTTGTTTTAGCACTGGCTCATAAAAGGATACTTTCAGCTTTCCGCCCTCGTTTGTGACTTTTGGCTTACGCTCGTCTGAATAGTTTATGAATATGACGCCTTTTGCTGCTGCCTCTCGGTAGTGCTCCTCCTTAAAGCCGTAACTTCTAACATCCTTGTAGAGGACGTAAACGTCAGCGTCTGGGTTAAGCTCCTTAATTTTTAGGGCGTTTTTTATGGCTTGTCCACAGCATATACGCGCACAGTTGGGGCGCTCCTCGTTCCTTGCGCCAACACATTGAATCATGACAACCCTTTTGGCTTTAAACTTGCCTTTGGCTATTTTCTCTTCCAACTCGTGCTGGGTCATGACCCGGGGGTCTTCGCCATACATGTATTCTTTTGGCTTATACTCAACGGCGCCAGTTGCAACAATGACTACGCCGTGCTCCACAAGTTTTTCTTCGCCGTTGCTTAACCGTATCTTTGATTTGAAGTTGCCGATGAAACCGTTTACTTCCACAACTTCAGCGCCTAAATACACGTGGATAAGCTTGTTTGTCATAACAGCCTTAACAAGCCTCTTCAAGTGCTCCTGTGGGTCTTCGCCCTCCAGCAAGTAGTATATTTTCCTCAGGTGTCCGCCAAGCTCTTTTTCGCGTTCCACAAGGTGAACCTCAAAGCCTTGATTGGCTAGTTCCAGCGCTGCGGTCATTCCGGAAACTCCGCCGCCAATAACAAGTCCCGCTGGAGTGACGTTGACTGTTGGGTTTTTCAGAGGCTTTAGGAGTCTTGCCTTGGCGACGACTGAGCGGACAAGGTCTTTGGCTTTTTCCGTAGCCTTGTCTGGCTCGTGCATGTGAACCCAGCTGCACTGGTCTCGGATGTTCGCCATCTCAAACAAGTATGGGTTTAAGCCAGCCTCCCGGAGGGTTTCTCTAAAAAGCGGCTCGTGGGTTCTGGGCGTGCAAGACGCCACAACAACACGGTTTAGGTTATACTCCTTAATTTTCTCCCTAATCCTTTTCTGAGTGTCATCTGAACATGTGTAAAGGTTATCTTCAGCATAAACAACGTTTGGAAGCTTCTTGGCGTATTCCACAACTTCTGGAACCCGGACTATTCCGCCAATGTTTATGCCACAGTGACATATGAAAACTCCTATTCGGGGCTCTTCTTGGCTTACGTCCCGTTCTGGCGGATACTCCTTAACAGTTATGAGTTTGCCCCGTTCAGGGGCTATTATTGCCATGGCCTTTGCTGCGGCGCCACTTGCTTGGGCAACGCTTTCTGGAATATCCTTAGGCGAACTGAAGGCTCCGCAGACGAATATGCCTGGCTTTGAAGTTTCCAGAGGCGTGAAGGTGTTGGTTTCGCAGAAGCAGTACTTGTTGAGCTTTATGCCTAAAGCCTTAGCTAATTTCTCCACGTCTTTTGGCGGCTGCATCCCAGTGGAAAGCACAACCATGTCGAACTCTTCAATCCTCGGGGTTTCATCCTCTCCAACATAGTGAACCAGCAGGTTGCCAGTGGCTGGGTCTTCGGTTATGCTGGCAACCCTTGAACGCACAAAGCGGATGCTATACTCCTCCTGAGCCCGCTTATAGTAGGTGTCAAACTCCTTCCCATAAGCCCTTATATCCATATAAAAAATTGTGCAGTCCAGCTTTGTTGGCACGTGCTCCTTGGCAATAATGGCTTCCTTAATGCTGTACATGCAGCAAGCTGCAGAACAGTAATTGTTCCCAAGCTGGGCATCCCGAGAACCAACACACTGGACAAAAGCGATTTTCCGCGGAATCTCGCCGTCCGAAGGCCTCAAAACAATTCCGCCGTAGGGTCCAGAAGCGCTCAGAATGCGTTCGAACTCTATGCTTGTCACAACATTCGCGTAACGCCCATAACCATACTCGCTCTTAAGCCGCGCATCAAAAGGTTCAAAACCAGGAGCCAAAATCACAGCGCCAACATTTAGAACTATTTCACTGTCCTTCTGGTCGTATTCAACGGCGTTGGCCTTACAAACCTCTTGGCACGTTCTACAACCAATGCATTTTTCGCGGTCTATTTTGAAGCGTAGTGGAACCGCTTGCGGAAATTCGACGTAGACGGCGCTTCTGTCCGTTAATCCCTTATTGTAGGTGTCTATGGCTTCCACTGGGCATTTTTGTGCACAAAGCCCGCAACCGTTACATTTCTCCTCGTTTATGTAGCGGCTTCTTTTTCGAATCTTTACTTCGAAGTTTCCAGCCTCCCCGCTTAAGCCCAGCACTTCGCTGTTCGTAATCAAGGAAATGTTGGGATGCCTTCCAGCAGCCACAAGCTTAGGAGCCAAAATACACATCGAACAATCGTTCGTCGGAAAAGTCTTGTCAAGCTGGGCCATAACTCCGCCGATGCTCGGCGACTGGTCAACTATATACACCTTAAAGCCTGAATCCGCCAAGTCCAAAGCCGCCTGGATTCCGGCAACGCCCCCACCTACGACAAGAACTGCGCCGACTTTTCCTTCAGCCATCCCTTCATCGCACCTCCAAAGCCTTGTATAACGGTGTGTAACCTTCCACATGGTCGAGGGCTATCATACCCTTCCGCCTCATGTTGGTTATATGCCTCAAAACAGCAGAAGGCTTAATCCTAAGAGCTTCAGCCAATTCCTTCACGGAGCGGGGCTTAACCCTTGTCAAGTAGTGGATTTTGTAGCGGATGAACTCCGCCCTAACAATATCACCCAACAAAGCGTCAAACTCTTCTTCTGGGATTTTCTCGCCGTAAGCATTCATAAATTCGGTGAGTTCCTTCTCTCTCCCCAGCAAAACGCGAAGTCTAAAGGCTGAGGCTGCCTCCTTAGCCGCTGTAAGATTAGCCAAAAGCTCCTCCTTCCCAAGCGGAGAGTTCCCAAGCTTCCAAACTTCTTCGGAAAACTCCTTGGCATAGTGGATGAAGCCTTTATCCTCCAATGGTGAGGTTAGCAGAAGCTTCAACCTTTCAGGCTCAAGCCCTGCCAAAGCCAAAAGCTTCTTCAACATTTTGACAGCACGTTCAGCGTGGAGGTTTCCGTCGACAAAGTGGCAGTCTGGAGGCTTACATCCAACAAGTAAGACGCCATCCGCCCCATTAATGAAGGTTTCCAGAACCAGTGCTGGGTCCATCCTTCCTACGCACATGACGCGGATGATGTTAACGTTGTATGGGACGCGCATTTCCTCTTCGCAGAAAGCCCAATTACACATGAAACAAACAATTTTTGGCGGATTAGAAGACCCCATTCTCATTTCACCTCTCTAAGGCTGTTAAAACCATGGTTAGAATCTGCTCGTTGGAAAGCTTCTTCATGGATATGGCTTTTTCTGGACATCTTGCAGCACACAAGCCGCAGCCCTTGCAAAGCTCCTCGTTCACTTGGGCTACGCCCTTCTCGTTCTTTTTGATGGCGCCCACCGGGCATATGACCGCGCAGACATTGCAACCCACACACTTGCCCTCGTCAACAACAGCCTTGTCGCCCTCGCACAAGTCCATACTTGCAAGGCACTCTGCACACGGTCCACATCCCAAACATCGGAAAGCCTCAAATCTGGCTTGACGCTTTAGCTTTTCAAGGTATTCCCTTGCCTCTTCAAAGCTTAAGTGAGGCTTCTCTATCGGAGCGTCATATCTGCGCTCCTTCTTTTCTAACAATCGCCAATCCTTAACCCAAGTGGTCTCCTCAATCTTCTCCTCTTCCCTATCCTTCCGCAGATCCTCACCCCTCAAATAACGGTGTATGGAAACTGCTGCACGCTTCCCAGCACCAACAGCCTCAATAATGCTCGCTGGACCAGTGGCAACATCCCCGCCGGCGAAAATTCCCGGGATATTGGTTTCAAGGGTTAGTGGGTCAACTTGAATGGGTGGTCCCCGTTTCTCCTTGCTCATGAGTTCCGGCGGCAAAACCGAAGTTTCAACAATCTGCCCTAGGGCTGGAATAACCATGTCCACCTCGTACTGGTGTTCTGAAAAGGCTATTGGGATTGGGCGTCTCCTTCCGCTCTCGTCTGGCTCGCCCAGGCGCATCCTCAAACATTCAACAGCCCTAACCCTTCCATTCTCACCTATAATCTGCTTTGGAGCCACCAAGAAATAGAATTTTATCCCATCCTTTTCGGCCAGCTCCACCTCATGGGGAAGCGCAGGCATCTCCTCGCGAGAACGCCTATAAAGAATCATAACCTCTTTGGCGCCGAGCTTTTTAGCCATCCTCGCAGCGTCGATGGCTGTGTTGCCACCGCCGATGACTGCTACCCTTTCGCCTACGGTTATTTTCTTTCCAAGGGCTATAGCCCTCAAAAAGTCCACAGCGTTTATAACGCCTTCCAAGTCTTCGCCGGGCACATTTAACTTCATGCCCAATTGTGTTCCAATGGCAAAGAAAATCGCCTTATAGCCGTCATCTTTGAGACTTTGATTTGTTATGTCTTTGCCGAACTCCACCCCGGTTTTGATTTCAACACCCACATCCTTAATGTACTCAATTTCATTTGCAACAACAAACTTTTCCAGTCGAAAGTCTGGTATGCAGTAGCGCATCATACCGCCCGGCTCAGCCATCCGCTCAAAAACGGTGACAGGATAACCCAACTTTGCAAGTTCATAAGCTGCCGTCAAACCAGCTGGTCCAGCACCAATTATGGCAACTTTTTCGCTGTACTTTTTGGGCACCGGCTCAGCCACAACCCGCCCCTGTTCGCGTTCAATGTCAGCCACAAGCCTTTTCAAAGCGCGTATAGCCACTGCTTGGTCAAGGTTAACCCTAGCGCATGCATCCTCGCAGGGACTGAAGCAGACCCTTCCACAGATGGCTGGGAAGGGCATATCCCGCCTTATGACCTCGACTGCTTCCTTGAACTTGCCCCTTTGGATAAGAGCCACATAAGCTTGGACATTGACATGCGCCGGACATGCTGCTCGGCAAGGGGGGAATTTCCTAACCTCTTTTAATGGTTTTTCAGTCAAAGGCATCAGCCTTCTTAGAAGCATATTTGAATGTTAAACCAGATATATTAAGCCATCTAAACCAAGCTTAACACAAAAATAACATAAAAATTTAACAGAAAAAGAGGGGAAATTTAGGGATTTACTCGCGGAGTCTTCCCTCAAGCTTACTAACCCACTTATTGTATTCCCTGGAGCTTAGAAGGCTTTTGAGCTCCTCTTCAAGCGTCAAGGAGTTTTTAGGCTTAATTTCGATTATCCAGCCCTCGCCATATGGGTCCTCATTTATCAGGTAGGGCTTATCCTTCAATTGTTCATTAACCTTAACAATTTTGCCGCTTACGGGTGAGTATAAGTCAAACATAAACATCCAGGTTTCAGCCACACCGAAAGGTTCCATTTTGGCTATTTCCTTCCCAACGGGTTCAGTCATAATGTTTGCAATGCCCTTGAGGTGCCTCTGAGCGTAGTCTGAAACACCCACACGGATGTTCCCTTCAGGAGTTATTTGAGCCCAAGTGTGCTTCGGCGTGTATAGCAGCTGTTCTGGAATTGCCAAAAGCTCTTCACGTTTGGCGGCTGGAATTCCCTCAGCCCTCATTAGCTCTTCTAGGCGTAGCCTTATGGCTTCTGAGACGAACTCCGATATGCTCCTGTAACGCCCTGTTTTGAGGATTCTCTCGATTTCCTTTATCAGCTCTTGCCTTATACTTACGGTCTTCCACTCAGACATTTCACATCAACCTCCTTTACATCTGCGTGATATATAGAGCAAAGCGAAAGATATATATCTAACGTAAATAGAAAATATAGAATAAATAAATGTGTTAAAGTAAATACCATAAATAGAGGGAAGACCTTGGAAATTAGAAAAGTTCAAAGAGTAGGACACTCAACAATGACAGTCTCGCTTCCAAGCGAGTGGATCAAGGAACAGGGCATTAAGCCAAGGGACATCCTATTCATAATGCCGGAAAGAGACGGCTCCCTAAAAATAATGCCAAGGCATATAGCCCAGAGGGAAGAAGCCGAAGAATACATTGTGAATGCTGATGTATGCGACGAGCCTGGAATGCTAGAAAGGATTATTGTCGGAAGTTACATTCTGGGGCGAGACGTCATACGGGTTGTTTCATCGAGCCGCATAAGTAAAAACCACATAGACGAAGTGCGGAGGATAGTTCAAAAGCTCATCGGGC
>Ga0080004_1095361_pt1 | contig 21922 bp, 20 predicted proteins | sample WasSprMetagenome_FD_69207 | JGI IMG/M metagenome (GOLD analysis project Ga0080004, IMG submission 69207) | Sulfidic aquatic microbial communities from Washburn Spring, Yellowstone National Park, USA - WS (SPADES assembly) (version 2) | ecosystem: Environmental > Aquatic > Thermal springs > Hot...
ATGAGAACATCGTCAGGTAGCCGAGCCACATCATTTCTAACAACCCTTAGAAGATCCCTCTTAGGCCTACACTCATGAAACCTCCTAACATATGATGAGGCATAGCAATAGAGGCAACCATTATGGTCGGCGCCCGCGTACTCCACTTATACAAGTATGATGGAGAGTTGGCTAGAGAGATGTGGAGAAAAAATACATGAATAATGCTAGCAAAATTTTTCAATTGGTACCTTAGGCCTCTTTGAAGCATTACCCTAAGAAAAGTTGGCTAATATGGTATTAATGACATCTCTAAACGTCGATAAATTCTTTGTCATGTGGGAAGCCTTGAATTATTTGCGATGGCGTACTCGTCCCTATTCTGCTGGCTCCCGCACGAATAAGCTCTAATGCTTGTTGGAAGGTGCGAATGCCCTGAGACACCTTTATACCAACGTTATTTGAAATTCCTTTCTTTATCAACTCTACATCTTTTACCGTTGGGCCTCTTGGTCCAAAGCCGGTTGCAGTTTTTACAAAATCAGCACCTGCTTTGCAGACAATTTTGCTAGCTTCTACTATTTCATCATCTGTGAGCCATCCGATCTCTATAATGACCTTCGTTATTATACGCTTTCCGAAGTTTTCCCCCAGTTCCCTCACCAAACTTATTATTTGCTGAAGTTCGTCCTCCACGAACTGATAGTCCCCTGACTTAAACTTCCCGATATTCATAACTATATCTACCTCATCTGCGCCTTCTTCGATTATTTGTTTCGCCTCAAGCAATTTGCACTTAGTAGTTTGTACTCCAAAAGGAAAACCAACATTGCCAACAACCTTCACGTTAGAACCTTCAAGCAGCTTCTTTGTATACGCTATGAATGTTGAATTGACGGAGACGCCATTAAAGCCATAAGTTCTTGCCTCTTCACAGCATTTCTTTATGTCTAAGTATGTTGCAGATGGTCTAACTGCTGAACTGTCAATCATTTTGGCGAGAATTTCACGTGTTAATCTCATGGCACTGCCTTGTTAAAGGCCTAGATATAAACATTAGTGGTAAATAATGCAAGCAAGGCCTTTTTGTCAATTCTTATTTACATTGTTTTACAATGTTTTTGGCCTCCAATATTATGCCTCTTACACTCTCGTATATTGGTAAATAACAGCGTTCGAATAACTTTTCGTAAACTTCTTTTGCTTTTAGATTTGGTAGATATTTCTTCCTTAAATGAACCATGTTTTTTACTGCCTCTTCAAATGACTTGTAAATTCCGCTACCTACGGCAGCGCACATAGCAGCGCCTAACGACGTGGTTTCGGGAGTTTCTGGGACTAGTACTTCAACACCAATGACATCTGAAAATATTTGGTTCCAGACGTCACTCCTCGAAGATCCGCCATACATTAATAACTCGTTTATCCTGGTGCCGGAGCCTGATTCCAATAATCTTACATGACGCTTCACTTCAAATGCTAATCCTTCCATTATTGCTCTAATGATGTGATGACATTTTGTATCCGTAGTTAAACCTAGAATAACTCCCCCAGTCTCCAGATCCCAGTAAGGTGGGCCCGCACTATTAAAATATGGAACCAGTATTACACCTAAAGAACCTATTTCAGAGTACTTTGCTTGGTCATATATATATGTCCAGACATCTATCTTCTTACTGATAGCTTCTTCAACTAGTTTATAACCAAAATTCTCTCTAAACCATCTCATTAGATCAGATCCACCACTAGGTATAGTTGTTTCTAGTATATACTTCCCCGCTGGTGATATCTCAAGATAATAACTTCTGGGGTCATCCAACTGCGGCAAATTTTCAGATATAATCTCTGATGTGCAAGATGTGCCTCCATTTACGGCGATTTGACCTTCTTTTCTTAATCCTGCACCAAGCGTTCCACAAGGTTGATCACCTGCCGCTGTTATTACCGGAATTCCTGCTGGTAAGGAAGTGGCTTTACTTGCTTCTTCAGTTATTTCGCCTATTATTTTACCACTAGGTAAAATTTCTTCCACAAGTTTATCTTCATCCACTCCAAGGGCTCTTATTATATCCGTACACCACCTATTGGGATTACGTATATCCAGTGCCCCTGTCAGAATCGCAGCACTTTGAGTGGTAATAAGTTTACCCGTCAGCTTGTAACATATAAAATCAGGTACAAGCACAAATTTGTATGTATTCTTGTAAACTTTTTCAAGATTGTTCTTTAACCATAGTATCTTGTATATTGACCAGTATCCCGGCGCAACACCCGTTTTTTTAAAAACCTCAACCTCGCCTATGGTGGTTCTCACATATTCAACTTCTTTTGAGCAGCGTACATCATTCCATAAAATTGCGTTATAGATGGGCTCAATCCTTTCGTTAACCGGCACGAAGGTCAATCTTTGATGTGTTACAGCGATACCTTTAAGATCCCCTTTTTTGAGATCTATTTTTGTAGCTAATTCCTTTAGAAGCTTTACAACAGCCTCCCACCACCATTCCGCTTTTTGCTCTCTCCAACCAGGCTGAGGTATAAGCACAGGGTATTCTGCATACGTTTCTCCTAAAATTCTTCCAGAGGAGTCAAAGATATTAGCTTTTGCAGAACTGGTTCCAATATCAATTCCAATAACATAGCCTTCTTGGCAGTTTTCTCCAGACATTTCGTAAGAGATTCAGTTTTTCCCTTTTTAAGTTTTTCTTCTTTATACCTATTCGCACACTACGTTTTCTGTTCCTCCAGCTATAAACTCCTCGCCATGAAAAATACTAATCGGCCGCATTATTGTAAAAGCATAAATTTAGGATAATATAGCTACTTTAAGTTACGAAAAGACATAAGTGCGTTTCGCTAAATAGCAAGACCTGTGCTCTATTTTTGTCCATTTCTATCAATGGTAAGTTGAAAAGGAAGAATTTAATTCCGTCAGAACTCTATTATAGGGTAAACCCGGACTTAACATTTGTTATGAACATAACTTGGTTTATCAACGGCATAAGAGTTTTACCTTACATTGAATAGTTATCGCCTAAAGAACAATGTTGATAAATCTGCGCTACTTTTCTGACTTATGACTTTGAAGGGTTAATAGCCTTGCCTTATTTCTGGAAGTTTAGGAGGTTTCCAGAGAGGATTGAGGGATACTGCCTCATGGACGAGCAGGGGAACGTATATGTCGCCAGCGTTAAATGGGTCTTCCAAGTGATGGAGGATGGTGGGAGGAGGTTCTGGTTTATGATGAAAGCTCAACAGCATACTACGCGTATGTGGATGGGAGAGATACGTCCTATCGAGAAATTCGCATTTGCTGTTGAGGATGGCTGGGGCTGGGAGGTATCAACGGGTCTTCGGCAAACATGGCTTCGATTATGTCGTGGATTGTGAGGCTCTCGGGGTTGGCCGCCGCGCCCACGACTCACCAATCTATCGAGTTAAAAGCCTCCCAAACGGATGGTATGGATGGTGCATAGACATCAGGTATCTCCTTGATGGCTGGATGGTTATGCCGAGGGCTTAGGAGAGGCTTGAGCGATTCATGAAATGGGAGTATAAAGAAAAAGTATGGGCGGATGCCGAGCGAGGAGGAGCTTAAGAGGGTTATGAGCGAGCTGTATGTATCCGAGATTATAAGGAGGGGTATGGATATTTTTGCATGTTCTCCTTCATTACAACGAGTTTTCTCTCAATTATGTCTAGTGCTACTCTCGCTGCTAGGGCTGGCGTCCACCCCTCCCCAATACCCACCACATGAGCTTTATCCGTGTTGAGCCTGGCCCTGCAGTGAATCATGTGGGTCTCGCCATGCTTCTCCTTATGCTCCTTGAAGTGGAGCATGAGGTAGCCAACCCCAACGCTTTCTCTAAGCCTTCTGAGAAACCTCTCAACAACCTCCATTACCTGTTCCTTATCCGATTCCGAGAGGTTACTGACCTTAAAGCTTAGCTGGACGCTTATCGCCCGCCTCTCCCCCTCTGCGAGGGCGGCAATGGGCGCAAGTATATCCGTTCTCGTCAATATGCCGACGGGTCTTCCATCATGAACCACTATGAGGCAAGATACATCGGCCTCAAGCATCCTCCTTATAGCAGTGCTTAAAGGCTCATCAGGCCTTGCAACGATAACATCGGTGGTCATGATGTCCTTGACTTGATGGCTTAAAGTCCTGAGCTTTTCGCCGGCATATTCTCCGCGTGTCACCCTTTGCCTAGGCTGTATAACCTTAATTATTATGTCGTGTATTGTAACCACGCCCACGAGCTTGCCGCCATCAACGACGGGGAGCCTTGAGATACCATGCTCTCTCATCAACGCTATCGCCTGGCCGACGGTATCTCTCGGGCCGATGGAGACTAGTTCCCTGCTCATCACATCCCCAACCCTTATCTTGGAGAAGAATTCATCACCCATCGCGTGGACGACATCCTCGACCGCGATGACGCCGATGATCTTGCCATCCTCCTCTACTGGCAGGGCGAGCACGTGGTTTTCGAGCATTAGGCGAGCGGCCTCAGCCACGGAGGCGCTGGAGCTTATTCTGGGAATCCTAGCTGCAACAGTCTTGGCCTTCATGGCATCCGGATTATATGTCGCCCGCATGATCATCCTCTCCGTTATCGCCCCCAAGATTCTACCATTCTCAAGCTTATCCATCACGATCACAAGGGGGGCGTTATGCTCCCTCATGATGCCTATCGCCCTGCTAACAGGATCATTTCCCTCAACAAGGTATACCTCCCTCCTTATAACATCCTTGACAAGGGGGATCCCGGCGCTCATGTCTGGAGAAATAATGTCCACGGCGACATTTATTCATGGCCATTCCATGGGGGAAGGGTTTTAGCCCCAAGCCCACCTAGATTAACTTGGCTGGATTGAGGCTCGAGGAGGCGGCTGAGAAGCTCAGGGAGGGGATTAGAAGCAGATCGCTCGTAGTCTTAGTGGGGCTCATGGAAGTCTCCTATGAGGGCAGGGCATCGTCAAGCCTAGGCGAGGGCGACCGCCTCCTGATAATCAAGCAGGATGGAAGCGTTCTAGTCCACAGGCCAACGGGTTATGAGCCTGTAAACTGGCAGCCTCCTGGATCCATGATAGATGTGGCCGTGAGGGGTAATGAGCTGATCATAGAGGCAAGGCGGCTGAGCCCGGAGGAGATCCTCAGGATCACGGTGAAGAATGTGTACAGCTTGGAGGCATATAGGCTCGAGGACTCGGCAGAGTTCGCGATGTATGCGACGGAGGAGGAGATGAAGAGGGCAATAATTCTCGAACCATCGCTTATCGAGGAGGGCTTCAAGCCCATCGAGGATGAGAGGAGGGCCGGGCGCGCTGGCTTCGTGGATATCTTCGGGGTGGATTCCTCGGGAAACATCGTCGTGATCGAGATAAAGCGAAGGAACGCGACCTCAGAGGATGTGAAGCAGCTAGTCTCCTATGTCAGGGAAATCGAGAAGGAGCTTGGAAGGAGGCCGAGGATGATCCTCGTCGCGCCTGGCGTCCAGAGATCAGCGTCGAAAATGCTGGCGGCTCATGGGGTCGAGTTCAGGTGCCTCAGCCCGAAGAAGTGCCATGAGGTCCTCAGGCGCGGGAGGGGCTTAGACAGGTTCCTCGGCTAGAAAGGAATCATTTAGATCCTCAAAATAGCATTACTTTCTGTTCCAATACGAGCTTCTCGACCTCCCTGATCTCCTTCATCTGCTCCTTAGCTATCTCAGCAGCTTCATAGGCGAATGCCCTCTCATCTATGTTCTCGAGCGACGTGTACTGTATCGAGATTACGAGTGGCCTGTTTATGGGCCTGCCTATCTGGCTGAGTATCCTAACATAGACCTCATCAACCTTGCCCGTTTCCTCGTATATCCTCTCGGCGATGCTTCTCGCGACCAAGTTATAGAGCTTCCCAACATGGGATCTAACATTCTTGCCGGCTGTCGCCTCGAGAGACATCTGCCTATTGGGCGTGATAAGGCCATTCGCCCTATTACCCCTTCCCGTATTCCCGTCATCACCGCTCTCGGCTGATGTCCCGGTAACCGTGAGATAAAATATCCCCTCATCCGGCCTATCAGCGGCGTTCACATAAACCTCCACGCCCTCATGCTTCTCCTCCCTCAAGGTCTCGTCAGCTATCCTTAGAACCTCCTCGCGGATTTCCTCCTTCACGGCCTCATAGTGCCCCGGGTCAGGCGTGAGGGGCGCCAGAATACTATCAGCAACAGTGATCAGATATCTCTTACCGACCCTTAGCCCCATCACCTTACAATCCTCGCCGCTCTCCGGGACCCTGCCCTTAAATCCCCGTGAGTTTATCCTCCTCTCAACCTCGTAAACAAGTTTCTCAAGCGGCGTCAGGGGGGCATATCCAACGCCATAGGACGTGTCATTGGCCCTTGGAACCTCATCCGAACTATCCACAGTCCTCCTTAGATCCGCGCTACCCATCCTCACCTTAACATCGATCCTGACATGCTCCTCGGGATCTAGAAACCTGAAATTCTCCTTGATAAAATGTTTAACCGCCTCCTCTATAAGCTCCCTGTATGGAACCTCGACATATCCTGATGGCGTAGAGATCTTGGTCGTTGCTCTCCCAGCTATGATTATGTCGATGGGCTCCTCGACTACTCCTCCGCCGAACCATACCTCAGAGTGGCCGCCGACCAGAAGACCCTTATCCAGATTGTGGTGGAGGATCTGGCCAAAGTTCTCCAGATAATATCGGGAGAGCACTATGCTGGCGCACTCGCAGGCCGCGTCTATAATGTAGTCCGGGTGCCCCAGCCCCTTCCTCTCCACGAGCTCAACATATTGGTCCTTCACCGGCAGCCTATTCAATCTCTCGACAACTATCTTAGATCTCTGCATATCGGCTCTACGAGAACCTATCCCAGAATATTAGTATTTAAGCAAAGCTTCACTCCACACCGTGGAGACCGCTAGCTAGCCCTCGGAGAGCTGCGGGTTCAGCTGTATGTACATTATGTTATTGCCCCGGATAAGGACCTTCGGGTACTGCGCCCTCCTTCCATTACCCTCATACTCCACAGCCTTCTCAATCACTATATTCATGTAGCTGTCGCACTCGATCATCTTCCCCTCATACACCAGCTCGTTCTTCAGTTTTATCCTAACAAACTTGTCAACATGCTTCATTACCATTGCTAGTGGCTTCTTGCCCATGTTAATCTGATGTCCCTGCATCTGCGTCAATGCTCTCCGATAGATAGCTGGAGCGCGCTGATTTTAAGCTTTTCTCAAATGGTGTTTGTGAGAAATATACGCAGCTTACATGTGGTGAGCAGCATTTTCACTCAAGACCTACCTCTCTCCTCAGTTCAATGGGTATCCTGAGCTCGGAGAAGCAGAGCCCGCATGTGAACAGGTCTTCGGAGATCCTTTGCGAGAGCCGGAGTGGTGCATCGCAAACAGGGCACCTCGGCTCGCCCTCCTTGGCCTCATAAAGCGGCTTCTTACACTTGACACATCTAGTTGACTTTAGTGGATTAAGTTCCCCGCAATGGGGGCAGACCATGTCCTGGCCCTTATTAACCACCTGGACCTCAATTGCTGGTTTTTCCTCAGCAGCCCTCTCTTGAGCTGGCGTTACTTCCGCCTCAGGTTCCTCGAGCTGAACTATCTTCTCTATCTCGCGCTCTATCTCTGTAACGAGCTCATCCGGCGGCGCTGAGGCTATAGTTGGAGGGGCTGCCCGCTCCCTAGGCACGCTTCTGATCGGGAGCGTGGATGGATAAGCGACCTCCGGCGGAGCCCTCGCAGCCCTCATGAATATGAGGAGACCTATTGCAGTTACCACGGCGCCCGTGATCGTGAAGTATAGCATGAGGGACAATCCCATTATCTGCTGGGTGAGAATCCCCCTAGTTGGCGACTCTAGCGGAAGCGTGATGAAGTAGATTATTGGTATGAGTGCGATTAATGCTCCTAGAATGCTGATTATCGCGCCCATCTTCATTGAGGCCATCACCGAGGCACCTTCAACCTATGGGCGGCTCCATCAGATTAAAAAGCCTTTCTTAATTTAGAGTTCCAAAAATGAGGGGTGGGCTGGCCGGGGGTCTTCGTAGCCATAAAAGGCCGGCGAGCTACCTTGATCTTACCATCCATGGATTCATAAGAATTCTAGAATCCTCCATGGTGGTGGTATTCTTCCAACTCTACCGGCCTTTTATGGCTTTTACTACCGCCGGCCAGCGGCTTTACTGTTGCAAGGTATGCTATTCTCAGAGCCTTCAAGGTCATCAATTGTAGCTTGTATAATGCCAACCTCCTCGGCAGACGATTAACGACCTCAGCAACCTCATTTGAAACACTCACACTTTTTTGACACACATATAAAGGCTCGTCGCAAAACTTGAAATATGGATCCTTAGTTTATGACAGTATCGCTTATTCTTATCTGGAGTAAATCCTAGTAATCCCTTAAGTCCTTTTAAGGGCAGGTGAAGTGGAAGTCCCAGCGTTAAGATGGCCAGTTCGACACTGTTTTTGACCCCAATGATTTCACAGGCTTTCCTGTAAATCTCCCCATAGATGGGAAGGCTGGACACCTGCTTAATGATCTCTTGAGACAGCTTCATCCTATCCGCCTCCATAAGCTTTACTACTTCCTTGAAGTTATAATCAAAGCCGTGTTTTATTAACGTCTTCAAGGTCTTCTTCCATTGTATAATCCATCTATACCTCCTCACCAGCGGCCACATTCGTATCTTAATCTCAAGCTCCTCAACTGTCAGTGGTCTAAACCTCTCTCCTGGAATTCGCGCAAGTAGTATCGCATCATTCTCATCACTCTTCCTCAAGCCATTATCCATCCTCAGCTTCTTCAGCTTGGTGAGGTCCCTCAATAGATACACTTTAGCCCCCCTCCTCAACAGCTCAAGAACCTCATCATACAGCTCCGGGAACAGCGAGTCAATGAATATCTCGCCGGCATCCCCCAGCTCCGTCAACCTCTTAACCCTGAACACCTTGTCTCCATCAAACACCACATGCACCTTACCCCTCCCCCTCTTCTTCCTGTCAGCGGGGATCGCCACATCAACAAAATATATCCTGTCAGCTATCCACATCACCCCGTTTCTCCTCCGAAGTCTTCACTCTCCTCGAAGGCCTCGTAGAGCAGGCTTCTAAGCTCCATACAGACATGGTCCATCATCTTCCTAACGTATCCGCGGTATTCCTTAGCGAAGCCGTCGAGCATCCTGAAGCCATTATAGACGAGCATCCTAACGATGACTGGCGGCGGCCTATATCTCTCAACAATGGCAAGTGCCGAGTCCACGTAATCCAAGACCCCGATAAACTCCTGAAGGGGGCCGGCCTCCTCGAGGGCATCCACGTAGCTAGCCATGCCTCTACAATATTATCCCAATACATGCCTGCCCTTATTTCTTGGGGACCCGCCTGAAAGTGGAAGACTATTATGATGCCGGAAGCCGGCTAAAAATAGGATTCCATGGCGATAGAAAGACCTCAGAGCAGACATTCATAATACCGTTCAGGGAGGGGGAGAATGTTGGGTATTTCGTGGTGAGGGGCGTGAGAGGAGGCGACAGGCGCGTAACAAGATGCGACATGATCAGGATAATGAACTGGGATCAATTTATCGAATATCTCGAGGGCGTCTAGGAGGAGCTATGGGACGCCATGCTATTCAAGCTGAAGGCCGCTAAGGCAAGCATGCTATAAGCATCATAACGCCCTACATTTTTAACCCTCATTATTTATTTTTTATTTTTATACTGGTTTCTCCCCACTTTCCCCTAAAGAACTTGAAAAGGTTTCCCCGAGAACTTCTCCAATTAGGTATAGATACTCCTCCGGTATTTCCCCGATACGCCACTTTCTCCTAAAGAACTTGACTAGGTTTGATAGATCTCTTCTGAGATATTCTCGGGCCATGGGGTGGCTTGGCGGAACCCATTGAGGCCAATCTATTATTAGTATCTCCTCTTCAGGCGTGATCAATATGTTGTATGCGCTTAGATCGCTGTGGACGACGCCGGTCTCCCACGCCCTCGCAGCATTTCTTAGGATCTCGCCCAGAACCTCGATGGGCTTGCTAAGGCTCTGGATTATCGCGAGCTCTATCCCTTGAAAGAACTCGGTCACGATTACATGCCTGTTCCTTGCGATGGGCTTTGGAACCCTGACTCCAGCCGGGTGAAGCATCCTTAGGGCCCTATACTCCATTTTAGCGGATTTTATGGAGGCGGCTAAATGGCTTGGAGCCGTGACCAGGCTCGTCCTATGCCTCTCATATTTCCTGAAGCTCGTCCTCCCTATCCTGAAGAACTTCACGACAAGCCTTCTCCCATCCGGGGCTAAGGCATCATAGACATCAGCCTCCTTCCCAACCCCTAAAGGTCTTCCAAGGCTCGCGATGATATTTCGATCGACGAGCGCCTTTAATGCAAGCATGTCCAGACCATAATAGTTTATGCAAAATCCCTTCTCATATCCCATCGGGGCCCAGATGAGCTTATACTCGTTTAGCTTCTTCAGGAGCTTCTCAGCCCTCTCACCCAGCCCGGTCTCGCTGTATATTACCTCCCTTGGGACGACCTCGTATCTCGCGAGGTTTCGTTCTATCACCCTTAAAACCTTGAAATGATTCTCGTCAAGCTTCCCGAATACATTCCTGACATAGCTTATAAGGGACGGCAAGGTTTCACCTTGATCCCTCCGCCTCTCGAATCCTCGAGATGGCGACCGTATATTTCTTGCCCTCTATCATCCATTCCTTCACATAGCCCTCAAGTTTCTCGGGTTTCCCTAGGACGAGGTTAATGCTCTTGGCACGCACCTCCTCCATAATATAGCCCCTCATCTCCTGGAGCAGCTCCAAGTCTTCCTCATCCTCAACGGCTATCGTCGCCTCGATATAGTCCGAGATCATGAGATCGAGCTCCTTCCTCATCACCTGTATCCTTCTAATGATCTCTCTCGCGAGCGATTGCGCAACTATATCCCTCGTCTCGGAGAAGTCGATATATATGTCAGCAAACCTTCCTTCAATCTTCCCAAGATTATTGGGCAGCTCTTCCTCGAATGATACATCCTCCTCCGTGAGCTCTACTGGCGCGCCATCGCCCAGGATTAGCTCGAATGATCCGCTGGATTCTATCTCTGATCTAACAAGCTCACCATTCACCCTCGATAGCCTTTCCGCAACCTCCTTAACCCGGCCGCCGAGCCTCGGCCCCAGCCTCTCATAAACCGGTTTGCAGGCTATCTTAATGCCCTCCGGTTTCTCACCGACCTCAAGTATCCTGAGATCTATGGTGTTGACTTGGGGCTTGATGAAATCAGCGAGCCTTTCCAAGGCCTTCCTAGCCCTCGCGCTTCTCGGCACTAGCATCACAACCTTCACGGGCCACCTAAGCTTCCTGCCATGCTTCTGCCTGAGAGCTACTGCCTCCGAGATTGTTATCCTAGCAACCTCCATGCAATCCTCGATCTCCTCGTCAATCATCTCCTCATCGGGCTTCGGCCAGTCACATAGATGGACGCTCTCAGGGTCATCTCTAAGCCTCAGCTGCTGGTAAAGCTTCTCGGCGAGATACGGGGTTATCGGGGCGAGCATAAGGATGAGCTTTTTCAGGACATAGTAAAGGGTCGCGTAGACCGCTATCTTATCCCAGGACTCCTCCTCGATCCAAACTCTCCTCCTGACGGACCTGACATAGAGCCTGCTTAGATCTTCAAGTATGAAGTCCTTGAGAGCCCTCGCCGCGGAGTGTATGTCAAGGGACTTGAGATGGCTCGTCACCTGCCTGCATAGGCTATTCACCTTTGAGAGTATCCACCTATCCTCCATCCTAAGATATCTTTTCACAGACTCCACACCAACTCTCTCCGGGTCATATTTATCCAGCTCGAAGTATGTAAGGGCGAAGGAGAAAACATTCCACAGTATGTTAAGATCCTGGATCACCTGCTTAAGCTCATCCTCGACGAAGTTCATATTCTCCCATGGAGCCGACTTGGAGACGAGGTAGAATCTCAGCGGATCCGCGCCATACCTGCTCATGATATCCATGGCCCAGATAACATTTCCCCTGCTCTTGCTCATCTTCCTGCCCTCAGCATCGAGGACGTGGCCTTGGTTGAGGACAGTCTTATATGGCGGCTGACCATAGAGCAGCGTTGACGTGAAAAGGAGCGTATAGAACCAGCCGCGCGTCTGATCTATCGCCTCGGTTATGAAATCGTATGGGAAAAGCTTTCTGAAGAGATCCCTGTTTCTCAGGCCATCTATGCTCGCTGTATGGGCCATGCCCGAGTCGAGCCATGTATCCATGACGAATGGCTCTCGCTTCATAAGGCCGCCGCATTTTCCACACCTGAACATCACCCTATCGACCCATGGCCTGAACAACCTGACCTCATCCGGCTTCACTTCAGCTTCCTCAAGCTGCCTCTTGCTCGAGACCACTTTTATCTCGCCGCATCTCTCGCATCTCCAGACCGGGAGCGGTGTTCCCCAGATTTTCGTCCTGCTAATACACCAATCCTCGGCGTTCGCGAGCCAGTCGCCGAACCTGCTCTCACCAGCCCATCTAGGCTTCCAATTCACCCTCTTATTCCCCTCGATCATCAGCTCCTTAATCCTCTTAACGCTTAGGAACCACTGCCTGCTCGAGAGATATATGAGCGGCGAGCCGCACCTCCAGCAATGCGGATAATTATGCTTGACCACGTCGCGCTTCACGAGTAAACCCTTCTCTCTCAGGATCTCCATAACCCGCTCCGCGACATCCCTGAAGTATTCGCCAGCGAATATGCCACCATCCTCGGTGAAGTATCCATTTGAGGCTACGGGGTTGAAGATTGGTAAACCGATCCTTATTCCGACCTCGAAGTCCTCGGGGCCATGGGCTGGCGCTATGTGGACGCATCCGGTTCCCTCCTCCATGGTGACGAACTCCGCCTCGATCACCGTGTGCGCAGGCGGCTCATGACCCCTATGCGCTGGAACCTCCTCGATCAGCGGATGCTCATATCTAAGACCTACTAGCGCCGAGCCCTTAAACCTCTCAACAACCTCGTAATTCATTACGTCAAGAGCTCCAAGAACAAGCGCCACGAGCTTAGAGGCAAGTATCCAGTACTCGTCCCCCACCTTGACCCTCACATACTCCTCGTATGGATTGACGGCGACGGCCTCATTCGCGACAAGGGTCCAGGGCGTGGTCGTCCAGATCACGATATACTGGTTGCTCGAGCCCTGAAGCCTGAACTTGACATATATGGATGGGTCCTCAACCTCCTCATACCCCTGCGCGACCTCATGGCTGCTTAGTGGGGTCTCGCACCTCGGGCAGAATGGAACAACCCTGTAGCTCTCCACCAGGTCGCCCCTCTTGTGAGCCTGCTCTATGAGCCACCAGACATGTTCCATGTAGCTTTCATGTCTCGTCTGGTAAGCGTTATCATAATCGAGCCAGACCGCAAGCCTCTCCGAAGCCTTCCTCCAATGATCAATATAATAGTCTACGAGCTTGTTAGCCTCCTCAACAAACCTCTCCATACCAATCCTCTCAATATCCTTCTTCGAGCGTATACCGAGCCTCTTCTCAGTCTCAAGCTCCGTTGGGAGGCCGAGGCAATCCCATCCACCCCTCCTCCAGACATAGAGCCCATTCATTCCATGAAACCTGAGGACTATATCCTTGTATATCCGGCCACGCGCATGTCCTACATGCATGTAGCCATTCACGGTCGGCGGCCCCTCGAGAAAGGCGAAGACAGGCCCACCCTCATTCCTCCTGAAAACCTTCTCGAGAATCCTATTCTCGCTCCACCATCTCGCAACCTCCTCCTCGACGCTAAGCGGATCATATCTGCCAGCTAGCCCCATACCTCAAACACCTCCCCGACTAGGCTCGATAACATGGATCCCGGGCAGCGGCCAACCAATCCCCGGGAAGCTAGATAATTTGGCGGGTCATCACCGCCCTTCCCAGCCGAGGAAAAAGCCCCGAGGATTTAAATGTTCCACGTAACAGCCCGTCAGGATCAGAAAGAGAGTAATATGTTCTCAGCGTCTTCAGCCCCATCCAAGCTCCCTAAACCTTTCTATGAGCCTTCTATAAGCCTCATTGTAATCAATAATATCCATGACCAGCTTCTCGAAGGGGCAAATCCCTCCACTGGGCCCCTCAATATGCGACACAAGCCTCTCATAGTGGAACTCGATTCTACTTCTCTCAAGCTCCCTTAGGGCATGCTTGCTCAATGTAAGCGCATAGACCGCCTTGACACCGTTGACGGTAAATATTATCGCGGCAGCCTTGCCCACGATTCTATCAGCGATGGATGAGCCGTATAGAATTCCAGGGCTCTCCAAGGTTATCTTGGCGAGATCTCTCAAGCCCTTCGACCAGCCTGTGAAGAGGATCATGCCATCCCGCACTACCACAATATTCGCGCTCCTCTCGGCCAGAACCTTCCGCGCAATTGTCAAGTCATCCAGCAACAGGGCGGCCCTCCAGATGACCTCGAATACTACTCGAAGCCCTCGATAAATGCTCTCACATTCCTCCCCAAGACCCTGTGATTATATCCTCCCTCAAGTACCGCGTACCTCCTGCCCTCACAAGCCTCCTCGGAGAACTCCTTAACCAGCTTACCAGCCTCATGATAATCCTCGGTCTCAAGCATTTCGCCCCAATCCTCAACATGCCGGTCAAAGCCCGCTGAGACAGCCACAATATCACATTCCCTAACAGAGTCGAGAAAGCTCGCCAGATCTTCTAGGAAGACCTCGCCTCTCCCCAGCGCCACATGATGATAGACTACATCAGGATTTCCGGCGAAGGCATTCGCTGTCCCATCACCATAATGCAGATCTATATCGATTATGATGGCCCTCCTAATTTTCCCCAGCCTCCTAAGCCTCTCAACAGAGATCGCGATGTTATTGAAGTAGCAAAAACCCCATGAGCTGCCCGGACTAGCATGATGCCCCGGCGGCCTGATAAGGCCAAAGGCCGGCTCACCGGACATGGCTATCTCCGATGCCATTATAGCGCCGCCAACCGCCAGCAGAGCAACCTTGTAAACCTCATCCATACTCCTAACCCGGCTTATATGCTCCCTCGTGTGGATGAGCTCGAGGTCTTGCTCGCTTGCCGGCTGGGGCTCTATAAGCTCATAGCCCACAAGCTCCTCAAGTATGGCCTCAAGTCTGCCGGGAGCCGCAGCCGGATCAGAGGAGTACACCTTACAATAATCCTTGTGAAAGACTATTTTCATATCATCAGAGAGGTGTGCACGAGTTCTTATAATTTCCTTATAGTAACTTAAACTTACTACTTAACCTTCAAAGCCGGATATTAAGTATCTGAGGCCCTGAATTTGCTGTGGGAAAATCTGTTCCAAATACTCATTACTTTCCTTCAGTAGTCTGCCAAAAATCTCATACTTATGTTCCTCTCTTAAATTCTTCCAGCACTTTTTAGGATCATTCCCCTCGAGTTTAATTTTAAGAGAGATCTCCGCTGCCTTCAATAAGTGATCCTCGATCGTATGTTTTTCGAAATCATACTCATCTAAGCCATTAATGCTCACGATGATTTGAATTCTACTTTCTTGGCGCTCACAGGTATAGATAGCAAGCCTAGTCTCTTCTCGTGCATTGATAATTCTGGCGATTTCCGATATTTTAGCTCGGATCTCTTGGAACAAGCTGTCGAGAGCCTCATCTTCCTGATCAATTACTATCAAAAGCTTTTTCACGCGATATCTTAGATATACTGGAAGAATGCTGAAGACTCCAATCCGTGTTTTCTCAGGTTTAGCTATCCCGGCGACATATTTCCCATCAAGTTTGTGCGAGAGTATGATATAACATAATCATCTGGCGTTCCATCCGCTAACACTATTATGCCCGTTATAGGTATGCTCTCCATGGTTATAACATTAATCTTTAATTTTCTAGATAATTTAGAGATATTTGCCGCCGTCTTGCTTAACGGATGCAATGGATATAGCCTCATATCAGTAATGCTTCCATAGTTCTTACATCTATTCCAGCCATTCGGAGCTCCTCAACCTCATCGAGGGTTATTTCCCGCACTTTAAGCCTTCCATCAATTATCGATGTAAGATAGATTTTTGCCTTATTTTCACTCTGCCTTGCGATAATTTCTACCGCCTCAAGACTATGCGATGCCAGGACCACTTGTCTTCCGCGCTCAATAAGGTCTAGGAACCACATAGAGAGGTCAAGAAGTATTCTGGGATTAAAGTGAGCCTCGACATCGTCCCAGAGAAGAACCTCTGGCTGAGTGATCTCATAAAGAATTTTGGAGATTATGTAATTTTGGATGCCATTCCCTAGGTCTCCCAATCTCCTTCTACTTCCATCCTCTCTATACACGTTAATCGAGAGAGCCCCACCAATAAATGGTTCCATTGTTAAATCAAGATACCCTTCATTGGAAAATTTTGATGCATCTTTAGCCGCATTCCTGCAAATGCCCAAATTTACGATTGACCCCCAATTCATTCTCAAATAATTAAAAGCATATACCATTAAACTTGGATTTAACAAAAGTGTGTTATCCATTAATGGACAGTCTACTCCTGTAGTACGATTTATAGATCCAGCTGTTGTAGTATAAGCATAATAATTGAATATAGATCCATCTCGCGTACTAAGAGATCCTATAACTCCTTTTTCCTCGCTTTTTGGTGCGCATATAGTTTTAATCTGATCATCTTCTCTAATAAGTTTAAGAATGTGCTCGTCTTTCTCAGTTTTGCATTCTATTTTTGCCTCTTTGGAGGTGTAATTATATAAGAGAAAGAGAAACCCGCTACTTTCAAGAGTTTTATGAAGCTCTCCTATTACGTTTATTGCCTTGTCACCTCCTCCTACTATGAAAGGGACTTTGCGAAATGGGTTTGGGGCCAGAAATAATGCTTCTAATATTGTTGTTTTTCCGGAGTTATTGGCCCCTAGAAGAATCGTTAGTGGAGCTAATTCTATCTCGCCCCGAACAATGCCCTTGAAGTTTTCCAGTCTCAGTCTCTCTATCACGGTAAATAAAGTAGACTACTCGGCGGTAATAAAGTTAGCTAGGCCAATCCTAAGGGTTATATTGTTTAGGCTTAGCTTTAGAAGGCTTTACGTGTTAATAGGAGCTCCCCATATACAGGGATCTGCTGGTCCAGCGCTATTATTAGCGAATCACCTTCTCCTCCACACATTCGACGACGCGCTTATGGTCTCCAACTTGGACAATGTATATCCCGTAACTCTCGACATTGCAGATCTCTTCTGAGCCTGCGGGGATTTTCTCGAAGAGGCAGAGCTGGTTTGACCTGTTATCGAGCACTTTTATGTCTGCGAGGTCACGATCCGCGTGAATTACTATGGTCTTGTAGCGGCAGTATGCATAGAATTGTGGAACTAGCCACGGCCGAGACATCTGTGGGATAACATATGTAGTGTAAAAGTGCATGGCGATGACCGCGATCACTATCAGGGCGACTCCTATGAGCAGGATGCCGATCTTTGAGAGATCCCTCGCAACCTGCATCTTCGATATGAGGGAGACCTCGGGGACCTTATATAAGCTTTGCAATTCAGCCGTATGACTCGCGATTATTCAGAAGTTATTGTGCCGCGAACGCTTAATTAGTCGATTAACGGGCTTTTGTATGGAATGTTCTTCTCCGAGCTAGTGGAGTTCTATGAGAAGATTGAGGCGATTAGCGGGAGAATAGAGATGACTAACCTTCTTGTCCAGCTTCTCAGGAAGACGCCGCCCGAGATAATAGACAAGGTTGTCTACTTGACTCTTGGCGAGGTTTATCCACCGTTCGTCGGCATCGAGCTTGGCGTCGCTGATAGGCTTGCTCTGAGGGCTGTCAAGCTGGCGTCAGGGGCGACTGAGAGGGAGGTTGAGAAGGCGTACAAGGAGTTGGGCGACGTCGGCCTCGTCGGCGAGAGGATGCTCGCTAAGAGGAGCCAAGTAACCCTCTTCATGCAGCAGCTAACTGTCCAAGACGTCTACTCGGCGCTGGAGAGGATCGCGAGGGAGACCGGCGAGGGTGCGATGGAGACAAAGGTCCAGATACTCAGCGGCCTCCTTGCATCGGCCCAACCCAAGGAGGCGAAGTACATCCTCAGGATCGTGACCGGGAAGATGAGGCTTGGTATAGCGGACATGACAATACTTGACGCGCTCGCGATACTCTATGGGGGCGGTAAAGAATGGAGGGAGCTCTTCGAGAGAGCATATAATCTCACGTCTGATATAGGCTATGTGGCTAAGGTCGCGGCGACGAGCGGGATCGAAGGCCTGAAGCAGATCAAGATAACAATTGGCAGGCCCATAAGGCCAATGCTCGCGGAGAGGCTGGCATCAGCAGAGGAGATACTTCAGAAGCTTGGTGGAAAATGCATGGCCGAGTACAAGTATGATGGCGAGAGGATGCAGATACATAAGAAGGGCGATGAGGTTATAATATTCTCGAGAAGGCTTGAAAACATCACGTCCCAGTATCCGGATGTCGTGGAACTCGTCAGGGACCATGTCAAGGCGAATGAGGCTATACTGGAGTGCGAGTGCGTCGCGATAGATCCGGACACCGGCGACATGCTGCCGTTCCAAGAGCTGATGCATAGAAAGAGGAAGCATGACATTCATAAAGCGATCGAGCAGTACCCCGTGAGGATACACTTCTTCGACGCCCTTTACGTAGATGGTATGGATCTAACACTCCAGCCCTTAGAGGAGAGGAGGAGGATGCTGGAGCAGATAATCGTGGAAGGTGAGAGGGTTAAGCTGAGCAAGGCGATTATAACAAGCGACCCGAGAGAACTTGAGAGATTCTTCCATGAGGCTATAGAGAATGGTTGCGAGGGACTTGTGGTTAAAGCGCTTGGCAAAGAAGCCATATACAGGGCGGGCGCGAGAGGTTGGCTCTGGGTGAAATTTAAGAGGGATATGAAGTCTGAGCTCGTTGATACTGTTGATTTGGTGGTTGTTGGCGGTTTTCATGGTAGGGGTAAGCGTAGTGGTGTGCTGGGCGCTGTTCTCCTGGCATGCTATGATCCTAGGAAGGATGTTTTTAAGACCGTCTGCAAGGTTGGAACGGGTTTCAGTGATCAGGATCTAGTTAGGCTTAAGGAGATGCTGGAGCCTTACAGGAGGGATAAGCCCAGCCCTAGAGTGGATTCTGTAATGGAGCCAGATGTTTGGTTTGAACCCGCGCTGGTGCTTGAAGTTTATGGTGCCGAGCTGACGATCTCGCCGATACATACCTCGGGGCTGGCTATCCGCTTCCCGAGGTTCACGGGACGCTTCCGCTTAGACAAGAAGCCCGAGGACGCTACCACGCTCCAAGAACTATGGGAAATGTATGAGCGTCAGCTAAAGAAGATCGAGACCAAGCCTGCTGGGGAAGCGCCATAGTAGATCCGGTTAAACAGAAAGAATGGGGTGGGGGTTAGGGCTGGCCTAAACCATTAGTGTTGCTTGTAGTTGCCTTAGAAATCTTACCGATTCAGCGTATTTCTCCCTCAGATCCCTAACGATGCTGGAAATATCGTATTTTTCTGAGAGTATCAAGGCCGATTTTAACTTGCTGTATAGCTTGGCTGTTTTCTCAACTTGATGCAAATAGCGCCAGATCCTCCTCGATTTCTCCAAGTCCAACCCGCTGTTGATCATCTTTAAAGCCCATACCCTTTTTACCTCCTTCATTGGATGCAGGAATTTCGCGTTATATAGGAAGTCAGTAACATCGCCCTTACGATATAATATTATCGTATATTCTCGCCTCTTCTGTCTGATGACCCTGCCGCTCACGTTATATGTTCTCGGCATTCTTACGCAGATGGTTGCTTGATGGCCGAGCCTCTGGAATAGTTCTGAGAGTATTTTGGCCTTCTCTGCGTAGCATGTGGAAATGGATATATAAAATGTTGGCCTTCTCTTTCCATATTGGAGGGTTAGCCAGCCGTCGCCATCAATCACACGTGTTAGGAAGATTCTTATCTCTTCCTTGTTCAATGAAGAGAGTGGTGTCGTGAGTACTCTGTTCCAAGACGTCCTGTCAAGGTAGATGTATAGTCTCCATTCCGGCTCATCCCCGCATAGAGTTGGTGCGATGCTTGTATGACCATACTTCGAATACAATAATGCAATTTTCCTTGCGAAAGCCTCGTATGGTGTTGTCAGCGAGAGAACTAAGGTATTACAAGCGGTGTGAAAGTGAAGATCACTATAGAGAAGCCCCAATGTTTCTGGAATTATTTGAGGCTCAGGCGGCCGCCGGACTGCTTTGGTGATGGGATTAAGCTGAGGACTTCGTAGTGGGTGTTTTCCTTTTACAATCCAATCCCTGATCGTCATCGGCCATACGTACACTCCATAATTTTTCATAATGATGCGTGAAAGCTCATGAAAGTTTAACTTATTCTCAGAAACCATTTCTTTTGCCTTCTCCATCACAAAGTTGTAGATTTCAATCCTTTTTTGTACATCAATATCGCTATACCGTATTCCAAGACCTTTAGGTTTTCGTGGCGTTTTTCTTGGTTCCTTTTTATTAATCACTGGCTTCATAACGTTATCTCCTCCATAATAGACCTATCAGACATGTTGACGAAATTTTTGCTCATGATTCTCAATTCCTTAACATTCTTCTCCACGTTCTCACCTCCCAAAGCTCCCGGGGAGGCGGGCCTCGGGCCCTAGCATAGGAGGCCTCTAGCCCGGCTACTCGCCCATGGGCCGCACCGCCCAACCCAAATGATAATGGGCGGATCTAGGCACCATGGGCATTCACCGGACATGGGCCTCCGGGCTGGAGCCCTTCATGGGCCCGCCGGCGGGCCGGGCTAGAAGCCCCCCGGGCCTGGCCCCCACAATTGTCGGGGGTCGGGAGATCCTCTCCCCCAGAAGGCCCGAGGCCGCCCCTGGAGCTTTGGGAGGCTTGTCAGCGCGCTTCTCAGAATCTTTCACATCCGCGAATTCCGCGCTCTTAACACCATTAGCCAACATCATCGGATTGGCTGTGTAGTATCCTCGAGGCTGTCAAAGCCACGTTGCAACATTGGGGCATAGGCCTTCCCAGCGCGGCACACGCCGGGAGACCTATGGGGCGCCCGAGACGGGCGCGGCACACGCCCGCCAGGAGGCGCCCAATCCACGCCCGCCCGGTGGTCATGGTGGGCGCCCATCCAAGCGCGGCACACGCTTGGGGGGCAGGCGGCGGCACGCATCACACGCGCCAGCCGCCCGGGGCCTCACCACGAGCCTGGGCGAGTCGGGCATCATTGAAAGTCAGCGGTCCCCCTACCCCGCCCCTCCCCCCAGAAGAGGGCTTCTCTCCTGGGGTGTGGCCCCGGCATCTGGGATGGTTGCGCCGGGGACCCCAGACTAACCTTCCTCCTCTGGAGGGGCTGAGGCTTGGGCTTGTTATGGGCTGCTTCCTCCATCACCTGCGACCATTGTTCTGAGGCCCCTGGGTCGCAGGCTCATCAAACAATCAGGGGCCCCTTCCCTGTAGAAGATCTTCTCAAGGGGGTCATATAAGGGATCCGGGGGTCGGTGAAAGTGAAAAGAACATCGCTTTGATTTGAGCTGAAACAGCCAGAATGAAAGGGATTATGAAAGCCTTATTTAATAAAGTTGAAACGGAGTTATAAGAGCGAGATGGTGGATACTGTTGACCTCGTGGTCGTTGGGGCATTCCATGGGAGGGGTAAGAGGAGTGGAACTTACGGCGCGTTGCTTATGGCCGCCTATCACAAGGATAGGGATGTCTTCCAATCGGTCTGCAAGGTTGGGAGCGGGTTCACGGATGAGGATCTCAGGAAGCTCCCGGAGATGTTGAAGCCGTACGAGATACCGCGTAAGCATCCGAGGGTGGAGACCGGTATGGAGGCCGATGTCTG